>Ga0126378_10002106_pt1 | contig 14718 bp, 26 predicted proteins | sample PanSoiMetPlot_23_FD_92587 | JGI IMG/M metagenome (GOLD analysis project Ga0126378, IMG submission 92587) | Tropical forest soil microbial communities from Panama - MetaG Plot_23 | ecosystem: Environmental > Terrestrial > Soil > Tropical forest > Bulk soil | place: Panama | collected 2016-02-17 | reverse complement strand
GTCAACCTTCAACGGGGTCATAGCGGTGACCCCTTGGACGGTTATTATATCAGCGGAAGGAGTTCCGGCTGTGCCAAGAGCGGGTTGCTTCGCCGCGGTGGCTGCGCCAGTTGGGAGGCTGACTGTGCCGGTTATGTTGCGGACGTCCCAAGCACCGCTCTGAGTAGCTGCCACGGTGCCAGAGACCGTTGCCGTGCCGGTGATGCCGACGTTCCAGGTGCCACCTTGGTTCGCTGTCACGGTGCCAGAAGCTGTAACTGCTCCGCTGACCGCCACGGCGGTCGCGCCGGCAATTCCCTGGATGGTCTGGACGTTAGCTACGGGGGTCCCGGCAATTCCGATCAGGTTGTCTAAGGTGCTTACCGTCGCCGGACCGGCAGGCCCTGACGGGACGCCACTGGTAAGGTTAACCTGAGTGATGTTGGGCATTTCAGAACCCGTATATGAAATACGTCGGGACGTAGCCGGAGTGAGTTACTGTTATCGTAGTCGGGAGCGTAATTACATCGCCCGGAGTACTTCCGGTCGCCGTTATGACTACAGGATATGTGCCGGGAACGAGAGTGGAGGCAACGACGATATTGCCTCCAAGAATGGTAAATTGTCCGCTCGGATCAGATAGAGTGAAGACGTAACTGGTACTAACTCCTCCAACAACGCTGGGAGTACCCACGACCGTCCCGATGGAAGCGCTATCAACGATGGTAAGGAAAGTGGGAGAGGTGACGATATTGCCAGCAATGCTTGCCGCGCCCGCGGTGTGACGTCTTCGGCGCAGCCGATACTTGGGTTCGTCCAGACCTCGGAGGATATCTTCCTTCTCATCGAAACCCTCAAATAGGTCTTCGTAAGCATCGTGTTTGTTCATCAGCGGCCCCCTGCGGGGAGGGAGAGAAGCGGACTAACCCGAGCGCTCTCGATCTCCCTCCCCCGGCTTCGCCTCCGGTCCCGCAACCGAAGGTCGAAGTTCCAGTTCGCGCATTTTACTTCGGGCGCGTTCGAGAGCTTCCTGGCTAGCCGCGCCAGCGTTGACGGTTACTTGCACTGCGGCCGAAGGTTGCGACTGCTTCGGACCATAACCGAGACGATCGAGGGAACCTAGAGCTAGGTCCTTGAGGATCGGAAGCGGGATCGCGTCGCGCTTCTTGTCCAGTTGCTCGATGGTGTGGTCGAGAGCTTTCTCCGCAACGCTGGCTAGTTTCTGCGAAAGGTGAAGGTCAAGCGCCATGCTGAACTGCGCCCTCCGCTGCTCCCACCGGGAGCGGAAGAGATCGGAGTTGGTGATCGCGCTGATAGTCCCAGGGTGGCGGCCAAGACGCTTTGCGGTGTCTGCGACCGTTGTTCCGGGATTTGCGAGGATGTCATCGATGATTCCGTCGTACCAACGCAGAGCGCCAGGCGGCTCCTTAGCCGCCTTGGTCTCGTGCATGTCGGTGAAGAAATCCTTCGGTAGTTCGGCGTTCATAGCTCTAGCCTCCTGCGGGGGGCCGGGATTAGCTGGAACGTACCGCCCTTCACCCCGACCGGCGCAGCCGGGCGCAAAATGGGGATATTTAATTGCAGAAGACGTCGCGCACCGGGTCTGGCACTCTGGGGGGAGAGGCGAGACCTCGCGGGGGGCCGGGGCCACCCCCTAAGTTCTTGACCCCGCAGCACAATCATTGTAACAATACGTGATTAGAAGCCCCTTGTTTATTTTATCAGCATCGACTATGTTACTGGTGTTGGCGCGGGGCAATCCCGCCCCCGCAACAGCCTAACCCTAAAGGAGTTAGCAATGGCTGATGTGGTAAGCAAACCCAAGAAGGTGACCATCGCGCGGCGTGACTGGATTGATAAGGACGGTAATCCTTTGAACTCTGGTGACGAGGCGAAAGTCGCTGGTATCCGGTACACTCACTTGCCGAGCGCGCAACGCGCAAAGCCGGGGTTTGATCCGGACTCCGAATTGGCTCCCGCAGATTCCCGCTTTGACTACATGTTCACTGATCCGGTTGCGACTCTTATGTTCGCCGCGTTTGGCGCGCATACGCTGGCTGGCAACGTAGTCAACACGGCGACTAACGGTCCCAAGGGCGACAAGTCGATGAACCCCATTTCGCTAATCGCGGAACGCTTCACGGCGATAACCGACGATCACGAGTGGGCGGATCGCGAGGGTGGCGTTGGAGTCCGGTACGATCGCGAGAAGCTCATTCAGGCTGTTCTCGCCGCGAAAAAGGAAAGCGATCCCGCTCCCTATGTCGCGAAGCTGGACACCAAAGTCGATGGCAAAACGGGGCAACTCGTCGCCAACGACGCCAAGGGTGCAATTTCTTGGGGCGCCTTCGTCTTGCGGAATACGACCGTCAAGGCGGAATACGACAAACTGACTGGCGGCGGTGTGTCGCTCGATCAGATCTAAGAATGGCAAGGCCCCGCGCAAATGCGGGGCCTTCCGCTTGTCTGGAGTTTGCTGCACCGCAGCATTCCGCTGCGCGGAGCCGGGAATACACAAACATTGCGACTTCGAGCGGCACCGAATACCGCTGGCCCTCAGAGTCCCCTCAGTGGCCCTTCAAAGGCCCTTCAGACTCCCCTGTAAAGCCCCTACTAGTTTGATTTTTGCCCAAGCCGGGGTGCCCCCTCCCCGACCTCTGGCGTGCCGGACTTCGCCCCTGAGATGGGGCCATTATCACCATGATAATGGTTCCTTTTATTATTTTATTATTTATATTTTTTTTTTCTATATATATATAGACTTCTCAAAAATATCTTCTAGGAGTATGGGAGTTCGGACACCCCCCAGAAGTCGGGGACCACCCCCCGGCCCACCCGGCAGTCAGCAAAAACGATTTGCCACAGGGGCTTTACAGGGGCTAATCAGGGGCCAACGAGGGGCTTCTGAAGGGCCTAAGAGGGACAGCGTACTATTATACCGATCACAAGATCGTGATAGGTATCCCGGTGGGGTTTACAATGTACCCGTTTTGTGCTAACCTTGTCTTTGGGCTGGAATTCTGCCCGCAGCAAACCTTGTAGGAGCAAGCAATGCTAGACAACACAATCAAACACAATTCGATCACGCCACTAAACCCGCAACAGTGGGCTGAGACCTTGCTTCGCAAGGCCAAGCAAGATCAAACGGATCGCCAGCTCCGTTATGCCCGCATCACTGGCAAGTTTGTTCCAAATCTGGAGCAAATCTGATGACAATCGCATCACGTTTTATTGCCACATTTGGCAGCAACAGGTTGCAGGATGATTCTGGCATCCGCGCAATTCAATGGCTGCACGACAACGATCCCCACGGGACCGGCCGATGGGATGAGAAAAACAGTGTCGTGCAATTCACATTCACCGACGGAAGCAAGATCGTCCTAGATCTTAACAACGCCAGCTTCCACGCACCACAATAGAGGGACCAATGACCAACGCAATCATTAATCGCAGCGGCACGCTGCAAGCTCCACAGCTCGACTACATCTTGCTGGACGGTTCTGGCTCGATGAAGGGCAAATGGTGGGACACGATGGCCGCCCTTCGGGCGTTTGTCGATGTGCTCAAATCGCAGAACGTTAATAGCCATGGCATTCTGCAAACCTTCGACAGCTTTGATCTCAACCTCGTGCAGCGTGATGGCACTCTGGACACTTGGGGTGACCTTAGCGATATCGGAGCACATTGGGGCTCGACCCCGCTATATGATGCCATCATTCATATGGGCTTGGAGTTGCAAAAGCTCGCACCTGCAAGCGGCAAATGTTCGATCGTGATCGTGACTGATGGTGATGAGAACGGAAGCCAGACGACCTTGGTGCAAGCCAAAGCAGTCTTGGACTGGTGCCGCGCTCAAGGTTGGCAGATCACATTTTTGGGTGCCGACTTCAACAACAACGAGCAAGCCAAGATGTTGGGTGCGAATGACTCCAACTCAATCGGAGTGCGGCGCGAGCTGCTCCTCGAGGCTGGCAAATCTCTGGGCGAAAAGCGGGGCCGCCATGTTCGCAACTCCGACGACGAGATCAACTTCAGTGCGGATGAGCGCAAGAAGTTCGGCGGCTACCTGACGGATGCAACCAATGGGAGTGGCAAGTAATGTGTGACGATCCTAGCGTCGCACCCGCGCTTCTCATAATGGGATCAATTGCCGGTGCGTTTGCATTCGGCTGGTGGATAGGAGCAATGAAATGAGCGAAGATCTCGATGGGAAGCTCCCAAAGCAGGAGCTTCTTATCAAGATTCTCAACATGACGACTAGCGACAATGACAATACGGCATTGGTCGCTATTCGTCGTGCTAATGAGTTTCTTGGTAAAAACAATTGGTCTTGGGAGAAGCTAATCACTGCCAAGATCAAAGTTGTGGAAGATCCATTTAAGAATATCAATGTCCCGCAAAGTGGTAATTTCACTGGAGTTCGCCCTAACCCGCCGCCCCCGCCGCCGCGCCCCGCAGCGCCGACGAGGCCTTACAATCCGCCTCCGCCGAGGCAACCACAAGCTCCACCGAGGCCACAAACCCCGCCAAGGCCGCGCGCCCCGCTTGGCACCCGCAGCAACCTCTACGGTGGCCATTGCTGGTGTTGTGGAGATCCAGTCGACGCGAAAGCTGGATGGCTGTTCGACCCATCCGACCACACCAGTTATGCGAGCAATCAAGGCAAGCTCAAGATCATTTGCCACTCATGCAACACTAGCCAATATCCCAACATTGGCTCAAGTCCTGCAATCAAGCGCCGTCAAGCCCAAGGCAAAGCGCCAAGTTTAGGAGACATCTAATGCTACGCAATCAACAGCTAACCGCAGGCGAGAGTCAAGAGCTAGTGCTCGATAGCTACGTCATGTATATCCACACTCACCAATGCACCGCTTGCGGTTGTGGGGAGCAATTCAGCCAGCTCTTCGAGGTTTGGCTCCATCCAACCAAGACTAGGTTGAGCAACTTCAAGGACTTGCGGCCGGTCGTGGGAGCGCTGAAGCCTTTGACGGTCAACTATATGTACACCCAAGAGACAACGATCCCGCTATGCTCTGAATGTATCGAGCAATACGTTGCGCCGCAAGGCGAGAAAGCTGCGCCGCTAACCAACGCGGCGTGGCAGGAAACTCTTAAGCGCAAATACGCTCCGCCGAGCGTGGAGCCAAGAGTTGCCAAATCCACCAGCACGCCAAAGGCAGTGCCAACTCTGGATCAAATCTGATGCAAATCGAGTGCTACGATCTTCACGGCCAGATGTTCACTCATGTTGATCCAGAAACAGGAGTGAACACCGTATTTGCCGCAACCGAGTTGCGCCGTTATTGCGACCACAATCGAATGCCTTTTGTCCTTGTCCCGGTAACCGAACAAGACGCCAAGATGATCTTCGTCCACCGAGGGATCGAAGGTCATCGCTTGGCACGAGTTTTTGACAGCCAACATTGGCAACCGTTGCTATTCGCACACATGCCGGACGGCACGGACTTGCTAATCGATGGCAGTCATACGTATGTTGCTCGCGCGCTTCGTGGGCACAAATGGGTTCTCGCTTATGTTGTACCTCAAGAGATCTGGACGTACTACACGATCGAGGGCTTCCCGCAAACGACGGAACAAGAGTTACTCAAAACTTGGTCCGGAGTACTATAGGAGACTACCATGCACGACCGACCTGATGCGGACGATCTTCCGCACAAAACTTGGGAGTGCCGCAGATGCGGCGCGCTCAACTCTGACCTTGATGCCATCTGCCAGTGGTGCGAACCGGACAACGAAACTTGGACTCGCGACCACGAACGTGACTATCGGAAGCACTACAATGGCTATTGATATGCTTCGCATAGTGCTTCCCGCAGCACTGTACTTTGTCCTCTTTGCTCATTGGGCATTCAGATGAAGTGGAAAAAGCGACAACGTGAAATCAAGCGCCTTCGCGCAGCCCATGCGGGCAAGAAATGGCAATCGCCATTCCCAAACCTTAAGGAGGGGCTACGGCCCCTCCCCCCACTTAGCAACATTCTCGAGCTATACGGCGAACCCAAACCTCCAATCAGATGGAAGAAACCATGAGCGAAATATTCATCCTAAACAGCGCCGACCGCTTGGCGGTCTGGCGGATCGAGAACAGCGTCGATATCAGCACGAACGGCCGCGCGGTCTGCATGAGCCTCGAGCAAGCCACCGCACTCCGCGACGGCCTGCAAGCGGTTCTATCTTGCGAGTTCGATCGCGCCGCCACACCTGACATGATCGCCAGCCCTCGCGAAGCGAGCGCCCGGCCAACTCCCACCCGAAACGCAGTTCCAACTCTGGAGGATATCTGACCATGAACTTGTTCAAGCAGCACCCACTTGTTGATATTCAGAAGCTCGAAGAGGAAATCAACGGCCCGCCCGATCCTCAAATCCAGCGCGAGGTTCAGCGCGCCCTTGACGAGGGTAACGCCTTCGCACCCAAGCCGAAGGAGAAGACGAACTGGGCGCCTCTGCAATATATCGCCTACTATTGCACCCAACTCTGTTACAAGGACGCGGTTGCAATGGGCGACGGAATCAAAGCCTGCATCCCCGACGCACCGGGCGATAAGCCCCTCGACATGACCGCGGCGGTCCAAGCATGGGCCCAGAAGTGGGAGGAGCACAAGTGAACGGCTACCGACCTCGAGTCTACACCGCCTCAGTTCTGGGCGAATACAAGATGTGGCAAGTGTTTGCTGAAGATCCCGAGTGGGCCTTCTGCAAGTTCACAGCCTCTTGGCCGTTCAAGGCGCACTTGGAGTTCGATACCGAAAATCCAGTCGGTGCCGACACTCTCCGCGACGCATGGCAGACCAACGTCGCAGAGATCAAAGACAGCGATTTTGTTCTGCTCTACGCCCGCCTCGCCAAGGTGCCCCCTCTTCGGGGCGCCCTAGTCGAGTGCGGCGTTGCCATCGCCGAAGGCATCCGAGTGATAGCCGTCGGCCTCGACCCCGAGCACACTTGGGGCACCCACCACTTAGTTATCCACACCGCTACTCTGCGCGAAGCCAGAGACTACTTGCTTCGCTACACCGTAATGGTCCCGCCAAGAAACAGGAGAAGCCTCGATGCACAAAGCTCTGACGATTCTAATTGACGCCCTGCTCACTGCGAGCGAGCAGGAGCTGGAGATGGCGAAAGCTAATCGTGAGAACGATCGCGAGTTCATTGTCCACATGACGGTCAGCGCGCTCTGCTCCCGTCTCGCCGGAACCTATATGGAAGTGAGGAAGCAACTATGATTACTCGCAGCAACCGCTTTCCAGTCAGCTCCTTCGGAGCCGAACTGCAAGCTACGCTGCGTGAAGGCGCCAACCGGGAACTCCGACTCAAGTTCGAGTCGGAGGCTCTCGCCACCCGCTTCACGCATAGGCTAAACGCTCTTCGCGCCGCCATGAAGCGGGAAGAGCACCCAGACTGGGAGCTGCTTTATGCTTGCGGAATTCATCGTGATCCCGCAGACAAAAAGACCATCATCATCTCGCCAAGAGATAGTGAGTTCCGCAAGGTACTAAGTGACGCGGGCGTGGACGTCGCCCCAATTCCCCCTGTTTCTGAATACACTATCAAAGCGACTTCACCAGACGATCCTCCGATCGATCCAGCCGAGGACTTCCTATCCACTCTACGTGACGCCACCACCGTCCCAAAAAAGTGATGGAGTTCGAAAAAAGTTCTTGCGAATACCAAAAAATTTGGTACCATTATCGTACTGATTATGGCCCCTTAATGAGGCACCACCATGTCTAGACTTCGCTCCCGTGAACCTTGGGTGCAACAGAAGGTAACGCTGCCCGCTACTTTGATGGCGAGGTTCTCCCGCTTCCACTGGGACCCGGTTTTGAACAAACCCCAATACGGAGCGATCAGCAAGGTTATGACGGAGCTACTGACCGAGTACGTCAACCGGTTGGAGAATCCTTCGACCTTTTACAAATCGGAGAAACAGTAAATGAGTAACTTGATGGATAGTTTCAAGCATCTCGATGAGATGTCTCCCGCGCAACTATTCGAGCGGCGCGCGAATCTGATCGGCGCAGCCCCGAACGGCGATTACAAGAAGCTGAGCGACGAAGCGTTGCAGGAGCTAGTCGCTATTGCTCGTGTCCTGCGTAGAAAGTCCTCCCCCGCAACCTCGACCAAGTCCCGCACGAAAGACATGGTCCCAACTCTGGATGCAATCTGATGGCAACTCCAACCAATACTTGCGAAGACTGTCACTTTTTCGAGCTAGACACCTCAGACGACACTGAGGCCTCCACCGGCATCTGCCGCCGATACCCACCGAACGCTATCGCAGCCGATGTATCATCCTTCTGGCCGACCGTCGACATCGACGACTGGTGCGGCGAATACAAGAGCGATGGAGGAGCAACTCCATGAAAGTTGAGGCCATTCTTCCCGCAGTCCTCGACAGCACCATGTTGAATACTTTCCGGCCCTGTCCGCAAAAGTTCTACGACGAATATATCCTCGGCCTTCGACCCCCCGATACTAGCATCGACCTCCATGCTGGCGCTGTCTTCAGCATCACCCTCGAAGCCTTTTATCGGGAGATATACACCAATGCCTCTGATACATCAACAGCGCTCGCCCGTGCGTACGCAGTCTTTCAATCTGCATGGGGCGACTTTGTCATCCGAAAGGAGCGCCATCCAAAGACTCCTGAGAACATGTGGGCCGCGGTTGAGGACTATGTTAGGGTCTATCCTCCTGGATCTGATAGTGTTCAACCGTGGTTCACCGGACCTAATGCGTCATTTGAATATAGCTTCGCTATCCCATTGGACCTTCCCGGCTTCCCCGTCCATCCAGTGTCAGGAGATCCCTTTATCTACACTGGTCGATTCGATATGCTCGGAAAAAAAGATTCCCGCCCTTGCATTAGAGACGAGAAAACTGCTCAGCGCTTGGAATCTAATTGGAGTGAAAAGTGGGACCTACGATCCCAATTCTTGGGTTATTGTTGGGCCTTACAGCGTGTCGGAGTACCTTGCAACACTGTCGTGGTTCGCGGGGTCATCATTACTCTCACCTCGATTCGGCAAGTCGAAGCGATCAAGATCTATTCCCAACACCTCATCGAGAAATGGTTCGAGCAAACCCGGCGCGACATCAACCGACTAGTCCGTTGCTGGAACGAGGGTTACTTCGACTATAACTTCGGCGACGTTTGCACCATGTATAACCATTGTCCCTACATCCCGCTCTGCTCCAGCAACCAGCCCGAGAATTGGTACGAGAGCTATGAGGTCCGCCGATGGAACCCATTAAGTGCTGCGAAAATTGCTCCTATTGGCAACCAACAGAGCCACATCTCGGATACTGCTCTCACGAGTTCTGGAGCTGCATCCAAGACTCCAGATATCGCTGCCATTACTTCAATCTGAGGAGCCTCCCATGCGAACAGAAGGAAGATGCTCTTGGTTCGGCGGACCAGACGACTACGGAGTAGCCCATGATGAGGGTCTTGCTTTCATCTATGACGTCAGCGACGCTCCTCATTTGTTCTTGCCAGAACAACCCGACGGCACGACCGGCCTCGCTCGCCGGCTTGATCCAGACATCTTCTACCTGGCCTGCCGGTGGGACTACGATGATACACCAAAAGAAATGCTTGATGACCCCATGCTCAAAGCCCTTGTCACCTGCAAAGAGACCGGCAAGTCGTTTCTCGCTTGGCCAGCAGACTGGGGACCGCACGGCGACACCGACCGGGTCGCAGACTTAAGCCCCGGCCTCATGAAGGCACTTCAGGTCGAAACTGATGACACAGTTGAAGTCATCTATCCCGCACCAAGGAGTTATTGATGTTCCCGCCTAGACCAATTCTGCAATGCCCGCACAGTCTTATCATGGGACCGGCGGGGAGTGGTAAAACTTCCAGCATAGCAACTTATGCGGCGGCCGGTCTTGAGGTCTTTGTCGTAGTCACCGAGCCGACCGGAGTTGATAGCTTGTACGACTCTTGGGAGCGCCTCGGCCTTGACCTCAAACTACTGCACTACGCAGTAGTGCCCCCAAGTAGTCCGAGCTGGAAGGCCGTGCGCGAGATGGTTACCATCTCCAACTCGCTAACATACAAAGACTTGGCTGAAATGAAAATGGGGATAGCCAAGAGCGAAATGAAGCAATTTGACAAGTTAGTCAGAGTTTTCGAGAACTTCATCGATGACCGCACTGGCAACTCATATGGCGATGTTACTTCTTGGGGTTCGGATAGAGCCGTTGCTCTTGATAGCCTTAGCGGTTTTAGTACTATTAGCCTCCAGAACACGGTAGGCTTTAAGCCCTCGCCGCATCAAGGTGAGTGGGGCGCGGCGATGGGAAACGTCGGTTCCTTTTTGCTCAAGCTCTCAAGTGATATTAAATGCTTCTTTACCCTAACTGCTCATATTGAAAAGGAACCAGATGAAATTACCGGAATGGCAAAAATCGGCGTCAGCACCCTTGGCAAGAAGCTTGCGCCGAAGATCCCTTACTACTTCTCTGAAGTCGTTAGAGCGCGTAAGGATGGAACTGGAAAATTCCTATGGGCAACTGTTGATACTGAGAGCGACCTTAAAAACCGCGCTCTCCCGCCCGGACGAGAGTTAGCTCAGAACTTCGCACCAATCATTGCCGCTTACCAGAAGCGGCTCGCAGCGTCACAGAAGGAGGCGCCCAGTGCTGCGGCTGGGAGCTAGTTACCTTCATCACAACTCGCCGCAGTTTCGGAGACAAGACCAATGGCATTTGATGCAGACAAGTTTTTAAACCAAACAGTGCAAGACCCAATGAGCACGGTTACTATTCCGTGCCCGGAGGGTGAGTTCAAAGCCTTCGTGGACGACGGCGATCGCGCCGTCACCTTCCGCGAGGGCGGCCTTGATCGTAACGGGAACGATCTTTCCCCGCAATGCGTTGTTCAGTTCGCGATCATGGGCGACCAGTTGCCCAACCAGTTCCTGAAGCGGGACAAGGTGATTGTTCCGATGAACATCTGGTTGGACGTAACTGGTGATGCTCTTGACCTCAGCGAGGGCAAAAACGTCGGCCTTGGCCGTTTGCGCAAAGCTCTCGACCAAAACGACGGCGCGTGGAACCCGATGATGATGAAGGGTAAAGGCCCCGTCATGATTAAGGTAACTCAGCGGTCCGACAAGAACGATCCAACGCAGAAATACGCCGAGGTGAACCGTGTATCCAAGATCACAGCCTGACGCGGCCTACGGCCAAGCACCTACTCCGAAGGAAGGAGTTCGTGCTCGGTTGGAGCAACTCGCGGATAAAGCTGCAAGCATTCACGGCCGCGCGGACGCGCTCCGCGAGCACTGCTTTGGTCCCTTCCCGCAAGAAGCGGCCAACCAGCTTGCGCAGACCCGTCCAAGCATTGCCGACCTCTGCGACAGTATCGACCAACGCCTAAGCGGTATTGACTCGGCGTTGGAGTTTCTACTAGCTAGAATGTAATCCCTCTTGGCGGCTAGGAGCTCCTACTCCCAGTCGTTCAAGGCCCGCCGGGGAGATTCTGAGCCCCAGAAGCCCCCTCTCCCGGCGGGCACCTTTTTGGAGAACAAACATGGCTTTTGAAAATGGTGTTGTGCTTTTCTTCCGCCACATGATGCAAGACAAGACCCTTGCCCGCTCGGTCCATCCGGACGGTCGTGAGGTCCATCGTGCGGGCGCAAATGACGACGACTTCGTCGTCTACAACGAGTCCGGCGACATCGTCGGTATCTACCCCCGTGAGTGGATCGCAGCAATCCTGCCAATCGTTCCCGCAAGCCCGCCCGGAGGCCCCATTGTTACCAATTGATCGCAACCAGCTAATCATTCCACCTCGCCAGCGACGAGAGATCCCCAAAGCTTCCCTTGAAGAGCTGAAGGAATCCATCCTTGCGAACAGCTTGCTTCACGCACCTGTAGTGCAGCAGACCGCCGCAGGTTTCATCCTCGTCGCTGGCGAACGGCGCTTGCGCGCAATAGACCTAATCGCCCTCCAAGGCAAAGCCTTTACCTACAACAAAGCAAACTTTCCTCCCGGCACCTTACCTGTGGTCCTTCTCGATGAAGCCCTTAACGATATTCAACGCCAAGAAGTGGAGCTGGCAGAGAACGTCGATCGTCTCGATCTCCCTTGGCAGGATCGAATTGCTGCGCTGGCATATATCCATAACATGCGAAAGGCGAGCAACCCTAATCAGACCATTGCTGAGACTGCAAGGGCAGTTATCGCTGAGCGTGTGGCGGAGCTTACCCAAGGCAGCTCGGCAGAATCAACCATGTCAAGAACCATCCGCCAAGCGACTATTATCAACGAACATCTTGGCAACCCTGAGATCTCAAAAGCCCGCAACGCTACCGAAGCCTTCAACCTCATCGTCGCAAACGAACAACGGGCCTTTGAAGCCGAGCTAATCCGAAGGGGCCAGAAAAAGGTCATAACTGTTGAGGTCCGCCATGGCTCTCTTTTCGAAATTCTTCCAAAGCTCGAATCCTCGACCTTTGATACAATCCTCGCCGACCCTCCATACGGGATCGGAGTGGACACCGGAGGATTTCGCCAAAGAACTGTCGTCCACCACAACTACGAAGACACCCCAGACGTGGCACGAAGCGTTATCTCTTGTATTCTCACAGAAGGATTCCGAATCTGCAAACCCCGAGCTAATCTCTTTATCTTCTGTGACATTGACCTTTTCGGATGGCTCAAGGATGCTTCTGCGCGAGCTGGATGGGAACCCTTTAGAACTCCTATTACATGGCAAAAGTCTGATTCTGAAGGAATGGCACCATGGGGACGAGAAGGGTTTCGTCGCACTACCGAGTGGATATTCTTTGCTCGCAAGGGGCAAAAAGGTCTCATTCATTCACCCATTGACGTACTCCGCCATAACCGAGTTGCTAGAGATGAGCGGGAGTATGGGCCAGAGAAGCCTGTCAGCCTCATCAAAGAGCTCTTGGCAGCTTCAACTCTTCCTGGTGATTATGTTCTTGATCCTTGTTGTGGGAGCGGGAGCACTCTCGTTGCTGCTCGTGAATTGAACATGAAAGCTCTGGGGATCGACATCGATGTTAAAGCTTACAATCTCTCGCTGGTTAAGTCCCAAGAACCGCTCAGAACTACAGGCGATATCTCACTCGATGCAAATCGAGGGGGACCACATCTTAGTGCGATTTAGCGAACCGATCGATCACTTCGAGTTAACTCCCGCTCAAGCCCTTCGTTGGGCCGAGCTATTGATGCACCAAGCAGGAACCATAAACCGTGACTTACATTCCCACGACTCCAGCTCCCGCCCCTGACCTCTGGTACGGAACTAGTGGGCCGCACCGTGCCGACATCGCGGTGGTTGCGGAGTCGTGGGGAGCCCAAGAGGCCTATCAGAAGCGGCCCCTTGTTGGGCCAAGCGGCTCTGAGTTCGATCGCATCCTAAACGAAGCTGGCCTGTCCCGCAGTCAGATCTTCTGCACCAATTGTTTTGCATCTCAGCCTCCAGGCAATGAGGTCTGGAGGTTTTTCAACTCCAAGGACTCAGGGGCAGCTAAATGGAAGAATCTCCAGCCGACCGAGTGGGCCAAATCCGAGCTAGAACGGATGTACCAGCAACTGGAAGCGGTCAAACCTCGAATTGTTATTGCACTTGGCAACTATGCCCTCTGGGCCCTGACGGAGAATCTTGTATCGTATTCCTCCGAGTCGGCGGGGGATGGTGTCACGATTCTTGCTCCTACCGGCATCACGTCGTGGCGCGGCTCAATGCTTCAGCGAAGCGCGCACGACAGATTGCCAAACTTGAAGATCCTCCCCTTGATACATCCAGCCGCCATCCTTCGGGCTTGGTACTTGAGAGCGGTGACGATCCATGACCTACACTCGCGTGTTCCACTTGGTCTGTCAGGAGACTGGCGACCAACTACACCTCCACATATCGAGTCGCAACCTAGTTTCGCTGTCGCAGATCGAATCCTTGGCAACTGGCTCATCCACGCTGCAAGTGGAAATGTGCTCCCACTGTCTCACGACATTGAAACGTCCAGAGGTAACATTACTTGTATGGCCCTTGCAGATGGTCCCTATCGCGAAGGGGCGACCGCCCTTGTCATTCCGCTTGTGCGACCGAAAAGCGGTGGCAAATTTGATAACTATTGGACGTTCGAGGAAGAGACCTCCATTGTCTGCACCATCCGCCTCTTGCTGAGTCATCCCAATGTCAGAATTATCGGACAGAACTACAACTACGACACCCAATGGATCGAGCGAGACTGGGGAGTTCGACCAAACCTCGATTTCGATACCATGCTCGCTCACCATCTTCTATGGCCAGGAACCCCAAAGGGACTCGATTATTTGGCTTCCCTGTACAATCACTATTACTGGTATTGGAAGGACGACAATAAAGAGTGGGACATACGGGAGGGCGGTTGGGAAGCGCATCTCAGGTATAACGCTGAAGACGCCCTTCGGACTTATGAGTGCGCCACCGAGCTTGATTCCCAAATCTCTGCGCAGGGCTTTACAGAGCTATGGGCCGCAGAAAAAGCCAAGAATGAAATGGCCCTCGAAATGATGCGCCGGGGCGTTCGGATCGACCGGACCAAGCGGTCCGAGATGAGCTTCGCACTTGCATATGAAAAAGGAAGGATCGAACAATGGCTTCTAAAGATCATACCACAAGAACTCTTGACGACATCGGAACTCGCACCCAAAGACTCCAAGCGGCCTTGGACCGCCTCTACGAAACAGCAAAAGGAT
>Ga0126378_10002105_pt1 | contig 14727 bp, 13 predicted proteins | sample PanSoiMetPlot_23_FD_92587 | JGI IMG/M metagenome (GOLD analysis project Ga0126378, IMG submission 92587) | Tropical forest soil microbial communities from Panama - MetaG Plot_23 | ecosystem: Environmental > Terrestrial > Soil > Tropical forest > Bulk soil | place: Panama | collected 2016-02-17 | reverse complement strand
GGCTGCTCGAGCAGCGCAAGGCAACGCAGCAGGGTCGTCTTGCCGGAGCCTGACGGACCGATCACGCAAACAACGTCTTTTGGCATGACCGCGAGGTTGACATGCCGCAACACTTCGGTGGGCCCAAAGCTCTTGGACACGTTGTCGGCGGCGATCAACGGCACACCCACGCCCCAAAACTCCGTTGCCACGAGCACAAAAAAGGATAATGCTCGTCTTCATAAGGCTTAGCTAGGCTATCTAAGCTTGGGCAAATCAAATCGAAATTGCAATAACCAAAATCTATGCAGATTGACCCCCGACTCCTTGAGGCCTTCCGGACGGTGCTGGATAGCGGCTCGATTACGCAAGCCGCCACATCCTTAGGTCTTACCCAGCCGGCGGTGAGCGCACAAATCGCGCGCCTTGAGGCCGACGTCGGTTTTGCTCTTTTCGTTCGTTCCGGCAATCGCGTGAGGCCAACAGCGGAGGCTGTGGCGTTCCGGGGCGAAGTCGAACATACGCTGTCCAAAATCAGCGATCTTGGCCGCCTTGCAGCACAAATCCGCACGGGCGATGTGGGCTCGCTGACCATCGCGAGCCATCCGATGGCAGGCGTGACTTTGTTACCGCCGGTAGTGGCCGCCTTCGTCAAGGAGCGGCCGAACGTGAAAGTCGATCTGCTTGTGCGCAATTCGGACGTCGTGCGCGGGATGTTCCCCTCGCGCAGCTATGACATCGGAATTGCCGAACTGCCGATCGATCCCTCCGGCTTGAGCGTTATGCGGTACCGAATCGACTGCGTTGCGATCATGCCCAGGAATGATCCGCTTGCTGAACACGAAGTCATCACTCCGGAATTGATGTCGGGTCGCCCTTTCGTAAGCATGTCGCGGCTTTGGACCGCCTATCATTTGGTCGAGAAGGTTTTTGCCGAGGCGCAGGCTCATTTGAATGTTGTGGCGAGTTCGGAGCTGTTCGCCGCGATGTGCCCACTCGTAGCAAGCGGGCTTGGCATCTCGATCGTCGATCGAGCTTCGGCAATGCAGTTTCAACCTGCAGGATTGGAGATCCGGCCATTCAGGCCTGCCGTCCTCTATGACATCGCGGTCTTTCACTCGTCAGAGCCGGCCCCTTCGACCACCGCGCGCAACTTCCTTCACGCGTTCGACACCTACATGCACACATTCCTTGAACCCATGGGTGGGAACGGCTGATGCGACTGCCTCGGGATATCTCCGCCCGCATTGCCGCAGACCGCACGATGATGGAGGAGTTTTCGGCGCTTTGCGATTTCGGGGGCCGACTTGCCGGCACCGCAAGCGAACGGCAAGCCTTGGCCTACGTGACGGAACGCGGCAGCCTTGCGAGTGGCGTTCGCTGTACGCCGTTGCCGGTCAACTATCGCGGCTGGCGAGCACGGAAGGCTGAGCTGCGCCTTTCAGGCGGCACTCCCGTCCCCTGCCACCCCCTGGTGCGTTCAGCGCCTACAGCAGAAGACGGGCTGGCGGCCGAAGTCATTGATCTCGGCCGCGGCACGCCTGAGGAGTTCGACGCCCACCGGAAGGAAATCGCCGGTCGGATCGTCATGGTGCGCCACGAACTGATGTTTGCGGCTGGCACTATCCATCGCCGGCGCAAATACAACATGGCGCGCGAGGCCGGCGCGATCGGATTTCTCATCGCCGGGCCAGTGGCCGGCGCATTGGTGAGCGGATCTTCCGGAAAGGAAGGCGATGTCGGCATCCCTGCTGCGGGCATTGCACCCGAGACGGCGGCGCTCCTCGCACGCACCGCCTCGGGATGGGCACGCGCGACACTCATGATCGAGACAGAAGAATTTGAAGAGCAAACCTCGACGCTGCTGTTTGACCTGCCCGGACAGACCGACGAGGTCGTCGTCCTCAGCGCTCATGTCGACGGACACGACATTAACGAGAGCGCGATGGACAACGCGTCGGGCGTCGCTACCGCATTGACGGTGGTTCGCGCCGTCGCAGCGCACGTGAAGACGTGGCAGCGCGGCGTGCGCTTGGCCTTTTTCAGCGTGGAAGAATGGGCTTTGACTGGCTCGGCGTGGTACATCGCAAGCCTCTCCGCGCGCGAGCAAAAGCGCGTCGCGCTCAACATCAATCTCGATACGGTTGCCGGCGGAAGGCAATTGACCGCGCTCACCAGCGGATTCGACAAGTTGGAACCTTTCCTGCTGGCTGCGGCTGAAGCCAACGGTCATCAGCTGCGCTGCGTTCGTCCGCTGCAAATGAATTCGGATCACGCCAACTTTGCTCTTGCGGGCATTCCCGCGTTCCGCCTCGTGGCAGGGTACGACGAGCCCGAGGCGAATGTGCGGTTCGTTCTCACGCCATATGATCGCAGGACCACGGTAACCGAAACAGAGCTAACCAAAGCGGCCGAGCTCACGGCGGCTCTTCTTGCAGCTAGCTGCAACGCACCTTCATCGAGTGCCTTGCAATGGCGCGACGTGGGCACTCGGTAGATTCCGAGAACTCCATCGTGCCTCGCCCCTCGCTTCTCTAAAATCCGTACAGGCCGAAGCAAGCTACCAGCAGTCGATCGCGGCTCGCGACGTTGTCACCCTCAATCTCAAGCGAACCGAGGTGCGGGCTCGCTCAGATAAAACTCTCGATCGAGGTTCTATGCGAACGCTGGCCATCCGCGGCGTCTCCGTCCCGTCCCTTATGCACTTTGCGGGTCCCACTTCCGACCTACCTCCCCGGACATCCAGGACTCAATCATTGCCTCTCTTGCTGCCAGAAACCTAGCCGGATTTATCCACGCCAGTTCTCTTCATTGCACCTAGGCGGAAGCGCTCGAGCAATGCGACGATGATGTCGTGGCAGCGCGCTTTGAGAGTCGTCTGATCGTCCGCGTCCGGTGGCATCAATCCGACTTTGCAGATCATGGCACCGACCCTGCGCCCAAGAAGATCGATATCCTCGCAAACGAACTCGCCGTCCCGCTTTAGTGCCTTCATGCTCGCCATGAGGAGCGGCGTCCGATAGGCCTCGCCGGTCTCTTGCGAGCGCCTGGCGCCAAGCACCGCTGGCGCCTCCTGAATGACGACGCGCATCCGGGTCGGCGCCCGGCTTTCAACCAGTGTTGAGGATCGCGGGCGCGCGCAAATGCGCCTTCGGCGACGCGCCGCTGCCCCTCCTCCTGGCCAGCGGCCAAACAATTAACCTGGCGCCAACCCTAATTGAAGGAAGCCGGTGAGGTCTACGTTCCGGATAAGCATTTTTGCCTAGTGTTTTCGCTCATGAAAAACACCTCTTCATTTCCACCTGATGCCCGCTCGGCGTCTGCGTCGAGCAGCTCGATAGGCGTCTCGAACGAGCTGCGAAGCCCAGCAGTACGGCGCGCCCGGCCGGTTCGCCCGATCGTCTACGTGGGCCTCGCGCTGGTGGTAGCGATCGCTACAATCATCGTCGCTTCAGCGCTAGCCGCTTGGTCAAAAGATACTCACCACATGAGCCCAACGGCCGTCCTGATGATCGTTGTGTCAGGTGGCACAGTGTGTATCTGCGCATGGAGTGTCCGCAAACTTCGGGAGGCCCACGCCAATCTACGCGCAGTGGTAGAGGCGATGCCAGCTGGGCTGGTGATGTATGACCGTCAGAACCGCCTGGTTTTGTGGAATCGCCGTTATGACGAAATTTATCCGGAAACAGCCGATCTGCGCGTTGCCGGGGTGCGATTTGAAGACATGTTACGAGCAGGTGTCGAGCGCGGGATATACGCGGAAGCCATCGGGCGAGAGGACGAATGGATGGCCGAGCGTCTCGCCCTCCAGGCCGAGCCCCACAAGATCCATGAACAACACCTGCGAAGTGGCCGATGGTTACGTGTCGAGGACTACAAAACGCCCTCTGGTGCTTTCATCGGCATTCGCGTGGACGTTACTGAACTGAAGCAACGCGAGGAAGAGCTTCGCTTGCAAAACATCAAACTAGATGCGGCCCTGCAGAACATGTCACAGGGCTTGGTCATGTTTGATGCCGATCGGAAACTTGTCTTTTGCAACAAGCAATACGCAGATTTGTATCTCCTGCCGCCCGAGCTTATGACGCCTGGCGTCACACAGGCGCAAATACTGGATCATCGGATCAGGAATGGGATCATTCCGAAGTTAAATGCGGAGAAGTACGTCAAGGATCGAGCTGCCAAGGCGGGCACGAGCGTAAGATCCGACACCATGGTAGAACTGAGCGACGGACGTACACTCTCAGTGATTATTCGTCCGACGCCCGATGGAGGCTGGGTCACCACACACGAAGACGTCACCGAGCGTCGGCGGGCGGAAGCTCAGGTTGCCCATATGGCACATCACGACTCCCTGACCGATCTTCCCAATCGTGTGCTGCTGCAGGAGCGGCTGGAGGCGGCACTCTCGCACGTTCGGCAGGAAAGGCAGGCAGCCGTCCTCTATCTCGATCTGGATCACTTCAAGAATATAAACGACACGCTCGGGCATTCGATAGGCGATAAACTCCTCAAGGCGGTGGCCAGGCGCGTGCGCGCATGCATCAAAGACGTCGACACGCTTGCGCGGCTGGGTGGTGACGAGTTTGCGATCATTCAGGCGAACTTGGAGCAGCCGTCCGACGCCGCAGCGCTGGCCCGGCGGATTCGGGAGGCGGTGACCGCGCCCTTCGAACTTGACGGCCACCGAATGCTTGTAGACGTCAGTATTGGGATTTCCACAGCACCGAACGATGGCAGCGATGCAGACCAGCTCTTGAAAAATGCTGACATGGCACTGTATGGAGCCAAGTCCGATGGACGGGGAACGTATCGGTTCTTCGAGCCGGAGATGGATGCGCGCACAAAAGCGAGGCGCGCCCTTGAGCTTGATCTTCGCAAGGCACTGGTGAATGGCGAGCTTGAACTTTACTACCAGCCTCTCGTCAATCTCGATCGTAACCGGGTGACCGGTTGCGAGGCGCTCCTGCGCTGGCACCATCCTGAACGCGGCATGATCGCGCCCTCCGAGTTCATTCCGATCGCGGAAGAGACTGGTCTCATCGTCCAGATCGGCGAATGGGTGCTGACGAAAGCATGCGCTGACGCTGTGACATGGCCGCGGGATATAGCCGTCTCAGTCAATGTCTCTTCCGCGCAGTTCAAGAATCAGGCTTTGACATTGAAGGTCATCAGCGCTCTCTCAGCATCCGGACTTTCCCCGCACAGGTTGGAGATCGAGATCACCGAAACGGTTCTTATGCAGAATAACGAAAGCACGCTTGCTACGCTGCACCGGTTGCACGACCTCGGGGTCCGGATCGCAATGGACGACTTCGGCACCGGGTGCTCTTCACTGAGCTACCTGCGCAACTTCCCCTTCGACAAGATCAAGATCGATCGCTCCTTTATCCATGACATCTCCGAGCAGGATGAATCCGTCGCCATAGTGCGCGCGGTCACCAGCATGGCCAGCAGCCTCAATATGGTCACGACGGCCGAGGGTGTCGAGACACCGACGCAACTGGAAAGGATTCGCGCGCTGGGGTGCACCGAGATGCAGGGGTATCTTTTCAGCCGCCCGCTGCCCCTCCATGACGTCATTCGCCTGTTCTCGTCGCGCGAAGTGAGGTCGGAGAGCGTCACGCAGCGTCCAAGCGAGACGCCGTTCAGCCAGCGTTCAGCTGTGGTATAATTCCGTATCGAGTGCCTGCAGGGAGCCTCCGTTTGAGGCGACGCGTCCTTGCCAGACGCACCCCCACACGGCTGCAAGGACAGCCGGACCATCGACTTGGCCTGGGTGCTGCCGACCCTCGTCGCCATCGGCTGGGCCAAGCGGGATAGCTGGCTGCCCAACATTCTAGTCGATGCCATTGGCCGGTGGCGTTGGCCGGAAACGCGCGGCTGCGAACGCCGGCGAGACTTCCCGCATTAACCGCGCCGCATTCGACGAACTGCATCTCGGCAAGGTTATGCCCGGATGCGCGCCCGCGGCCAAACGTCCGGGGCCGAGTCCCACGGACCTTTGGTGCACTGGAGGAATAATGAGGAGCACCCATGGTTCAAGCGCGTTGGTTTCGAGAACACCCCGCTATCGTCAGAACCGTGATTGGGTTCGTGGTGATCGCAACACTATTGTGTTTTTTCCTCGGCCCCATCGGCATCCTGTACGCAGCGGGGTTCGAGATTCTCTACCTTTTGACCTACCTAATGATGACTGCCTTGGCGGCGCTTTTGTACCCAGACGAATACTAGAGCAAACTGCCAACCGATTAGGCCGTCGCGTTCAATCAGGACAACGCGAACGCCGGTCTTCCCTGTCCTTCCGACAGGCGAGATCATCCGCCGCCCGTCCGCTTGAGGTCGACCAAAAGATTTCCGGGACACCGGCCCGAAGCCGACAAAGCGAGATCGCCTGCCGCTGTTGTAGGCCTTGGAATCGCATCTTGCTGAACATCGAGACGTCGCGTGTTGTCATCGTGGGTCGCGATCACGATCCCGTTTTCGCGCAGGGCGTAAGCCGGATCGCTTTCGCTTCCTTCGATGCGCGCAATTTCTTTGCTTCCTTTGCTCGCAATTCCGCACGATGGTTGCGATCTCAGGGTGCCGGGTCATTTGACCACCAGCATCAGCGGTGCGATTGGCATTTTGCGCGACGCGGCATCAGCAGCTTGTAAACAGGCGCATGGCTCAATTAGAATTTGGCTCGACGATGGTGCGCTGAACACCACGATAAGCGATCACACCATGATAAGTGATCGCCACGACAAACATAATGCCGAGAAAAATGAGAACGCGCCAATACCAAGCGTAAGGCGCATTCCAATCGATTATTAAGGCCACCCCAATCGCGACCGCTCTGATGACGGCATCCCAGGTGCTCCTGACCTTGCCATCCGAATATAGAGTTCGGTCCATTTCCTCTCACCCAAGGTAGCAACGCTGCGAAGCTTACCGCTGAGCATCGACCTGCGCAATTGGCAAACCGCTTTATTTGCCGCGTCCACGTTCCGTCGATTTCGCATTACTCAAGCATTGCAAGGACGATCCGCATTGCTTCAACCGGTATCATTTCGCAATCAAGCCCGCCGCCCATGTAAATTCTGGCAGCTTTTTGTGCTTGAGACGCGCGATGCGCTCGATTCTGACCCGACCTTCGATTCGACGGCGCAGGATGTGGTGGCCGTCAACCTCAACCTCGTGCATCCGCTAACCGGGCCCATCTACATTTTGTTGAATGAGCGCAAACCTTGTCGGAATGAATCGCCACATTGCTGCCAAGTGTCTGAAAAGCTTGGTGGGCGCACCAGGGCTCGAACCTCGGACCCGCTGATTAAGAGTCTAGTCCTTCACAAATAACTCCAGGTACCCGGCTGTAAAAAATACTCAAGATAGGTCCATATAAATCAATCGGTTGCAACCAAATTGTAAATCGGCAGACGGGACTAAAGGCAATCTCACACTGGCGCTCAACTGCCCTATGAGGATCGAAAAAATTGGATAGCGGGAAAGTCTATCCTTGCTTCATCCTTCCCAGCCGAAATTCACATGCGGGACTGACCACTGGGCAACGGTCATCGGCTGAAGCACCGGCGGCCCGAGGAACGGAGCCGACAAACAGTAGAGTCCCGCGTGCGTCGATAGCCAGATCAGGCTGCGATCCCATTCGATGAAGACTGCTTCCGTCGTACCACGGCGCCAGCTCATGTAATTGTTGATATCGCCGTCACGTGGCGGAACGAAGTACCCAACCTCCTTCGGCTCTGTCGGGTCCGAAATGTCGAAGAGGCGCAGGCCTGCATTGAGATACGACAACGCGACAACATCCGGGCGCGCTTTTCCGGGGGCAATCCAGTGTTGCATGACGCGCGAACTGAAGCGCCCTCGCGCCATCGCAAAGTCCTTGTAAGGGGCATCCGGATGCGGCATCGGCCGCGGGAAGAGACCGATGATGCGTGGGTTGGCCCGATCCTTCACGTCGATGACGTAGCTCGTGTGGAACGGCTCGCGGCAGTCGGCTTCAAGCGATTCAGGTATCGCAATAACGAGATTCTGAAGCCAGGGATAGCGCGCCGGATCGGCAGTGACAGGCACGACATGGTGATAGGGAATGGCGCCGACAGCTTCCAGAGGGTGCGTCACCTTGCCATAAACCTTGGGATTTCGGATGTCGGACAAGTCGTGGACGTACATCCCGAAATGTCCCCAGCCACCGTACCCCACAGTGCCGCCATCTTCGACCCTGATCGGGACGATGCAAGGCGTCCGGTTGCCGGTCCATGAGCATTGATCGCCGGCGAACGGATAAGTCGTGCGATAGAGGTCCTCTTCGTCGAGCCTCTGGCCCGGAACCCACCATTTCGACACCCCCTTCACCTTGTTGGGGTCGGACATGTCGACGATCATCAAGCCGTTGCTGTAAACACGCTCCGAGCTTTCCATGCGCAACTGGTCGTCCCAACCGCACGCCAGATAGGCGTACTGGCCGCCATCATAGAAAGGACAGTGGACGCCAAAGCCGGTCCTGCCTGTCTCGAATTCGTTCAACAGTTCGGTCTTTTCGGGATTTGTCACATCGTAGGTCTTGATGCCGCGAAAGCCGGGATCATTGATCGACTGCCTCGCATAGTCTTCGTGATATTTGCCTCGCGGATATTGTTGCGTTCCTGGCGTCAGCGGCATCTGGTGCGCAACTACCCGAATCCATTTTTTTAACCGGCTGTTGTATACGCAGCTTTGAAACACACCGAGGTTGCTTTCACCAATTACCGTCGCTTTCGTGGGCTCGGTGATATCCATCCAGCCACCTTGAAAAGCGATCAGGCGACGTTTCCCCTTCGCCCACATACATGAATGCTCGTCCCCGAAGATCATCAGATTGACCGAGGGGTAGTAAGCGATGATCTCCATGTTGGAGATGTACTGATTACGATCGAGATAATTCAAAGCGCCAGCCGGAAGCCGAAGGGGTACCACTCCACCACCCGCCATGACGCTGACTTTCTCAGCCTCGGCAGATTTCGAGGGCGCTGTACGATCGTCATTCCGTGACATTGCGGATCTCGTGTGAGTGATTGTTGTTCGTTTTTTTCAAATCCAACGCGACGCTGAATTGTCGTCAGAGGTGAGACGGCTTCGGGAAGCTCAACCCGGCACGTCATGGCTCATGTTCTCACGGCGGCATGGCCGGCCCGCGTGTCGTGCCCACGACCATGATTCACAGTTTTCGCTGGTCAATGCCGAATTTGTCCGCAAGCCAGTCGATCATCAGCTCCTGGCCGAGCGTCGGATTGTCGTGCTGGCAATGCTCGGCACCGGTCATATCCGCTTCGACCAGAATGAATGTGACATCGACGCCGGCCTTTCTCGCGTAATCATAGCCTTCGCGGGCCGCCTGGACGCCAAGCACGTCATGTCCGCCATGCAGGATCAGATACGGACATTTCATGTTCTGGAATACGCCGCGCATGTCGAAGGGTTTGGTCTTCTCTGCAACACCCTTCATCGAATCCGCGCCGAACACCCACTTCATGTGGCTGGCAAGACCATGATTCTCGGGCCGATCCTTGTACCGGTCATAAAGGCTGAGCACACCGCCATGCGAAATCGCTGCCGCAAGACGCGGCTCCATCGCACCGGCACGTGCGGCGTGGTAACCGCCGAACGAGGAGCCCGACACCGCGATCCGGCTCATGTCGACGTCGCTGCGGGTGGCGAGCCAATCGATGCATTTGCCGACGGGCACCTCATAGTCGAACCGCGTGGTCAGCCCGTGCCGGCGCAAGGTTGCGCCCTGCCCGGGCCCATCCATCAGCAGGACGGAAAGACCGCGCTGCAAAGCACCGCGTCCGGTCATGAACCACAGTTCATCCTTGAATGAATCAAGACCACCAAAGGAGATCAGAACCGGCTGCTTGCCGCGACCGAACGGTGAGCGGATGAAGTACCCAGCCATCGGTTTGGCGGGCTCATAGGGGACTTCGACAACTTCGCCCTGCGGACACGTCCAGCGCAGAAAACTGCGCGTGGCCTTCTCGCATTTGTCGAACGTCGGCAACCGACGCGGATCATTGGGCTGGAGCCAGAACTCGGCCGAACGGTACATGTCGGCCGCGCGAAGATAACAATTCATGGCCGTCCGGATATGGCCCTTGGCCTCCTCGGCCTCCCCACGCTTCATGTTGGCGTCGGCAACGACCATCCACTCCTTGTGCCAGCTGTCGTAATCGCCCGGGATCATCCTGCTCGCGGCCAGGAAACTTTCGGACACTGTTCCCCCGCCCTCCTGCGTCTCGCCCAGGGCGCGACGGTATTGATAAGAGGGCCAGGGGAAGCTCGGCCAATGATGCCAGCCATACGGTTCGTAATGTGGATCGGCATCGGCGACGTCGGAGTCGATGAGTTTCTTCTCGCCCACAGTCACGGTCATGCCTCCCTTTGAGGCCCGCTGTGCGAGCCGTTCATTCCATGTTGATAGGTGAAACAGGTGTCAGGTGGTGCGCATGCCCCAGCGCACGATGGTCTTTTCTTCAATCCAATCGAAGAGCCAATTTTCCGAGACCCAGCCGATCATGGCGATCGTGATCATGCCGCAGATCATGATGTCGGGACGCAGCTGCCAGCGGGCGTCGTCGATCAGAAAGCCGAGACCGGTGATCGACGAAATCATTTCCGCGCCGACGATGACCCGCCAGCCGACACCGTAGGTCAACCGCATGCCGGTGATGATGTATGGCAGCGAGCCGGGAATCAGGATACGGCGGGTGTAGAGGCTGCGGGATGCGAGATAGACCTTCGCCACGTCGGTGTATTGTCCGGAGAGGGTCTGCACGCCGGTCATCGTGTTGAACATGATCGACCAGATCCCCGAAAAGAAGATCACGAACACGGTCGAGGTGAACCCCACGCCGAACCACAGGATCGCCAGCGGAATCCAGGCAATGCCGGGGATCGGATAAAGCAGCCGACAGAGCGGCAAAAACGCCGCGCGCGCGGTTGGTGACGCACCGAGCACAAGGCCTGCCGGGATGCCGACCAGCGCGGCGAGCAACACGCCGGTAATCTGCCGCCCGATGCTTGCCGCCGTGTTGGTCAGGAGCTTGCCGTTCGCAATCAATTCCTGAAAGGCCAGAACCACTTTCCAGGGCGACGGGAAGGCCCATTTCGGCATCAGGCCGAGCCGATAGACGACTTCCCAAATGACCAAAAAGGCAACGATGGTCGCGATGCCAAGCCAACGTTCGCGCCCTGGCAACCATCGCTGAGACGATGTGGCTGTCGCTTCTGCAGCGGCTGGTTCCCTGACCACGTTCTTCGAATAGGACACATCCGCCATGGTCAGGCTCCCGCCATCAAGTCGGCCTCTTCGAGGGCGGCGGCGCGCACGATCTCCTCGCCCAGCACCGCCCGCACCTGACGCAGACGCTGGTTCATGTCGATGCTTGCCATGTCGCGCGGACGCGCGTCCGGCACCGCGACGATTTGCTTGACGCGGCCCGGCCGCGCCGTCATCACCACTATGCGGTCCGACAGATAGATCGCCTCCTCGATCGAGTGCGTCACGAAGACGACCGTCTTGCGGTACTCACGCCAGATGCGCAGCAACTCATCTTGCAGCAACTGGCGAGTTTGTGCATCGACGGCTCCGAACGGTTCGTCCATCAGAAGCAGTGACGGATCGACCGCTAGCGCGCGCGCGATCGACACGCGCTGCTTCATCCCGCCCGAAAGCTGATGCGGAAAGCGCTCGGCGAAGTCCAACAGCCCGACCACCTTCAGAAGCCGGGTCGATATCTCTCGCCGCTCGGCCACCGGAATGTTGCGCGCTTCGAGTCCGAATTCAACGTTGTCGTGCACGGTCATCCAGGGAAACAGCGCATAGTCCTGGAACACGACCGCGCGTTCCGGGCCGGGTCCGCTCACCAGCTTGCCGTTGATCGCAACCCGACCCGAGGTCGCCGGGATCAGGCCGGCAATGATCTTGAGCAGCGTCGACTTTCCGCAGCCCGATGGGCCGAGCAGGCAGACGAATTCGCCCTCCTCGATCCGCAGGTTGATGTCAACGAGCGCCGACGTCTCCGAGCCATGCGAAATGTACTTCTTGTGGAGATTCTCAGCCGTCAGCATCGGCACCCGCTCACTTCAGCTTTTCGTAACCCGGATAGCCGGGATAAGTGTCCGCCAGACTGGTATCGACCACGTCTTCGTAGGTCACCGGTTTCTGAATCAGATCGTCCTCCTTCATCCAGCCCATCAGAGCATCGATCCAGGGACGCGGCGGCTTGTCATACTGCCAGCCGCAACTGTCATAGGACTTCTCCAGGAGCGACGTATCGATATTCGGGGTGTAGTGCTTCAGCGTCTCGAGTCCGACCTTCCTGTCCGTCCTCATCAGATGAACCGCGTCGAGATGAGCCCATACGAGTCGCTTGGCGAGCTCCGGATGCTCCTTGATGAACTTGCGGGTCATGATCATGCCGTTGCGCAACATGTCCGAATTGAGCCTGCTCTTGTCGATCAGATCATTCGGCGCGAGCAGGAGTTTGGCGCCCTTGTCGACAGCATTGGTGCCGTAAGGCTCGAACGGAAATGCCGCCGCGATGTCGCCAGTCACCAATGCGGAGGCAACCTCCGGCACAGGAACAAGCGCGAGCTGAACGTCCTTCTCGGAGAGTCCGAAGCGCGGCAGGATCTGCTTGGTCAAGGTCAAATACTGGACGTCAAATTTGGTCACGATGCCGATGCGTTTGCCCTTGATGTCCGCCCACGATTTGACATTCGGAGCGGCCACGATCATCGCGCAATTCGCCGACGAGGCCGCCACGATCACATTGTCGATTCCGGCGGAGAGATACCGGATCGCCGAGGCGTATTGATTGTAGCCGACATCGAAATCGCCGATCGACATCATCTGGTTGGACCGCAGGTAATTGCCTCCCATGAAGTCGACATTGACGCCGTACTTCTCCCATAGCTTGGTGTACTCGGCGATGAACGGCTGAATGTGATCATATCCAGGGGCGCCTGCGACCAGTTTTACCTTGTAATTGTCGGGCTGCTGTGCCGCTGACGAGTTCGGCACGGCGATGCTCAAGCATAGGCCGGCGATCAGAACCTTCATCTTCATACCAATACACCTCGATCCATATTTGGCGCGAACGAACGAACGACGCATGCCGCTATTCTGCGGCCATGTGGTTCACCATCGGAGCACGTTCGGTGATGAGCTTGACGTCGAGCCAGGCCCTCGTCATGTCGTCGAGCGCAGCCACCTCGTGCGCGGCGATCTGTTCGAGAACGGCCCCCGCCTTTGCCAGATCCGCTTCGTAGCGTAGCACCTTGAAGAGCTCCGACGAAGCGTGCATGTGCTCGGCCGCCGATGCGGTAGCCGCCGTCTCGAGCCCTCGCACGCCAAGCTCCCTGGTGACGCGGCGCAGATAGCCGGCCGCGCCGGCACGGCCGAGCACCCCATGGTTTGGAATGTTGCCGCGCACGAACAGCGGGATCGGATCGCCCTTCGGACCGAACGTATCCTTGACCTTGCCGGCCTTGATCAGCAAGGCAAACGCGGCCATGCCGGGCGCACCGGTCTCGAAGCGCGGGATCTGCCACTGATTGCCGAACAAGGCATACGGTTTCGGATATTCGCCGGACAGGATTTTCAGATTGCGGCGGAAGGAATGGCGGATCGACTTCGCGATGTCCCAATCGGGATCGCGGTTCGGTTCAACCCACACCATGAGGTAGGGACCGTAGCCGTCATGCAGGCTCCATTCGCCGCCGAACGGGTGGTGATGCTCCCACGGCTCATAACCTTTCGGACCGCGTTGCGAGGACTGTGCCCACGCCGTGCTGAAGACGTCGATCGGCGCCTCATAGCGGCAATGCGGCATCACGTCGTTCGGTTCGAAGATCGTGACGGTACCGCGGTCGAGATCGTAGCCGGCGACCACCACATGATGGCCGAACCCGGTCTTGCCCATCGTTTCGTGCTGGAACTTCAGCCGCGGCGAGGTCTTGGCGCCGTAGGGCAGCATCAGCGAGTAATGCAGGCCGACCTGCACGGGAATACCCCGGTCGACGAGGTTGCGGAGCTTCGCGAAAGCCTCGTCGAAGCCGCCTTCATGATCCTGTTCCCAGTGTCCCTGATACCCGAGCGCGCGCGGCGTATATTCCCAGATCTCGTGAAAGGCGCCCGCACCACCGTTGAAGGCGGGCGCACCCCAGACCGGCGACCAGCGGAACGAGAAGCCGTCGCCTGAGGTGCCGTCGGCAAACAGCACATCGCTTTCGCCGTGCAGGCGGAACATGCCGAGCAATCCGGTGAAATAGCAGCGACCGGAATTGCCGTTCTCAGGATAGCCCTTCGGTCCCATCCACGTCATTGAGTAGTAGGCTTCATCGTACGGTTTGATCACAGACATCGGTATTGTCCTGAGTTGGCGATTATTGGGTTCAGATCAGCGGGTTCATTGCCTTCTTGCGCAGCTCGCGCTCGTCGATTCCGAATTTGTCGGCAAGCCAGTCAGCCATCAATTCCTGGCCGATGGTCGGATTGTCATGCTGGCAGTGATCGGCGCCGGTTTCCTCCTCGGTCACGAAGCGAAGCGTGACATCGACGCCCTTCGACTTCGCGTAATCGGCGACCTTCCGCGCCGAGGCGACGCCGAGCACGTCGTGACCGCCGTGAACGATGAGGTAAGGACATTTCATGTGATCGAGATGGCCCTCGAGCACGAAAGGTTTGGACTTCTCCAGCGCCTCTTTCAT
>Ga0126378_10002104_pt1 | contig 14730 bp, 10 predicted proteins | sample PanSoiMetPlot_23_FD_92587 | JGI IMG/M metagenome (GOLD analysis project Ga0126378, IMG submission 92587) | Tropical forest soil microbial communities from Panama - MetaG Plot_23 | ecosystem: Environmental > Terrestrial > Soil > Tropical forest > Bulk soil | place: Panama | collected 2016-02-17 | reverse complement strand
GCGACTACGGTTGCGACTTCTTTTCCGCCATAGGCGCGAGCAAATTGCAACGCAGCGCGGCCCGGACGCAGTTCGGAGCCTGAAACCATCGCTGCGAATGTGTCCAGGATGTGATGCTTGGCCTTTTCGACGACTTCTTCGGAAAGCGGGCGCGTCGCCGCTTGGCTCATGTGACTGCTGAGTTTTTCCATGAGTGGACTGATCGCTGGAGAAGGCAAAGGCTCATCTTTGAGAGCAGAAGTCGGAGAAGCGGTCGCCCTGGAGGGAATAAGCGCGGATGCGAGAGCCAGTCCCGCAAACTCGAACAGGCCCCGGCGCGTAAGCGGCGGGCAAGAGTTGGAGTCCTGCTCTTGGATCCATTGGTCAAATGCCATTTGTGGTTCTCCTTGCAAACCAATCCTATCCAACGAGTTAATTCACGTGTGCACTCTGGCTGCCTCCGCTACTCGGCAAGCGCTTTCATGACGCGATAGAGTTCGTTCTTTGCTTCAAAGCCGATACCAGGAAGCTCCGTCAAACCGACGTAGCCGTTTTCGACGGGGATAGAGTCCGCAAATCCTCCGAAAGGCTGGAAAATACCTGGATAGGATTCATTACCACCGAGGCCAAGCCCGGCCGCGATGTTGAGCGACATTTGATGCCCACCGTGAGGAATGCAGCGAGCGGGAGACCAGCCGTGTTCCCTCAACATTTCGAGAATACGCAAGTATTCCACCAAGCCGTAACTAAGCGCGCAATCAAATTGCAGAATGTCGCGATCGGGGCGCAAGCCTGCGTACCGGATCAGGTTTCGCGCGTCTTGCACGGAAAACAGGTTCTCGCCAGTGGCCATTGGCGGGGGATAGTGCGCCGCGAGCTTGGCCTGGAGTTCGTAGTCGAGTGGATCGCCAGGTTCTTCGTACCAACGAAGACCGTAGGGAGCGAGGGCTTGCGCGTAGGCGACGGCCGTGTCCAGGTCGAAGCGGCCGTTGGCGTCCACAGCCAACTGATCCGGAGTTTTCAGGATTTTCAGCACGGCTTCGATGCGGCGCAGATCCTCCGAGAGGGGCGCGCCGCCAATCTTCATTTTCACCGCGGAGTAGCCGAGGGAAAGGTAGCTGCGCATTTCGTCCTGCAGGGCGGAGATATTTTTGTTGGAGTAGTAGTAGCCGCCTGCGGCGTAGACAAACACTTTTGTGTCGAAACGCCCTGCCCGGTAGCTGTCCGCCAGGAGGCGATATAAGGGGAGGCCTGCGATCTTCGCGACCGCGTCCCAAACAGCCATGTCCAGCACGCCCACGGCGACAGAACGCTCGCCGTGGCCGCCGGGCTTTTCGTTGCGCATGACCGTGTTCCAAACGCGATGAGGATCGAAGTTTTCGCTTGTTGCATCCAGCAGCGATTCCGGGGGCGCGGCTTTAAGGCGAGGAAGGAAGCGATCGCGCAGGAGTCCGCTGGGCGCGTAGCGGCCATTTGAATTGAAGCCGTAGCCAATCACCGGCTTTCCGTTGCGCACGACGTTGGTGACCAGCGCGAGGACGCTCACGGTCATCTGGCTGAAATCGATGTAGGCGTTGCGAATCTCGGACTTGATGGGGACGACGGTCTCTCGGATGTCGACGATACGCACAGGGTCTACCCTCAATGTTCCGAAAATCGCAAAAACCGATGACTGCTAGTTGCTTTGCAACAGAGGCCGAAGCTCCCGAATATCGCTGACACTTTCGAGATGAAAAACTTTTTCGATCAGGCTGGAGCATTTTGCCGGGCCGAGAACTGGCGTAATCAGATCCCTGGCCTTGGCAATAATCTCGTCACGGGGCATGGGATTTTCCGGGGTGCCGCGCACATTGTCCACGCGCTGCGTCAGGCGAGAACCATCGGCGAGCGTTACGTCCACAATGGCCACACGCAATGGCATCAAGCGTTCCAATTCGGCGTCCGGGACGAGCTGTACTTTAGCGCGTTCGCGAAGTGTCGCCGCGTCTTTTAGCCGCCGCTTGTCGTGCGCCGAAGCGAAGGTGACCGTATTGTCGAGAAGCATCACCGCGATCATGTGCTGGAGGCAGATGTCTGGAATTTCGCGATTATTAACGATGGCGGATTCATCCGTGGCTAGCCGAACAGATACTTGCCGTATTTGGACGGTGTCAAACCGATGCTGATTGCGCAGAATGACCAAGGCGTCGAGCGCTGCCTGAATCGGCGAGCCCACGGGCCATTTCTTGATATTCGTGCGAGTGACTTCGTAGCGGCCGCCGAGCTTGTCGATCAGTCCCGCCGGGTCAGCGTGAGGATTGTAAGCCGCAAAGAAATTATCTTTTCCGGAGAGAATGTCATCCACGCCGGTCCAACCCGCCTGCACCAGCAACGCGGAAGTGACTCCGCTGCGCGCGGTCATGCCGCCGAAGTGAAACGCTTTTTGAACGTGCTCGGTGTCGCGATTCCATGCGCCAAGCCCGGAGGATTGATGCGCGGTATAGCCCAGCATCCAACGCATCTGCTGGGCGTTCAAGCCTGCGGCGCAGCTTGCCGCTGCGGCGGCGCCAAAGAGAGGAGAAATACTGTGGGTGCTCCAGTGGCTTTCGGCCTCGAACCGCTGGCCGCCGAGAGTCATGGTGAAGCGGGGACCGATGTCGTACCCGAGCGCCACGGCGCGCAAGAAGTGCGTTCCACTGATGCCAAACCGCTCGCCCGCAGCCAAGGCAGCCGGAATAACCGCGCAGCCGGGGTGGGATTGCGAGGGAGAATGCGAATCGTCTGTCTCGTCGGCATGAGCGAGCATGCCGTTGGTCAGCGCCGCTTCGATCGAGCCACATGAGAAATTCGACGCCGCGACTGTAGCGACTTCCCGGCCCCCGTACGAGTGAGCGAACTCCAGTGCCGCGCGCCCGGGGGGTAGTTCAGAACCAGAAATCATCGCCGCGAGAGTATCGAGCACGTGTTGTTTCGTTTTTTCGACCACTTCTTCTGGCAATGCGCGCGAGCGGGCTTCGCTCATATAGCTGCTTAGGGCTTGCATGACGGAGCCTGTTTCTTGCGCGGCGCCATCGGCCCGAGACTCACCGGCAAGGGCCGCCTTAGACGGAAGGGCGGCAGCCGCGATCGCCAATCCCGCAATTTCGAAGAGGTCGCGCCGGGTCAGAGAGGAATTCGCCTGCGCCCTTTTATCATCGTTGCTCGTATCTCGTTCCACGATCCGCATTCTCCTATTGGGCCGCCGCTGATCTAGAGGTTAAGTGATGCTCACCCCTGCGGCCTGAAACTAGCATTAATTTCTTGTCAGCACGCGTTTAGACGCGAGCCGCCATTGGGGCTGCCTCAACCGGCGCAGCCTGAGGCTTGGCCAAAAGCGCGGCTCCCAATCCGCATGCAGCCGCAAATGAAAGCCACACGCCCGTAACTGCGCGATTTCCGGTCATGTGAATGAAATAAGTGCAGATCGCCGGAGTAAAACCCCCGAAGACGGCCGTTGCCAGGCTATAGGCAAGCGAGAAGCCGGAAGTCCTCACATGGGCCGGCATGATTTCCGTCAGAAAAACCACCATTGCGCCGTTGTAACTGCCGAAGATAAAAGACAACCAGAGTTCCGCAGCCAGCAATCTTGCAAACGAAGGCGCGCGAACCAGCCACAGCATGGCCGGATAAGCCGTGACCAGCATGAGGATCGTGAAAATGAGAAGCAAGGGACGTCGTCCAACTTTGTCCGAAAGAGAACCCATCACTGGAAGCCAAAAAAGGTTGGACGCGCCGACGCACAAAGTGACGAGCAAACTCTCTTTGCTGCCGAGGCGCAGCACAGAATTGCCGAAAGTGGGCGTGTAGGCTGTGATCATGTAGAAAGAGACGGTCGTCATCGTTACCAGCATCATTCCGATGGCAACAATTCTCCAGTCTTCCAAGAGCGAGCGCAGGATCTCCGATATGCTGGGATGGCGCCGGCGAGCAGTAAACTCATCTGTTTCCTGAAGCGACCGCCGGAGCAGGAACAGAACCGGAATAATGATGCAGCCGAGTAGCAGCGGTACGCGCCATCCCCAAATGGTCATTGCCTCTGCCGGAACAGTGGCGCTCAGCATCACGCCAACAAGCGCCGCAAACATCACCGCGACTTGCTGGCTCGCGGATTGCCAACTTACGTAAAAGCCTTTATGGCCTGGCGTGGCAATCTCCGACAAGTAGACCGAAACGCCACCGAGTTCCATTCCGGCAGAAAAACCTTGCAGCAACCTGCCCACCAGGACTAACAAAGGCGCCAACAGCCCAATGGTTGCGTAACGAGGCGTACAGGCGATGGAGAAAATGCCTACGGACATGAGGCCAAGAGTCAACAGCAGACCGGCGCGGCGGCCGTGATTGTCGGAATATGCGCCGAGCACGATGGCTCCGAGGGGGCGCATCAGGAAACCCGCGCCGAAAGTCATAAGCGAAAGCATCAACGACAAAAACTTGTTGCCAGTCGGGAAGAAAGCTGCGCCGATAGCCGAAGCGTAATAGCCAAACACCATGAAGTCATACATCTCCAGAAAATTTCCGCTGGAGACGCGCACCACGGACCAGATTCTGGCGCGGCGATCAGACGAGCTGAGCATCGGATTTCATTTGCGGAAAGGACCCCGTTATTTCTCAAGCCATAGGCAAAAGCAAGCTGAATTGCTCAAACAATTGGTCCACGACGAGTCTGTTGTACGCCCGTTTGGTTTGGCGTGCTTACTTCTGCCCGCTCACCCGCGAAGCAATCGCCGCCCCCAATTCCTTGGTGGAGGCGGAACCTCCGATGTCCGGAGTCCGCGCGTTTCCTTTGGCTAAGATTTCAGCGATGGCTGCTTCCACGGCGTCGGCTGCCTCTAGCTGGCCCAGGTGTCGGAGCATCATTGCGCCTGACCAAATCTGTCCGATGGGATTGGCGATTCCTTTTCCCGCGATGTCCGGCGCAGAACCGTGAACCGGCTCGAACATCGAGGGAAATTCCTTCTCCGGGTTCAAATTCGCCGAGGGCGCGATGCCAATTGATCCGACAACCGCGGGCCCGAGGTCGGAAAGGATGTCGCCAAAAAGATTTGAGCCAACAACGACGTCGAACCAGTCAGGGTGACGGACAAAGTGCGCGGTCAAAATATCAATGTGAAACTGGTCCGTGCGTACGTCTGGGTACTCAGCGGCCATAGCCCGAAAACACTCATCCCAGAAAGGCATGGTGTGGATGATGCCATTCGATTTTGTCGCCGAAGTCAGGTGCTTGTTTCGCCTGCGGGCCAACTCAAAAGCGTAGCGCAGCACACGATTTACGCCGCGGCGCGTGAAGACCGTCTGCTGAACCGCCATCTCCTCTTCCGTTCCTTCATAAAGCCGGCCGCCGATGTTGGAATATTCCCCTTCGTTATTTTCGCGGACGATGCAAAATTCAATTTGGCCGGGTTTCCAGTTCTTGAGCGGGCTTTCGATGCCCTCAAACAGCCGTACCGGACGAAGATTCACGTATTGCCGGAAGCTGCGGCGGATGGGGATTAACAGCCCCCAGAGTGAAATAGGATCGGGAACGTCAGGATGCCCGACGGCGCCGAGGAAAATGGCATCAAATGTCCTTAGTTGCTCGATGCCATCGGCAGGCATCATCCTGCCGGTTTTGACGTAGGTTTCGCAGCTCCAGTCCAGGCCATGCCAGGTGAAGCGGAATCCGAAGCGTTTCGCTGCGGCATCCAGCACTCGCATGCCCTCAGGCACAACTTCTTTGCCTATGCCGTCTCCGGGAATCACTGCAACGTTGAATGTTGGCATCGGCCGAGCGTCCTATCCTTTTTCCAGCGTCAGCGAGCGCGACAACGTAGTCACGTCCGGTACGGATTCCAGAGTCTTCACGAAATCGATGATCTTTTCGGTTTTGGCTATTGGCCATTCCGCGTATTCGGCACAACCTCTGAATTTCATCGCCGCTTCTTCAAAGGTCATAGGGTCGGCAGGACTGCCTTTTCCAAAATCAGCGCGGCCCGAGATCACGCGACCGTCCTTGAGGTGAATTTTGAGCAGGGAAGTCATTTTGTCATAACCAGCCTTCTCCGCTTCCGGATCCACGTAAAAATTGACGCGGCGAAGCATTTCTTGGACGTCCGCCCTCTGCACGATCTGATCCGAAAACTCGCTCAGGCCCGCCTTCCCACGCACGAGCAGTATCGCCAGACAGAACTCCATGCTGAACTTGGCTTCGAGGCCCGTCTTAGGCTGGTGGTGGAGCAGAGTGGTGGTCATGTTGTGGTTGGCGCCGATGTCCACTTTTTCAACTTGAGCTGCCTGGATGTTGTTTGCAGAGATGAGGCGCGCCAATTCCGTCATTGCAGGATGCGACAGAGAGCCCGAGGGATACGGCTTCAACGAGATCCCGGGCGACACAAAAGTCCAGGGTTTTCCCAGGCGATCCATAATCGCGCCGGGATCAAACGTTCCTCCAAACGCATGGAAAAAACCTCTTTCGGCCTCCAAAATTTGCTGCGCTGCATCCCATCCCAGCGCCACCAGTTCGGCGGACGCGACTCCGCTTTCCGCAGCGTGGCCGGCCTGAAAGGGCTTAGTCATCGTTCCAAAATTTTCACGCAAACCGCCGGACTGGCTGGCCACTAAACCAAAACTGTTCAGAGTCTTTGTGAGATCGAATCGGAACAGCTTGGCGCAGGCGGCAACCGAGCCGAACGGCCCGCAGGTTCCCGTAGAATGAAACCCGTCCTGGTAGTGGCGCGGAGAAATGGCTTCGGCTATTTTGCATTCCACTTCGACGCCAAGGTGGTACGCAAGCATGAATTCTTTTCCCGAGACGCTTCGTCCCTCTGCCAGGGCGAAAATAGCGGGAAGCACGGGAACCGTGGGATGCACCAGGAGTCCGTAAACGCGATCTTTTGCGGCTGAGAGTTGCGTATCGTCAAAATCATCCGCGTGAATCGAAACGCCGTTTGTCCAGGCAGCAAAACGCGGAGAAGTTTTTAGCGCGGACCCAGCAACTGTAGCTTTTCCACCGCACACGCCAAGATGCTCGAGATACTGCCGGCAAATTGCTCCCGATTGAGCGCGGGACCCCGCTAGCGCAAGACCGAGTCCATCGAGGATCGACTTTTTGCCGAGTTCGAGGACCTCCGCAGGAACATCTTCATATCTTGTTTCCAGGACAAACTTCCCCACGTAGCTCGTCAGCCCACGAACCTGCGGGAAATCGTCCGGCGAAGGCAAGGAGGTCTCTTTGGCCGGGGTAAAGAGCGAACCTGAAGCGATTGCGCCGAGGGATGCTTTGCCAAACTCACGCCTGTCCATGCTCGTGTGGAGGCTCTCCTACGGCTGTATATCGTACACCCGTACTTCGGCGTCTTTGCCTTCGTGGTGAGGCACGGCGAGATAATAGCGATTCAGTTCGGGTACAAGAATGCCGGTCTTTGCGCGAAAGCTTCCCTGCACTCGCTCCAGGAGTGAGTAGTGATCGGCGTCCTGCTGCTGAAAAACGTCGAGATAACCATCTCCAGCAACGTAGATCCGCTTGTACTTTGCATCGAAAACGGCGTCGTCGACCATTCCAACGGAAGGAAGTTCAGTGACGACCTTGCCGGAGTCTGAATTCAAAACGATCAACTTTCCCGGGTTTCGCGTCGAGACAAAGAGGCGATGGTTCGTTTCATCGAGTGCCATGGCTACATTGCTCTTGTCGCCAGGCGGCAAGGGCCAGGTGGCTGTCAGGGAGCTCTTGCGGCGGTCGAGAACGCCGACGGCATTTTGCCCCGTGATGTTGCAAAACATCCGCGATCCCGACTTTTCCAATACGATGGCCTCGACATGGTTGGAATTGATTTTGATGTCGCGCAGTTTCTTGGAAGCGTTTGTGTCGACGACGCTGATCAAGGAATAAGGTGTATGCGCCTCCCTGCCGCCATTCACGACATACATGTACTGTGTCGCGGGATCGTAAGCGATAGAGTCAGCATCTATGGACAGTTCTATTTCGCCGAGCGGTTTGTACGTTTCGCTGTCATAGATTTTGACGGCCGCCGCATCGCCCTCGACGACAAAGAGTTTCTTTAGGTCCTTTCGATACAAAATGGCATGGGGAGCCTTGGCATTTTCGATGGTGTGAATTCGTCTGTTTGTTACCGTGTCGAGCACGTCGACCTTGTCGTTCTCTTCGTCAGTGAGAAAGAGCCTGTGCCCATCGACGTCGGGGGCGAAATGATCGAAATCGCCGTCCTTGAGTCCTGGCAACGGAATCGTCGCCAAGAGTTTCAGTGGCTCCTTCGTTTGCGCAGTGACGTGAAAAGGAAATGAGACAAACCATATGAATTGGAAAAATCGCGCGTATTTCATCGCACCCTCCGATATCAGCTTGGCCCGTGAAGAATTTCTTTCGTAGAATCTAATTCTAGTGAGAAAGGTCAAATTTCTCGAAGACCCGTCAAAACAATAGCCCTGAGTTGTTGCTGTACCTCGTCATACTCGGGGAAGCCCACTGAGTGAGTCAACTTGTGTTTGAGACTGGAGAGAAGCCATTTGCTGACCTCTCCATGCCAAATCCCTTGATTTGTGACGACAAAATCGCTTCCAATTCGGCTTCGGCTAAACAGAAATTAATCTTGGGTTAAGTTGATACCAGGATGGTTGAATTATTCTCTGACCGGCCGCTCCGCGGTGAAATGCGCATTGCACTGCAGAACCATCTCTTGCAATTCAAATTGCTTGGCCTGGAGAGAAAATGAAGAAACAGTTCCTGATTCTGACGATGATCCTTGCCGCCTTTGCAGTAATGGGGCATGCTCAAGACTCCGCTCCCCTGAAACTCGTGCAAACCTTTAAGTTGGCTCCCGACATTAAAGGGAATTTCGATCATTTCGCGATTGATATGAAGACTAGCCGCTTGTTTGCTACACCTGAAGGCTACAAGGCAGTCCTGGTATTTGATTTGCAGAATGGCAAACTTGTCCACACCATTAAAGGTATCGAGAAACCTCACGCAATCCTTTACCGGGAAGATTTGAATCGGTTGTACGTGACTGACGGAGAAGTCGGCGAACTGAAAATTTATGACGCCACCACGTATAAGTTGCTCTCCACCGTGAAGCTGCTCCTCGATGCGGACTCGATTGCATACGATCCGGAAACAAAGCTGCTCTACATCGACAACGGTGGCGGCGACGTCCACGAAACGTACTCAATGATCAGCATTGTGGATACGACGGCCGGGAAAAAGGTGGCCGATATAAAAGTCGATGGCGATACGCTCGAAGCGCTGAGAATTGAAAAGGCCAGCCCGAGAATTTATGTGAACAATAAAGCAAAGAGCAAAGTCGATGTGATCGACAGGAACAAGCGTGAGGTCGTAGCAAGCTGGCCGGTGACCAAGAGCAAAACGAATGTTGCGATGGCGCTCGACGAAGCGAATCACCGCTTGTTTATTGCATGCCGCGGCGGGGACATCGTGGTGTTTGATACGGCTTCCGGCAAAGAACTCACCGCCTTGCCAATCACAAAAGGCGTAGACGACCTAGTCTACGATGTGGACAGCCGCCGTCTCTATGCTTCTGCCGATGGGAGCGCAGACGTTTACGAACAAACCGACCCGGACCATTACAAACTGCTCGGCAAAGTGCCAACCGGACCCTTAGGAAGGACATCCCTCTTAGTCCCTGGAATGAAGCGTTATTTTGTAGCTGTTCCCCAGCACGGGGCCGAAAGTGCAGCAGTATTGGTTTTTGAGGTTCTCTAAGGGAGAGTACAGAAAGACAGTGCGGTTGACGCGACACAAGACGCCGGATGCAACTCAGTTGCTATTCAAATCTCAGTTCAACGAAGAGAAAAATTCTGTTAGGAGGAGTCCTTTGAGGCAGCGATTGGCGAAAGCCTTGTTGAAATTCTGCCGGCTCAACGCGGTAGTCATCGTACCGCTTGCCGCTATGGGGCCATTGGTATGCGCACAAAATGTGCAGCCAGTCGCGATTCGTGCGGGGCGGCTGTTTGACAGCAAGTCAGGCAGGATTCTCGAGAATCAGGTTGTTCTTGTGGACGGTGAAAAGATCTCGGCTGTTGGCTCAGCCGATCAGATTCAGATTCCCCCGGGCACGCAAGTCATTGACTTGAGCAAAGCGACGGTTCTCCCTGGTTTGATTGATGGGCATACGCATGTTTTCGGTTTCGGTCTCGATGGGATCAAGCCCGGCGGCCCGCCGTTTGCCAGCCCCATTACGGACACGCGCGAGTACCGCACACTTCTTGCGCTTGCTAACGCGCAAAAGGATCTTCGCGCGGGGTTCACAACCTTGCGGGACCTGATGAGTCATGGCGGAGGCTATGCGGACGTCGACATCAAGAGGGCGATCAATCGTGGTTATTTCCAAGGCCCTCGTATGCAAGTTTCCACGATGGGGCTGGTGGCCACTGGAGAAGGCATCCTGGGTTCGCCAGAGGTCAGTCTGCCAGGCAATTACCAGGCCGTCGACAATCCCTGGGCGGCGCGCCAGGCCGTTCGCGAGCAAATCCATTACGGCGCTGACTGGATCAAGTTTCATTCGACGTCCGATTACGAATTCGAACCGAGCGGCGAGTTGTTCAGCAACCCCACTTTCACCAAGGAAGAGGTCGACGCAATCGTGGATGAAGCGCATCGTCACGGCAAAAAAGCGGCTTGCCATGCATTCGGAGGCGAAGGCTTGCGCAATTGCGTTCAAGCAGGTGCTGACACGATCGAACACGCAATCGAGTTGGACGAGGCCACGGCCGACTTGATGAAGAAGAAGGGGCTCTATCTCGAACTAACGGCGTATCACTACTCCCTCTCCGAATACACTTTGCGAGACGCCAAATCGACTGGGGGGAAGTACAGTTTGGAAGCGATGCGTGAAAAAAGCGGACGCCTGGCAATTTCTCGGGGCTTGAAGATTTCATTTGGATCTGGCGTGGGGCCGTTCCCTCACGGAACACAGGCTGCCGAATTTTCCTATTTGGTCAAATACGGAATGAGCCCGGCCCAAGCAATCCAGACGGCAACCACGGTGGCAGCAGAGATGATGGGATGGCAGGATCGTATCGGGTCAATCGACAAAGGGAAGTTTGCGGACATCATTGCGGTCTCCGGAGACCCGCTGAAGGACATTACGGAACTCGAACGGATAAAATTCGTAATGAAGGGCGGACAGGTGATTCGAAACGACATAAAGTGAAGCGATGGTTGACGATTTTAGACCGCCTCGTAGCGGGCATTCGATTTGCCGGCAGCCAAACCTTGCCAATCATTCACTCGCAGAAAGACTCCCTTCATGATAGTAAACAAGATGTATGCGCATTTTATTGGTCGAAGACGAGCGTAAGGTGGCGAGCTTCATCGCAAGGGCGCTCCGCGAGAACACCTATGCGGTCGACATTGCCGAGTCCGGCGAAAAAGGGCTTGAACTAGGCACGGACGTGACCTACGACGCCATTCTTCTTGATGTTCGCCTTCCGGGCATGAGCGGTATCGAAGTTTGCCGCGAATTGAGGCAGCGCGGCATTGAAGCTCCAGTATTGATGCTCACTGCGCGCGGCCTTGTCGAGCAGAAAGTCGAGGGCCTCGATGCTGGAGCCGATGATTACCTGACAAAGCCTTTTGTCCTTACGGAACTGCTCGCGCGCGTTCGTGCTCTAGTCCGGCGCGGGTTTCATAGCGGCAACGCCAGGCTGCGCTACGGAGACCTCGAACTCGACCGACACCGCCGCCGCGCCAACCGCGGAAAGCAAGTCATTCCCCTTACAAGCAAAGAATTTGCCCTCCTCGAGCTTTTACTTCTTCGTGCCCCCGAACTTGTTACACGCAGCGAAATCGTGGAACACGTGTGGGACTGCCATTTCGACAGCGAGACAAATCTCGTCGAGGTCTACGTCAACCGCTTGCGCCAGAAGATTGATCACGACCGGCCAACGAGACTCATTCACACGATTCGTGGCGTGGGCTACCGGCTGGGAGCTCTGGAGTCATGAAAGCAAAGACACTTCGGTCTCGAATGATGGTGCTTTTTTGCTCCGTTGTTGGCGTTCTTCTTGCCGCCTCTTATCTTGCGTTTTGGGCATTGCTCGCCCAAGCGATCCCGACACAGCTCAACCGCCAATTGGTTGAGACCTCGCGGCCCATTATCTCGGACATCGTTTCGGAACCAAATGCCAGAGACGTAGAGCGGCTGGATATTCCGGGGCAATTCTTCGAACTCCTTGATGCAAGCGGGAAAGTGTTGCAGCGTTCCAAAAACCTGGCGAATCCTATCGAATTGAAAGAGTTAAATCCAAACAGTTCACAGGCGGTATTTGGAGTAGGTTTTGTTGGAGGGTCCGAGTCCGTTCGCGTTGCGCTGATCCCATTTGACCAGGCTGGAGGGACGCGATTCCTGGTGATCGCGATTCCCACGTTCGGGACCAATCGCTTGCTGGATACTTTCGGAGGCATTGCGCTGTTGCTTTTCCCGCTGAGTCTGCTGCTTACCGCCGTGATTTCCGCTTTTTATGTGGGAAGAAGTCTAACGCCAGTCAAAGCTCTTACACGCCATGCCGAGCTCATGGCCAAGCGTGTGACGGATCGCCAGGGATTCTGGTCACCGTTGCCCGTTGCTTCGCCGGATGATGAGCTTGGCCGCCTGGCGGAGACCTTCAATCGACTCTTGCAAAGCGTTGATTCTGCCGTCGGTCAACTCCGTCAATTTGTTACGGATGCTTCTCACGAGTTACGTACGCCTCTCGCTGTGCTTCACGGGGAAACAGAATTGATTCTTTCCAAGCCGCGCACCGCGGAAGAATATCGAAAGACTCTTGCGGCCATTGATGATGAATTGAAGAAACTGACCCGAATCGTCGAAGGGCTGTTCACGCTCTCGATGGCTGACGCAGGGCAGTTGCGCCTCGAAAGCGAACCCGTCTATGTCAACGAAATCCTGGAAGAGGCCTGCATACTGGTTGCTCCGCGCGCGCACACGAAGAATATTTCGATCGTACGCGATCTTAGCCGGGAGGTCCCTTATATCGGTGACGAGGCGTTGCTTCACGAATTGTTTCTGATTTTCTTGGACAATGCGATCAAGTATTCCCCTTCTGACACGCAAGTGCATATTACGCTCGCGCAAAGCGATGGGGTGATTCAAATTCGCTTTGCCGATCAAGGCATCGGAATTGCAATGGAACATCTGCCTTTTATTTTCGAGCGCTTCTACCGTGCCGCGCGGCCCGGGAACGGTGAGCTGCACAGTGGTGGCCTCGGGCTGGCCATTGCGCAGGCGATTGCCGGCGCGCAAGGCGGATCCATTGCGTGCGAAAGCACACTTGGTGCTGGTGCCACGTTTACGATTCTTTTGCCTGCACGCAATTCCGCGGACGTGTGCCCTAACGATTCACCTGAACAGAAATTAATCTTGCATTAACGCACGATGAAGAGTCATACAATAGGCTCCGCTGCAAGTGTGGAGGTGAGCTGTGTCCTCTCGAAGAATATCTGCGCCTTATTTGTTTTTCTGTTTGTGTGTCGTTCTTTTGATAATTGGAGGCGTTTTTTCAGTTTCAGCGAAAGCCCAGGTCGTCGGGGGAACCATCTCCGGCAGCATAACCGACCCTTCGGAAAAGCTTATACCTCAGGCCCAGATCTCCATCACCAATGTGGCCACGGGAATTACCACCGTAGTCGTTACCAACTCAGACGGATTCTTCACAGCCCCCAACCTCCTGCCCGGAGAATATGAAATTACCGTGTCCGCAAAAGGTTTCGCTACCGAGACGGTCAAGGGAATTACACTTACCGTTGGTGCCCAGCAGACGTTTAACCTCGCTCTGCATGTGGGCTCCGCAGCTAAAACGGTCGTAGAGGTGACAACGGAAGCTCCAGCGGTCCAGCTAGCCAGTTCGGATATCAGCGCTGTCGTTACAGCGAACACCGTGCGCGAGCTTCCGTTGAATGGCCGGAGCTGGACGGACCTGGCCGCACTTCAGCCCGGCGTGGACACTATTCAGACGCAGCCGAGTTTTGCGACCGGAGCGGACCGCGGCAACCGCGGCTTCGGGCAGCAATTGACCATCTCCGGTGCTCGTCCCCAGCAAAACAACTACCGCCTGGACGGCGTGAGCCTCAACGATTATGCCAACGGGGCCCCGGGCAGTGTTCTCGGTGGCAATCTTGGCGTGGATGCCATTCAGGAATTCTCTGTGCTCACAAGCAACTACTCGGCAGAGTACGGGAAGACTTCAGGCGGCGTGGTCAATGCGATTACTCGGTCTGGAACCAACAGTTTTCACGGAAGTGCTTATGAATTTCTCAGGAACAGCAAATTGGATGCACGGAATTTCTTCGAGGATCCCACGCAGCCGAAGGCGCCCTTCAAGCGCAATCAATTTGGGGGCTCGATTGGGGGCCCTCTCATTAGAAATCACACATTCTTCTTCGCCGACTATGAAGGAATCCGCCAGGCGAAGAGCATCGCCAACGTCAATTTCGTACCTTCTTTGGCCGCTCGCTCCGGAAATCTGCAATCAGGAGCGGTAACCGTAGACCCTGCGGTTCAGCAATACCTTCCTCTTTATCCCGTACCACAGTGCACTGGCGCCGACGTATGCCAATTCGTCTTTAGTGGCAATCAGGTTGTGAACGAAAACTTTTTTACTGGGCGCGTTGATCATAAGTTCTCCGAGAAGGACAGCCTGTTCGGTACGTATCTATACGACAAGACGCCGTATACCTCGCCGGACTCCTTCGGGAACGTGGAGCTCAACACTCTTTCGTCCAGG
>Ga0126378_10002103_pt1 | contig 14730 bp, 11 predicted proteins | sample PanSoiMetPlot_23_FD_92587 | JGI IMG/M metagenome (GOLD analysis project Ga0126378, IMG submission 92587) | Tropical forest soil microbial communities from Panama - MetaG Plot_23 | ecosystem: Environmental > Terrestrial > Soil > Tropical forest > Bulk soil | place: Panama | collected 2016-02-17 | reverse complement strand
TTGATGGATTGCGGCGCTCCGGGGAAGAGCATCTGGTCGCGATCGAGTCCGTATTTGTTCTTGATGACGACCGCCTGCCCGCCGATCATATCGGCCGAACCATGCAGCAACAGTGATGAAGTCACACCGCCGGCCAGAGCACGATAGATCGCCTTGTCGTTGTAGTCGAAGGCATCTTTCATCAGCATCTGCGGAACCACCGGACTGGTAGCTTCGTTCACGTCGTCATCCAGCGCCATATGCGAATGCGGATCGATAATTCCCGGTGTGACGTACTTGCCTTGCGCGTCGATTACCGTTGCGGAAGCCGGAGCCGACACGTTCGCGCCAAACGCTATGATCTTGCCGTCCTTCACATATACGCTGCCATTCTCGATTCGGCCGTGCGTAGCCGTGAGCAGGATTGCGTTCTTGATGACAAATTCGTTCTTGCCGCTGTGAGAGGCGGCAAAGCTGGAAGGCTGCTGGGCCACTACACCAATACAAGCCACAAACACAAAAACACACACAGCGCAGCGTCCCGCGCGCTGCGCGGAACCCGTGTCAGATGCCATTCGATTCCCCCGAACTGCTGAAGGCGATTGCAGCATTGTACTCAAGCGTTCGGCGAACCATGAAATGTTGGCGGATCATTGTCGGTTCGATTGACGCGGGACTCAAGAATTCGGTGACCGGTTGCTCAGACGTTCGCCTATACTGCGTGTTGCAGGAAACGTTAAAGCGATGGAGTTCGCAAAATGGATGCCGCAGTTGCAAGGCGGCAATCCACGTTCGGACATAATTGCCGGCGTAGCGCTCGCGGGGCTGCTAATACCCGAGGCGATGGGCTATGCCGGAATTGCCGGCCTGCCTCCTGAAGCGGGACTCTACGCAACCCTGTGCGGGCTTTTTGCTTATGCTCTCTTTGGGTCGAGCCGACAACTGGCGGTGTCGCCCACGTCGGCGTCTTCAGCAATTCTGGCTGCGACGGTGGCACCGCTCGCGGCAAGTGACCCACAGAAATTCGTCATGTTGGCTGCAGGCGTGACGCTGGTTCTGGGGGCTCTATTCTTGGTAGCAGGTTCTTTGAAACTCGGCTTTATCGCTGACTTCATCTCCAAGCCTGTGCTGAAGGGTTTTGTTTTTGGCGTGGCGTGCAGCATCATCATCAAGCAACTGCCTAAGTTTCTTGGCATCGAGCGCGGTGGTGGACATGCGTACCAGCAGCTCCTGCATACGCTGCGACACCTCGGCGATACCAACAACTGGACACTGATTACGGGCCTGCTTGCGTTGGCTGTCCTGATCGCGGTGGACCGCTGGCTGCCGAGAGTTCCGGGAGCACTTGTCGTGCTGGTCGGAGGGATCGCGGCTTCCCGTGTACTCGATCTGCACAGCCATGGTGTGCATATCGTGGGGAAGATTCCTGCCGGCCTGCCGCTGCCGGGACTTCCCGTGCTCACGTGGTCGGAGTGGCTGCAGGGAGCGCCGGCGGCAGTTGGACTGGCGATGGTGCTGTTCGCAGAATCGATGGGAGCAGCGCGCACATTTGCCAGCAAGAATGGCTACGACGTCGAGGCTAACCGTGAGTTGCACGCGCTGGGCGTCGCGAACGCTGTCTCGGCCGTGTTTCATGGCATGCAGGTTGGAGGCGGCACCTCGGGCACCGCCGCTAATGACGGCAATGGCGCACAGTCGCAGATTTCTTCCATCGCAGCCTCGGCGACGGTTGCCCTGACGCTGCTTTTCCTGACTAGCTGGTTCTATCACTTACCGGAAGCGATATTGGCGGCGATCGTGATCCATGCCGTCTGGCACCTGCTCGACTACCGTGCGGTGTTGCATTTTAGCCGCGTTTCGCGGATTGAGTTTCGCTCTTCCCTAGTCGCGGTCTTGGGCGTGCTGGTCTTTGACATCCTCGATGGTCTAGTGCTGGCCGTCATCCTGACGCTGATTTTGCTGATGCGGTTCCTCCTTATACCACAGGTTGTGGTGCTGGGCCGTCTGCCGGAATCGGGCGCGTTCGTCGATGTCGAGCGCAACCCGGAAGCGGAACAGTTTCCTGGACTACTCATGCTGCGGATCGACCGCATCATCTTCTTCGCCAATGCAAACGGCATCCGCGATCACACCAAGCAGCTCATTCGGGAGGCGCCGCCGCCCATCAACACTGTAATTTTGAATCTGTCCCCTGTAGGTCTCATCGACGTTACTGGCTTGGACGTGCTGGCACAACTGCAGGCGAGTTCGCAAAAGCATGGACGCCGCATGATTCTCGCAAGTGTGCGCGATCCTGTGCGCGATACGCTACAGCGTGCCGGCTTGCTTGAGGTCTTCGGTGAGGAAAACATCTTTCGCAACATGCAGAACGCATTCGATGCAGCTGAAGGCGTGCCGCGATCCGTGTGATACAAACTGTTGCATGCGCGCTGTGGTGCAAAGAGTCAGCCGTGCTTCGGTGAAAGTGGAGGGCGATATCACCGGCCAAATTACCGAGGGCCTGCTTGTGCTGCTCGGCGTCGCACGTGTGGACGGCGAAGCCGACGCCGACTACCTTGCCGAGAAGATTGCCGGCTTGCGCATCTTCGAAGACGACGCAGGCAAGATGAACCGCAACGTTGTTGACATCGGCGGCGCCATGCTCGCGGTCTCGCAGTTCACCTTGCTTGGCGATGTGCGAAAAGGGAAACGGCCGTCATTCGACGAGGCTGCCCGTCCGGAGCGCGCTCGCGAACTGTACGAATACTTCGTCGGCCGCGTGCGCGCGCTTGGCCTGCGCTGCGAAACCGGGCGCTTTCAGGAAATGATGGAAGTCGAGCTGGTCAATCAGGGACCGGTCACGATTCTGCTCGATTCGAAGAAGCTCTTCTAAGTGAGTGGTGTGACCTGCTGTAGGGCAGGCCGCCTCAAACAACGTTACTGCTCGCGTAGCGTTGCCATAGGGTCCAGCTTTGCTGCCCGCACCGCAGGAATGCTGCTGGCAATCACCGACACGCCAAGCAACACGACCGACACCGCGATAAACGTGAACGGATCTGAGGGCGTCACTCCGAACAGCATTCCGTTCAGCACTCGAGTAACGGATAGCGAAGCGACGATACCAATTCCGAGTCCGATGGCTGCCAGTACCAGTCCGCGGCGCAGGATCATCTGTAAGACGCTACCGCGTTGCGCCCCCAGCGCGATGCAAACGCCAATTTCGAGCGTTCGTTGCGCCACCAGATAAGAGAGCAATCCGTAGAGCCCGACAGCCGACAGTAAGAGCGCCATGGCTGCAAAGCACGATAGCAGCAACGCCTGGAAGCGCGGCTCGGCGGCGGACCGAGACACGCGGTCATCCATCGTCATGACCTCGTAGAGCGGCAAGTTGCGATCGAGAGTGGCCACCTGCGCCCGCAGTGCGGCAGTGATGGCGGCGGGATCTCCCGTAGTACGGATCATCAGCCTCGGCGAAAGAATTACAGCCTGCGCGAATGGCAGATAGTACTCAGGAGTAACTTCTTTTGTGAGGCCGTCTTCCTTGGCGTCATCGACGATGCCGATGATTTCGCGATCCACATCCTTCACCGTTCCGTCGGAGAGCGAGGGCTTGATGTGCTTGCCGACTGGATCGATGCCTGGGAAGTACTTGTTCGCGAAACTGCGATTCACGATGGCGACGGGATTCGCCTTGGCGTCGTCGGTGACTTGAAACTCCCTGCCATGGAGCAGAGGGATACGTAAGGTATGAAAGAGTCCAGGATATGCGATCGAAGCTCGTGCGGTATTTTGGTCTCCCTCGGGAAGCGGGTGGCCCTCGATATCGAAGGTAATACGCATTCCATTGCCGCTGAGCGGAAGCGGCCATCCGGCAGATATCGACTCGACGCCCGGCAGCGCGCGTAGCAACGGCATAAGCTGGTTGTAGAACTGCACTTGCTGAGCGTTGTTATAGCGGCTTTCCGGCAGGCTGAGGCTTGCGGTAAGCAGGTTGTGGCAATCGAAGCCGGGATCGACTTGAAGAATACGCACGAAGCTATGAATCAGCAGTCCGGAGCCGATCAGCAAAACGAAGCCCAATGCGGTTTCGGCGATCACCAACGAATTCTGCAAGCGATGGTGGCCGCGGCCGGCCGTGACGGTGCGTCCACCGTCGCGCAACGCCTGCGAGGGAGCAACCCGCGATATGCGAAACGCAGGAAGGAATCCGAAGAGCAGTCCGGTACCGATCGAGGCAGCCGTTGCGAACAGCAGGACAGTGCCATCCACAGAAACCTGACTCACGCGAGGCAAGTCGGAGGGAATCAAGCGCAGCAGCGTGCGTAGCAGTGCGACCGAGAAAAGGACCCCAACCACACCGCCGCAAACGCCTAGCAAGACGGATTCGACCAGCAGTTGGACAATGATCTGGCGCCGGTTGGCACCCAGCGCCGAACGAATTGCAATTTCGGGGCGGCGTCGCGAGGCCCGTGCAAGCAGCAGGCCCGCGACGTTGGCGCATGCAATAAGCAGCACAAATCCAACCGCTGCAAACAAGAGCCGCAAGGCCGGACGCTTGTCGCCCACCATGCGGTCCAACTGGGGCGCGACGACTGCCCCAACAAAATGCATATTCGTGTCCGGATATTGCCCTGCAAGATTGCGGGCAATCACATCGAGGTCGGCATTCGCTTCGCGCGGTGTTACTCCAGGCTTCAGTCTGCCGATCACGCTCAGAAAGTGCGCACCGCGCTCGGCGGTGAGGGGATGTCCGTCCCTGGAGAAAGCGTCGTCGCCCAGCGACGTCCAGAGCATCGGTGCGGGATTCTTGATGGGGAACTCGAATCCCTTGGCCATCACTCCGACAACTGTGTAGCTCTTGTTGTCGAGGCTAACGGCGCGGCCGATGATATGACTGGACGAGCCAAATGCCGACTCCCACAATGTGTGACTCAGTATCAGGGAACGAACTCCAGGCTTCTCATCATCGCTGTTGAAATCGCGTCCCAATACCGGAGCGATGCCGAGAATACGGAAAAAATCTGACGAAACAACATATCCTACGAGATGCTTCGGTTCACCGGCGCCGGCGAGTGTAAAGTCCGTGTCGTGATAAGACGCAAGCCAGGAGAAGGTCTTATTCTGACGGCGCCAATCGAAGAAGTCAGGATAAGCGTAGGCGCCGCCGAAGGCGCTCACCTCTCCCGCCGCAAGCCGGTCGTTGCGTACACCGACCGACATAATACGATCGGGTTCTGCGAACGGCAAAGGCTTCGCAGCACTGTGTTCACCAGGCTGAAGATCGCGGTCGTCGCGCCAATCCCGATAGCAATGGTCAGGATAGAAGTGAGCGCGAAACCAGGTGACTTGCGAAACTGTCTTGCCGCGAATGTTGCGTTCTGCAGAAGTTGACGCACCTGTTCACTCCACGGAAAAGTCCACCGTGTTCGTTGCAACCGAATGACCAGCAGTATGTTCGCGGTAAATTCCACGCTTCCAAGCAGTTCGGGTTGCAGCATGGGTGAGAGCCGTTCGGCTGTAGAGTGTCGTGTCCAAAATCGGACGACGAGAGCGCTGTGGGACCAACCGCTTATGCCTGTCTGGTCGCGTATCATGCAGCTTGTGGACACCGCGATTCGATGCCGGAATCTGAAGAAGACCTACGACGGAAAAGTCGAGGCGGTGCGTGGTCTCGATCTCGAGATCAGCGCTGGAGAGTGCTTCGGGCTGCTCGGGCCAAACGGCGCCGGCAAGACAACCACCATCGAGATTCTGGAAGGATTGCTGCAACCGACTTCGGGTGAGGTGGAAATCCTGAGGCGAACGTGGGAGGGAAACGAGCGTGAATTGCGTGAGCTGCTGGGAATCTCGCTGCAGGAGACGCGGCTTTCCGAGAAGCTCACGGTGCGCGAGACGGTGAACCTGTTTTCCAGCTTCTATCACTATCCAGCTTCGACGCAGCATGTCCTGGAGGAACTATCGCTGACGGAGAAGGCCGACGCGATGGTGGGCAAGCTGTCTGGCGGGCAGAAGCAGCGGCTGGCGGTAGCGACGGCGCTAGCAGGCAACCCCAAGATCTTATTCTTAGATGAGCCGACTACCGGTCTCGATCCCCAGAGCCGGCGACAACTGTGGGAGATCGTCAGGGGATTTCAGCAGCATGGCGGCACCGTACTGCTCACGACTCACTACATGGACGAGGCCGAACGCCTTTGCGACCGACTGGCCATCATCGATCAGGGAAAGATCATTGCCAGCGGAACTCCGGCTGAACTCATCGCCGGGCTGAGCGGGCATCATGTGGTGGAGTTTGCAATCGGTGGCAACAACGGCTTTGGCGATGATCTCTGGAGCCGTCTTCCGGGTGTGCAGTCGGTGCGCAACGAAGACGGCTTGTACTACCTGCAGGTTGACGAGCCGCATCACACCATCCCCGCGTTACTTTCCGCGGTTCAACAGCGAGGCGCGCAACTGGCGCATCTCACTACCCGGCAGGCCAGCCTGGAAGATGTGTTCGTGCAGCTCACGGGCCGGCACTTGAGGGAAGACTGATGGCATTACCCCAACTCGAGACCGAGCCGAGACACATGGAAGCACCAGTTGCGGTGAACGGCCGCTGGGCTGGATATCGTGCGCTTCTGGGCGCGCGCATGAAAGAACTGTGGCGAGAGCCGGAAGTCATCTTCTGGGTGTTCGTATTTCCGATTCTCTTGGCGCTGGGTCTGGGAATTGCCTTCCGCAATAAGCCTGCCGAAGTTACGGCAATTGCTGTTGTGAGCAATTCCCGCGCGCAATCTGTGTTGGATTTGCTGCGACGCTCACCAGCCCAGGCTGGCATCCATGCAGACGTGCTTGACGAAAAGACGGCGCTCGATCGCTTCCGCCTGGGGCAATACGCACTGGTGGTGACCGCCGACGACAGCGGCTTTCATTACCGCTACGATCCTGCGCGTCCCGAAAGCGTGCTAGCACGCACGCAAGTGGATGATGGCTTACAGACGGCTTCCGGCCGAGCCGATCCGGTAAAGACCGAAGCGACACAGAGCAGCGAACCCGGGGCACGCTACATCGACTTCCTGATTCCGGGATTACTAGGCATGAACCTGATGAACTCGGGTATGTGGGGCATCGGCTTTGCCGTGGTCGATATGCGCCAGCGCAAGCTGCTGAAGCGCTTCATTGCTTCCCCAATGCGGCGCACGGATTTCCTGCTGGCGCTGGGCAGCAGCCGCCTGGTGCTGATGATACTCGAAGTGATTTTGCTGCTGGGCTTCGGAGTATTGGCCTTTCGTATGAAAGTCGAAGGCTCATGGCTCGCGATCTTGCTGGTCGCTGGATTGGGGGCGATTTCATTCGGCGGCGTCGGGTTGCTAACAGCGAGTCGCGCACAGAAAATCGAGAGCGTCAGCGGCCTTATCAATCTCGTAATGATGCCAATGTGGATTTTCTCCGGCGTCTTCTTTTCGTATGAGCGCTTTCCGCAAGTGGTTCAGCCGCTGATCAAGGCACTGCCGCTCACCGCACTAAACGACGCGTTGCGCGGCATCATCCTGCAAGGGGCCAGCCTGAGTTCGCAGTGGATGCCTCTCGTCATAATGGCACTCTGGGGCGGCATATCGTTTCTGATCGCGCTGAAGTGGTTTCGCTGGAGCTGAGGCGGCTTGTGCCGATTTGCGGAATGAGTGTCCTGTGCGGAACACGCCTTGAAAGGAAACGGCTTCACAGGATGTGGAAGCATCTCTGATGTGGGACTGTTTGGTATCAAGGCACGACTTCAGTCGTGGGGTAAGGCGCTGAAGTAGCTAGGGCTGATTAGATACAGCGCCGACACGGTTATAGAGGGTGCCCCATCCTTTCCCTTCTTTTGGGAAAAGGGTGGGAATAAATGAATAAATACCGTCACTCAACACTCCTGCTTCGCGGCAAACGCTTCCACCTGCGTGATGCGCCTCCTCTGGCGGTACGCCAGATTCGCCATGTGTGCCGCAACCGCCGATCGGTAGCCGATTTCCACCGGAGCGTTCGTCTTCTGGTTCCGCGTACGAATGCACTCCAGCCAATTCGTCATGTGGTTTTGACCGGCCGATGATCCAGTCATAGCCGCACCGCCCGGTCGATTCATCTTCTCCGGGTAGTAGCTGATGCCGCCGCTATAATTGCCAGTGACCATGTCGGTCGCGCCGCTAATGTGCTCAACCGTGCCGTCCGAACCGAGGAAGCGCTCTCCCAACCCGAAGCGACTGTTGCTGAACGTGGACTGCCATAGCACCGTGAGGTCGTTGGGAAATTCGAAGGTCACCGCAATTGTGTCGGGCACCTGGCGGCCATCTTTCTCAGAATAAATTCCACCCATCATCACCGCGGCATCGGGCAGGGGCAGGTTCATCGCGCTCATAATCCATGCAATCTGGTGGACCATGTTTTCCGTGACATTGCCACCGGAGAACTCCCAAAACAGGCGCCAGTTGATGAACTTGTTGGCATCAAACGCTGTCTTGGAACGGTTGACCAGGAACAGGTCCCAGTTGACATGCTGCGGGTTGCAGTCAGCGGGAATCGCGCGGTTCCACTGCCCCTGACCGTGCGGAGTGTTGCGGCTCATCCAAGACTCCACCATGGTCACCTTGCCCAAAAGGCCCTGTGAGTACCACTGGCGCGCATCGGCGAGCTGGCCGGAGCTTTCATGCTGCAGTCCGATCTGCACCACCTGCTTCGAGCCTTGCGCTGCTTTCAGACACTGCATGGCTTCGGGAATGTCCCACGTCATCGTCTTCTCGCAGTACACATCTTTGCTGGCAGTAAGCGCATCTAGGAAATACTTGGCGTGCAGGTGTAGCGGTGTAGCGACAATCACCGCATCAATATCTTTGCGATCGAGCAGCCGTCGCGGATCGTCATAGGCCGCAACCGAGGGAACCAACGCCTTCACCTGCTCGTGCCGTAGCGTGTAGACGTCGCCCACACCTACACACTCAACGCCTGGCTGGGCCAGCGCGTCCTTGAGTACCTGCTGGCCGCGATCGCCCGCGCCGACGAGACCTATGCGAATGCGATCGTTGGTTCCCAGAACGCGCGACGGAACAGCGGCATAGGCCAACGCTCCACCAGCTAAGCCAAGAAATTCACGGCGATCCATGGCTTCAACTCGCGGCTTTTTCATTGAGTGCTCCGGCCTTTTGCAAATCGGCCTTCATTCCCGCCCAGCTTTGTATTGTCGATTCTTCTGCTGTTCCGCGGCCAGTCCAATGGGTCTCAAGCGACACACCGAATCGATATCCCGATTGTTTCAGCGCGCGCAACTGTCCGGTCCAGTCAATGATGCCTTTGCCCACCGGCATCCACTCGAACTTCTTGCCATTGTCTTTCATCACGATATCTTTGCAGTGGCAGTGTCCTATGCGGCTCTTTGGGAGCAGGGCCCAGCCGTTCGGGTAGGGAATTTCGCCACGCGCCGCGGCGTTTCCCGGATCCCAGTTCAGCAGAAAGTTCGGTACGGAAACTGCAGCCAGCGCCTGTGCTGCTTCGGCTCCCGTTGCCGTGTTGCACGCAAATTCGTTCTCCAGGACGAAATCGAGGTTGTACTTTGCGAGCGTGGCCGCAGCCTCACGAAGTTTCGCGTTGATCGACTTTCGGTAAGGCTTCTGGTCTTCCAGGCGCCAGAAATCGAACCCTCGCACTCGATCCGTACGAAATGCTTTCGCCATCTCAATGCATTTTTCGAGTACCTCATTCTGCTGCTCGAAATCAAAGTCAGCATTAAATTGGTCGCGCTTTGGACTGTATTTCGATTTCGGTGCATCGGGCCAGTCAACCTTGAACAGCGGGCTGGCAATGTCGGTTACGCGCAATTGGTACTTGGTTAGGATCGCTTGCGCCTGCTTGATCTCGTCGCCCGACAGTTTCATGATGTTCTTGTTCCACAGTCCGCGTATTTCCACCCATTGCATTCCGAATTCGCGGGCTGCGACGAAGCAGGCATGATCGAAGTCCTGCGAAATCTCGTCGGTGATGACAGCAACCCGAAACGGTGACGACCACGCCGTAGCCGTTGAGGTCCCGCCGGCCAACCTGTTTGCTTGAACCGCTAAACTGGTCAAAGCCGTCCAACGAGCCGAACGAACAAGAAAGTCACGTCGCGAGACTCGTGACAAGACAGCCTCCCCACCTGAGGCGCCAATCGCCCATTTCGCAGAACAACTGAGGATTGCTCTGCTGCGAAGAATTCTAACCGCACATTAGCCTGCTCGGCGCAGCCAGTTGCTAAATCTATTCGCGAAACAACCCTGCTGATGCTTATGCCATCGAAAACATCTCACAGTGGTGGGACCGTTGAAGATAACGAAATGGCGGAGCTGGCTCGAGAGAGAACGCTCTCTAAGCTTACTGGCGAGCGCTGCGTTGCTGAGTTGCTGGCTTACTGCGAAGAGGCACGCCAGCCGCGCTGCATGGCTGTGGCGGTAGCCGCGTGATCGGCGGCATCCCAGCTGCCGAATATCGCCGCAGCGCAGGATTTTCCCAGGGCCAGACGGCGAGCAGGCGAAATCGAATCAGTTGCGGCTTAATTGGCGGAAGCGTGTGCGAGTCGAACGCACCAACGACATCGGAGATGCCGTTCGCCGGTTTTGAAGACCGGGAGAGTCACCGGACCCCCTTCGCTTCCGCAATCTTCTTTGGCCATTGTAAACACCGCGTGACGGCCTGCGAATCGAATCGCCTGGCTCTAACATCTCTAGTGTCGCCAGTAACAGGATTCAGGAGCCCGCCATGCCGAACCGCACTTATGCCGTCGTCCAACTCGATGTGTTCACTCAGCGCCCCTTTGAAGGCAATCAGCTCGCGGTTGTTCCCGATGCACGCGGGTTAACTGACGAGGAAATGCAGAAGTTTGCTCGAGAGACCAATCTCAGCGAGACTACGTTTATCGTTCCGCGTGATCCGGCGACCGAGCAAAACGACGGGCACAAAGTTCGCATCTTCACCGTCAACGCAGAATTGCCTTTCGCCGGACACCCCACTCTCGGTACCGCTTGGTATTTGCGCCAGCAGACTTCGGGTGACGAAATTGTGCTCGACTTGAAGGTCGGCAAGGTACCAGTGAGCTTCGAGCGTCGCGATGGCATGGATTTTGGCGAGATGCGACAAGTTAATCCGAAGTTTGGCGCAACGCACTCGCATGACGATGTTGCGCGGGTACTCGGAATCCCCGTCGCTGAGCTCGATGGGAACTTGCCCATCCAAAGCGTCTCCACAGGTATGTGGTTCACCGTGGTGCCCTTTCGCTCGCTGGCTACACTGCAAGGCCTCAAACTAAGCTGGCACCAGATCGAGGAATACCTTCGCAAACTCGGCGACAACAGCTTCTTTTATCTCGTCTCGCGTGAAACCGTTGATCCCGCGGCTACGCTGCACGCGCGCATGATCTTCTACAACGGTGAGGACCCGGCCACGGGCTCGGCGGCGGGTTGTTGCGCGGCTTGGGCTGTGCGCTACGGCGTTCTGGAATCGGAAAAGCAAGGAGTGATCGAGCAAGGGTTGGAAACGCGCCGGCCCAGTGCCATCCACATTCGCGCCAATAAAAAAGCTGAGGAGGTCACAAATGTACGCGTCGGAGGATATGTAGTGCAGATAATTAACGGAGTAGTAACTATGTGAATTAGCTGCGGATATTTTGTGTAAGCTGCATCGCGTTGCTAAGAGCGGAGTTCGCTCACACCTTACTGACAAAAGACACACTCCACTGCCATGCGGGCAGTGCTGTTTTTTGTGTGCAAAAGCATTTGCGATTTGACCGCAACGGTACTTTACAAGGTCATTGGCGAGACTTAATATCCCTTAGCGCTCTTGCTCTGGCGCAAATAAATTTGGGACAGCTCCTCAGGTAATTGACACGCCCGCCGCCTCCGACAGGCTTGCCGCGGTGCGAATGGTTAACTATTGCCTTTAAAGGGGCAACAGGTGGCGAATGAAGCCTAAGCGCACGATTCTCTGCGTCGATGAAGACGAACGTTCTCTCTCCATACACAAAATAATGCTCGAAACCCGGGGCTATCGCGTAGTGGCATGCTCCGACCCTGATCGCGCCCTCGAAGTTATGAAAGCCGGAGGAATCGATCTAGTACTGGCCGAGTTGCCCCTTCCCAAACCGGATGGCACGCGGCTGGTGAACGATCTCAAGGCAATTTCTCCGCTGACGCCGGCGATCGTGTTCAAAGGAGCCTCAGGCGCATGCCCGGATGGCATGCTGGCTGACCTGCTGCTCTCGAAATCGAGTTGCAACGCGGCTCAATTGCTGGATCACATACGGATGGCATTAGTGCGTAAACGCGGACCCAAACCCGGCTCGCGCCTTATGACTAACAATCCGTATGGCCCGCTCCGCTCCAGCCAGCTGGGTGCATCGCCACAATATCAAAGCCACTCACAGGGGAGGAGTGGCTCCGCTTAACTCAACAGCTCGGAGATTCGAGGGAGAAGCCTAAGCTGCTTTCGCTCTGGTCTTCTTCTTTCTTTCGGCCCAACGAAGCTTCATCATCTCCGAAATGCGCTTGCGCGCCGCAGGGCTCATAGTGCGGCGCTTCCCACCGGATCCTGCGGGCCTTCCCGGTCCCCGACCCCTTCTGCCGCCTTCCAGGGCCCGGATGGCAGCGTCGATCCGGTCTCTTTCACTCCGGAGATCTGACAGTATCTGTTGAATATCCATGTCTCATCCTTGAGGTTTGTTTTACTTGAGCCTAAGTGTATCAGGCTTAACTATAACGCAGCCATCGAATTATTTATGCTTAATGCTTAGTTAATGCTTTCAAGGCAGCTTTACTAGAGAGATAACCCAAGGTCGAACGACTTTCTGAGCTCTGATTAGACAGAAGTCTTGCAAGTAAAGATACTGCAGTTTACGGTGCAATCGTATGCAGGGAATTCCTATGACTGACGAGTTGTCCTTCCATATGACCGCAGAACAGTTTCGCTCTTACGGCAAAGAGGTGGTGGACTGGATTGCGGATTACTATGAACGGATCGAGTCGCTGCCGGTATTGTCTAACGTCCAACCCGGCCAGATACGATCCCAATTGCCAGCGAGGCCTCCTCAACACGGTGAGGAATTCGGGCAAATCCTGAATGACCTGAATAGAGTGATCCTACCCGGAGTCACTCACTGGCAATCGCCAAACTTTTTTGCCTACTTCCCAGCTAACGGGTCCGGGCCGGGAATCCTGGGAGATATGATCTCGTCAGCGCTCGGAGTTCAGGGCATGCTCTGGGCAACGAGTCCTTCCTGTACCGAACTGGAGACACATGTTCTCGATTGGCTGGTTCCAATGCTCGGCCTTCCGGAAAAATTCTCGTCCTCCACTGCCGGAGGTGGAGTCATTCAGGACACGGCTTCTAGCGCCACGCTTTGTGCCATGCTGGCAGCCCGGGAGCGCGCCTCAAATTATGCGATCAACCTGGAAGGTTGTACCGGCAAGCTAGTTGCCTATACATCGACTCAGGCCCACTCCTCCCTGGAAAAGGCTGCAATGATAGCTGGTATCGGGCTGAACAACCTTCGTCTGGTTGAAGTCGACGAGAACTTCGCCATTAAGGCGGAGCTGCTCGAAGCCCAGGTTCAGCGAGACCGCAACGCGGGCCTGATCCCGTTCTTCGTATGTGGAACTGTGGGAACAACGTCCTCCAACGCAATGGATCCCCTCACTGACATTGCCGAAATCTGCCGCCGCTACGAACTATGGTTCCACGTAGATGCCGCGATGTCGGGGACAGCAATGTTATGTCCGGAGTTTCGGCATTTTCAGCAGGGCGTCGAGTATGGCGATAGCTACTGCTTCAATCCGCACAAATGGATGTTTACCAATTTCGACTGCGATTGTTTCTACGTTGCCGACCGTGCAGCACTCATCAGGACGTTGAGTATTCTGCCTGAGTACTTGAAGAATCAGGCAACCGAGTCAGGTGCTGTGTTCGACTACCGCGACTGGCAGATTCCGCTCGGCCGCCGATTCCGTTCCCTAAAACTATGGTTTGTAATCCGGCACTATGGCATTGAGGGCCTGCAATACCACATACGTCAGCACATAGCGCTTGCGCACTTATTTGCCGAGTGGGTCAGGCAAGACAACCGCTTCGACGTGGTTGCGCCTGTAGCGCTGAATCTGGTGTGTTTTCGTTATCGCGGAGACGACGAAGACAATCAGCGGCTGATGGATCGACTGAACCGGAGTGGAGATCTCTACTTAACCCATACCAAGTTAAACGACCGCATGGTCCTGCGACTCTGCGTAGGGCAAACCAACACTACAAAGAGACACGTGGAGAAAGCTTGGGGTCGAATTCGCGAGGAAGCAACCAAGCTGGAGGCTGAGGGAAAGTCGGCAGCAACTACCCGATGACCTTCTCCCTAACATCAGTGAGCGGGAACGGACTCTTCCTGAGTGCTTTGATCTTTGGCACTTACGAACCTGGCGACTACATACGGAGCCAAGTCACTGCTAAGGTGGCATAGATGCGGAAGATTGCCGTCATCACCTCCTCGCGCGCGGACTACAGCCACCTCTACTGGCCGCTATACGATTTGTCACGGCATCCTGGAGTGGACCTGAAGCTCATCGTCATGGGCGCTCACCTGTCGTCGGAGTTTGGCGCGACGGTCTGCGAAATCGAGCGCGACGGTTTTGAAATTGCCGCACGAATCGAGTGCCTTCTGAGTTCCGACACTGATGTCGGGATGACCAAGACCATTGGACTCGCAACACTCAGCCTCGCCGACTGCCTGGGACAGATGCGTCCTGACATCCT
>Ga0126378_10002102_pt1 | contig 14732 bp, 13 predicted proteins | sample PanSoiMetPlot_23_FD_92587 | JGI IMG/M metagenome (GOLD analysis project Ga0126378, IMG submission 92587) | Tropical forest soil microbial communities from Panama - MetaG Plot_23 | ecosystem: Environmental > Terrestrial > Soil > Tropical forest > Bulk soil | place: Panama | collected 2016-02-17 | reverse complement strand
CTGGTCATCGCACTGGTATCGCGAACGCAGATGCTGGAGTGGGTGGTGCGTTCGCAAGAGGACGAGGTCGACTGTGCGATCAACGCCGTCAAGCACCTCGCACTTTCGAATCGCCGTCATGGCTGAAGCCGATCGATAGCCGGTTCATCCGGACACGGGAGCCGCCAGTGAACATCCCACCGGTTGCTGCAACCGACGGAACGCGCGCGCCAGAAGCTACGAAAACGCGCACCTTTCGCGCTGACGCGCTGATCACCGTTCTTTGCGGCTGGTGCGTTATCCAGGCGCTGTTGATGGCGGCGTCCGCCACGACGCACACCGCCGCAGCATGGACGGATGTCGAGACCGCAGCGGTTATCCTCGTTGCCGCGACCATTTCCAGCGTGGCCGGATTCGCGTTCGCGGCGCTGGCGGGCATCGGGCTCGCCTTCGTCGCACAGGAGCCGGTCCGTGTCGTACATACGATCGTGCTTTGCTCGATCGCGATCCAACTGTATTCCGTCTGGCAGCTGCGGGCGCAGATCCGCTTGCGCGCCATGGTGCCGATGCTGCTTGCCGGTGCGCTCACTGTCCCGTGCGGAACGTGGTTCCTCCTGCACGTGCACGCGATCACCTACCGACTCGGCCTCGGTGCATTCCTGATTGCGTATGGCGCCTTCTCGATTATGCATTCCGGGGAACGAACCATAAGGGCAACGCCATTGCGCGACGCAGTCGCGGCGGCGCTCGCGGGCTTCGTCGGCGGCCTCACCGCGTTCCCCGGAGCGTTGATGACGATCTGGTGCTCGCTGCGTGGCATCGACAAGACCCGTCAGCGCGCGATCTACCAGCCGTTCATCCTCGCGATGCAGGTGGTCACGGTCGCCTCGCTGCATGTTCTGGGACGCGCGCAGGTCAGCGCGCAGCACGACTTTCAATTCATTGTCTTTGCGATTGCCGGCGCCGCGATCGGTTTCGCTTGGTTCCGGCGCCTGAGCGCCGCCCAGTTTCGCGTTGCGCTCAACGTGCTGCTGATTGTGTCAGGCGTCGGATTGCTCGTCGCGGCGCTGATGGCCGACGGCGCAAGCTGGCGCGGCTCGTTCGACGATCAACACAGGATCCAAGCTCCCCCACGGATCACTTCGACCGCGCCGGCGTCGAATCGCCCGCCACCATCGCACTTTTGACGCAGCACACGAGCGGCAGCGGCCCGCGACTAGACTGCTACGGGCCAGCCGTCGCGCCAGTCGAGGCGGTTGATCCGCAGCGTAGGCCGGCCATTGTTTTCGGCGTCGTAGGCGTGATAGACGATGTAGTCCACGCCGGCATCCTGCAGCACGGCACAGTGGCCTGGCCCCTTCCAGCGATCGGAGGCGCTGAGTACCACCGTGCCGCCTCCCTCCAACAAGGACTTGCCGGCCCGGTCCTTGAATGGTCCCTGGACCGATTTCGAACGGCCAACGACGGTGTAATAGGTACTCTTCACTCCGCGGCAGCAATAGTCATAGGAGGCGAACAGGTAATACTCCCCGCCGCGCCGGATCAGGAAAGCGGCCTCGACGGCGTGGGGCTTGCCGACGGCGCGCTGCGCCAAGCTAATCAACGCCTTGGTGTCCTTCGGTTTACCGCTCACCGGGTCGAGCGCCGTCATCTTCAGCCCGCTCCAGAAACTACCCAGCACGAGCCACTGCCCGCCCGAAGCGTCGACGACAAGATTGGGATCGATAGCGTTGTAATCATCCGTGTCCCGAGATTGGATGACTAGCCCCGCGTCCTTCCACGCGAAGTCGGCTCGCGAGGTATCGAGTGTCGGCGTGGTCATCAGCCCGATCGCTGACGCGTTCGTGCCGAAAGTTGAGACCGAGTAGTACAAACGGTACTGCCCGTTTTCGTACGAGATGTCAGGCGCCCACGCGCCTTGAATCTCCGGCACGGCCTGCTTTACCCAGTCGGGGAAAACCGGCATGACGGCTCCCTTGAAGCTCCACGTGATCAGGTCAGGCGAGGTGCGCCAGTGGATCAAGCCGTTCTGCTCCGCTAACTGGGATGTCGAGAACAGGTGATACAACCCGTTTGCTTTGGTGATGCAGGGATCGTGAACAGGCCAGATATTGCCTTGCAACTGGAGTCCGGGCGGTGTCCCTTCATGTTTCGCGTCCGATCGCTCGAAGCGGTTGGGTTGCTCTTGCGCCAGCGCGAGCGCGGGCGATGTCACCGCAATCCCGGCTGCGGCAAGCTTCAGTAATGAGTCACGACGGTTCATGCGCGGTTCGCCTGCGGATCATTCCTGGTTCAACAGAGGTTCCAGAATAACGTTGCCGAGCTTGAAGCGCTGCGGTGAAAGCTGGGCGAGAACGGGGTCGACGACGCCATCCAGCACCAGCGAGGCCATCATTCGGCCTACCGCCGGAGATGTCATGAAGCCACGGTACGAGGATACCGCCACGTACAATCCTTCGATCTCGGTCTCGCCGAGAATCGGCTGCATGTCTGGCGTGACGCTCGAGACTCCGCCCCAGGTCCGCAACACCGGGACCTCGGCAACCCCGGGGAGCAGGTCGATGATCTTCGGCGCGGCCCAGGTCAGGAAGCTGGGCGTCGATTCGATCATCGAGCCTTCGCGCGCGCGCGAAACGACAAAGATGATCGACCCTCTTGCAACTTGATTGACGGATATGTGGTGTTCGAGCGAGATCAGGATAGGCTTCACCCGCGGCGTACAAGGAACGGTGACGATGACCTCCTTCGGCAAACTCGTCACCGGCAGCTCGACGTCCAGCGGCTGCAGCAACTGGGGCGCCGCCCAGTCGGTGCACAGGAGCACCTGGCGAGCTTCGATCGTCTCGTCCTTGGTCGACGCCGTGAACACCCCGTTGCGCTTCTCGATCCGCTCGACCCGGGTGCCGTAGCGAACGTCCACCCGTTCGCGACGAGACGCGACCAGCAGCGCGTCGAGCAACCGGAACGGCGACGCAGTGCCGTCCTTCCTGCAGTACGTGCCGCCTACCAGGCGCTGCCGATTCAGGGCCGGGACCATCTTCATGCAGGCATCGGCATCGAGCAGCTCGCTCGGCACGCCGTACCGATGCTGGATCTCGATGCTCGCATTGAGTCTATCCAGGGCGTTCTGGCTGTGCGCCAAAACGAGGTAACCATCCTGTTTGAGCTCGATGCCGCGTGGATAGTCGAGCAATTCCGCCGCATTCTCGAAGAACGCCGTACTCTCCTTGGACAACTGGATGTTGAGATCCAGGCCCCACTGCATCCGGAACCCGGCTCCGTTGCGGCCCGACGCACCGCTCGCGAATTCTCCTTCGTCGACGACCATGATGCGCGCGCCGGACCGGCGTCGTGTCATCCACCACGCGCTCGACAGTCCGTAGACGCCCGCGCCGATGACGAGAATGTCGACGGTCGCCGTCACTGCGCGTCCGCTTGTCTCTGATGCGTCAACGCGGCAAACGGAACGGGACGCGCCATCGGGCGTGGCGTCATCATGTTCCGCGGCTCGACGCCGGCGTGCAATTCGGCGAGAGTCGCAACCGAATGCATGCACATGCGGCCGCCGCACCACCCCATGCCGGGCCGTGCATTGCGCTTGATGGCGTTGAGCGAATGGTGACCGCCTTCGAGCGCAAGGCGAATGTCTGACAGCCGCACGTTCTCGCAGCGGCACACGACCGTATCGTCGGTCGTGACGCTCCACAGCGCCGCAGGCACCGTCAGCGTTTTTCGCACAGCGCGTGCAAAGGCCGCGTAGCGTCGGCGCGCCGCGATCGCCTCGCTCAGCGCTGCCGACGACTCTGTCGAGGCGGAGGGCCCCGCCGCAGCCGCGCCGACGATGGTTCCCTCGCTCTCGGCGACCAGCGCTCCGCGAAGCCCGGCCGCGTCGCCGGCGACGAAGAGCCAGTGGACCGACGTGCGCCCCTCGTCATCCGTCTCGGGTAGCCAGAATCCGCCATCCGGATCGTGGTGCATCCGAGCGCCGCTCATCGCGGCCAGTTCACTGTTGGCAATAAAGCCATAGTTGACGGCCAACAGATCGCACGCGATTTCGCGCTGGGTCCCGGGCACGACATGCCCATGCTCGTCGACGCGCGCCAACTGGACCGCTTCGAGCCGCTCCCTGCCCAACGCTCGAATGGGAACGTATCCGGTCAGGCGCGTGACACCGGAGCGAAGCAGCGACTGTCCATAGCGCACGCCCTCGCGCATGACGTCGCGGCCATGCCACACGCCGCTCGTGTCGCGGAGAATCGCCAGCGGCGAACGCAAGCTCGCCAGCGCGGCGACCCGCGTTCCTGCGCGCGTCAGTTGCGAAGCGACGACGATCGGCAGCGGGCCGCATCCCGCCACCACGGCGACGCGGCCCGGGGAGGTCCGCTGCGCCTTCAAGATCGCCTGGGCGCCGCCGGCAAACATGACACCCGGCAGGGTCCATCCGGGAAATGGAATGGCGCGCTCGCGCATCCCGGTCGCCAGAACGACCGCATCGGGCTTCAAGACCTCGGTGTGGTCCTTATGATGCACATGTATTTCGCCGTTGCGGAAGGCGGCATACACGGCCACGCCGGCGCGATAGTCGATCGCTCGCCCGACCTCCTCGAAGCGTCGCAGGAGCCGCTTCTTGCGGGCAAGTTCGGTCGGCTCGGCGAATTCGGCACCCGACAAACGAGGATCGGCCTGGCGGTAGATCTGGCCGCCCGGTCTTGCCGATTCATCGAGCACCGTGACCTCGCAGTTGCGCGCGCCCGCTTCGATGGCCGCTGCCATGCCGGCGGGACCCGCGCCGATCACGACGACGTTTCGACGCATCAGCGCAGACCTTGCTGGCGGCGAACGATTATCCCCGGGCGCGCTTCAGTAACGCACGCGCGCGTATCGGGAACTCCATCGATGCTGCACCTGCATTCCCAGCAAACGCCGATACCGCACACGGCGCCCTTGGCGTTTCCCGCCTCGTCGATCCGCAGGCAACGCTCGCCGGCCTCCAGCAAGGCGGCGGCGACGCTTTGCCCTTCGCGGGCCGTTATCGACTTGCCTTCGAACGTGAACTCGAACGTGGTCGACATCTTCGAATCTTTACGATTACCGGAGAGAGAAGCGGGTTCAAGTTTTTTCTTTAGGGGAGAAACCATTCTTGACACGAATATCAGTCGCGTGAGAACCTTTTGTCAAGTGACGACGACGCTTACGCTGGCGTTGTAACTTCGAAAATTTCTACAAAGCGGCACGCCAGCGATCGCATTCGACGCGTCCTCGGCGCGTTACATCGACAATGGAGGAGACCTTGTTGATACGACCCATTCTGTCGCTCGCTGCGATTGTCAGCTTCTTCTTTTCGTTGCCGGCGATCGCTGCCGACTCGCCCGCCTGGAACGAAATCATGGCCCAAAAGAAGCTCACGGCCTGTGTCGTTCCGTCCTACCAGCCGTATTCCGCTAGGGACGCCTCCGGAAACTGGAGCGGCTTCGCCGTCGAGATGGCGAAGGATCTAGCCAAGAGCCTGCATGTGGATCTCGCGTTCGTAGAGACAAGCTTCAAGACGGTGGTGCTCGACCTTCAGAGCGGAAAGTGCAACGTGTTCTTTGGCTTCAACGCGACGCCGGAACGCGCACTCGCCATCGACTTCGCCGGGCCGTTGTATACGCTGGGTTTCGCCGCGCTCGACCGGCCAGGATTCACGCCTAAGGGCGATCACTGGGCCGATCTCAACGACCCCTCGATCCGCGTTTGCTACGCGGTTGGCAACAGCTCGGAGCAGCAGATCAAGCGATTCGCCCCGAAGTCAACGCAAGTGGCATTGCCGAACTCGGACGATTGCGCGCTGGCCATCATGTCAGGGCGCGCGGATCGCTACATCGACGGCATCATGGGCATCATGGGGGCGCGCGCGAAAAACGCGAAAATGGGAGCGCTCCACTTGATGACACCGAATTACGCGCTGCCATCGTATGCCGGCATGCGGCTGGATGACGGGCGGTTCCAGAAGTTCGTGCAGCGGTGGGTCGAGTACAACCGCGGCAACGGGAACATCAATTTCTGGCTGACGTCGTCGATGGAAAGCATCGGCATCAAGCCGGACCAGATCCCTGCGGAAGTGACGTTCTAGTCCAATGCCTGGGTCGCTTCGCCCGCTCTCACAGGCGAAGCGTTCCTCTGGTTCGGCGGCAAGTCAGCCGCCCAGGTCGCCGAGGAAAGACAGTACAGACAGATAGCGCACCGGAGCCCGTACGAGCTTCTCCGGCCCATGCGGAACGTCGGCCTGTTGTAGAGCATTGCATGACCTTGTGCCGGCGATGATCGTCGCGGCTGACTCGACAAGCTCGCGATGCGTACGATCCGCGTCTACCCGCAACACTGAACAGCGAGGCCGGTATGTCTGGCTATGAGTGGGATTTTCATGCTGCCTTCCTCCATCCCGAGCTGTGGCTGAAAGCACTGTCGATCACCGTAGGATATGCCGTCGCGACGACGGCGCTCGGCCTTCTGATCGGTGTCATCTGTGGAATGATGCTTCTGAGCCGATACGGCATCCTCCGCGCGCCGGTGAGCGCGTTCGTGCAAGTGTTCCGTTGCACGCCCTTGCTAATACAGATCATCTGGTTCTACTACGCGCTGCCCGTTGCCATCAGTCTCACCATTCCCGCCTGGCTCGCGGCCGGCATGGGCCTGACCTTCTACATGGCGGCGTTCTCGGCCGAGATCTTCCGTGCGGGAATCATGTCGATCGACCGCGGGCAGTGGCAAGCCGCGAGGGCGATCGGGATGATGTCGTGGCAGGTGATGCGCCGCGTCGTGCTGCCGCAGGCGACGCGGCGAATGATGCCGCCCTTCGTCAGTCAGACGATCCTCCAGCTGAAGAACACATCGCTGCTTTCGATCATCGCGGTGCCGGACCTCATGTACACGGCCCAGGTCTTCGTATCCGATACGTTTCGGCCGCTGGAGATCTACACCACACTCGGCGTCATTTACCTTGTCATACTGTATCCGATGCAGAAGCTGGCCAAGATGCTGGAGCGGCGGGATGACATCTGATCGCCCGACGGAGGCCGGTTCGATGGTCGAGGTCGAGGACATGCACAAGTGCTACGGCTCACTCGAGGCCGTGAAAGGCGCGTCGCTGCGCGTGGGTCGCGGCGAAGCGCATTTCGTCATAGGCCCCAGCGGCTGCGGCAAGTCCACCCTGTTACGCTGCATCAACCTGCTCGAAGAACCGACTCGCGGCAAGCTGCGTGTCGGCGATACCGAGATGCGATTCGGAGAAGGCTCCAAGCCTTTGTCCGCGCGCGAGCAGGCGCGGTACCGCGCTCGCGTCGGCATGGTCTTCCAGCAATTCCATCTGTTTCCGCACATGACAGCGCTTGAAAACGTGATGGAAGGTCCACGTACGGTCAAGCGCCTGCCCCTCCCCGAGGCCACCGAGATCGCGGAAGGATTGCTGCGCAAAGTGGGGCTGGCCGAAAAGCGCGACGTCTATCCCAAGCACTTGTCGGGCGGGCAGGCGCAGCGCGTCGCCATCGCCCGCGCGCTTGCGATGTCGCCCGAGGTCGTCCTCTTCGACGAGGCGACGTCGGCGCTGGACCCGGAGCTGGTCGGCGAGGTGCTCGCAGTCATTCGCAAACTCACGCAAGAGGGCATGACCATGATCGTGGTGACGCACGAGATGGATTTCGCGCGTGAGGTCGCCACCGATGTCACCTTCATGGATGCCGGCGTCATCGTCGAACAGGGATCGACCGATCGCGTGCTGACGCACGTCACGAGTCCGCGCCTCGAGCAGTTCCTGCGGCGTTATCGCCGCTGAAGGGGCGTGCAGTGCAACGCTATTCGATTTTCAGCCTGGCACGGCACGCGCTCAACGATCACGCCGGCTGGAAGCCGGCCTGGCGCCACCCGGATCCCAAGCCCAACTACGATGTTATCGTCATCGGCGGCGGCGGACATGGCCTGGCGACTGCCTACTATCTCGCGAAGGAGCACGGCATCACGAACGTCGCCGTGTTGGAGAAGGGCTGGTTGGGAGGCGGCAATACCGGCCGCAACACGACGAATGTGCGGTCGAATTACATTCTGGAGAAGAACCAGCGCTTCTACGAGTTCTCGCTCAAGCTTTGGGAGAGCCTGAGCCAGGAGCTCAACTACAACGTCATGTTCAGTCAGCGCGGCGTATTGATCACCGCGCATTTCGATCCCCAGACGCAGGCACTCCTGCGCCGCGGCAACGGCATGCGTGTCATCGGAAGCGACGCCGTATTCCTCAACCCCGATCAAGTGCGACGCAAGGTGCCGGTGCTGGATTTTTCCCCCACCGCGCGTTTCCCGATCACGGGCGCTTTCCTGCAACCCCGCGCCGGCGTGGCGCGGCACGACGCCGTGGCGTGGGGCTTCGCGCGTGCAGCCGACGCGTGTGGCGTCGACATCATCCAGAACTGCGAAGTCATCGGCATCCGCGTCGAGGGTGGGCGCGCTGTAGGTGTGCGCACCACCCGTGGTGACATCGGCACCGGGAAAATCGGTATCGCCGTCGCCGGGCACACAAGCCGTCTCGCGGCCATGGCCGATCTGCGCCTGCCCATCGAATCGCATCTGCTGCAGGCCATGGTAACCGAACCGATCAAGCCGATGCTGCACGTGTCGTTGTCGTTCGGCGCTGGCCATTTTTACACCAGTCAGACCGACAAGGGCGAGCTCGTGATGGGCGGCGATCTGGACGGCTACAACTCCTATGCTCAGCGCGGCAACCTGCCGATGATCGAGCACGTTGCCGCGGCGGCTGTCACGGTGATGCCGTGCATCGGCCGCCTGCGGATCATGCGGCACTGGGCCGGAATCATGGACATGACCATGGACGGTAGTCCCATCATCGGCAAGACGCCGGTCGAGAACCTCTACATCAATGGCGGCTGGTGCTACGGCGGGTTCAAGGCCACGCCCGGGTCGGGATGGGTGTTCGCCCACACGATCGCGCATGACCGTCCGCATGCGCTCAATGAGCCCTTCAGTCTCGAGCGCTTCGCCAGTGGCTACACGATCGATGAACGTGGCGTCGGTCCTTATCCGGCGCTGCACTAGAGAGCCGCGCGCAGACATGCTGATACCTTGTCCCCATTGCGGCAATCGACCGCACGCCGAATTCACCTATGGCGGCGACGCGACGTTGGGCCCACGTCCCGACGGCATGGCTGCGTATACGGTCTGGATGGAGTTCGTCTATCTTCGCGACAACCCCTGCGGCCCGCATCGCGAATACTGGCATCACACGCTGGGCTGCGAGAGCTGGATCGTGGTCGAGCGCGACACGCTGACGCACCGCATCAGCGGCAGCAGCCTGCCGGGAACGCAAGAAACGACGTGACGCAACGCTGGCGCAATCCGAACGGCGGATGGATCGACCGATCACAGCCGCTGCATTTCACCTTCAATGGCGTGCGCCACGGCGGCTACGCGGGCGACACACTCGCTTCCGCGCTGTTAGCCAACGGCGTCCGAATCGTCGGGCGCAGCTTCAAGTATCACCGCCCGCGCGGCATCCTCGCCCTGGGTGCGGAAGAGCCGAACGCATTGGTTCAGCTCAGCGTCGGTGCGGAAACAGAGCCCAACACGAAAGCGACTCAGGTCGAGCTCCGCGAAGGCCTGGTCGCGGCGAGCCAGAATTGCTGGCCGAGCGTGCGCTTCGACCTCGGTGCGATGACTGGGCTGTTTTCGCGTCTGCTTCCCGCGGGGTTCTATTACAAGACCTTTATGTGGCCTCCCAGGGGATGGTTGGCCTATGAACCATTCATCCGTCGCATGGCCGGAATGGGAACGTGCGCCACGGAGCCCGATCCGGACCGTTACGAGCATACCCACGCCCACTGCGACGTGCTGGTCATTGGCAGCGGCCCGGCCGGTCTCGCCGCCGCGCGCAGCGCAGGGCAAACGGGCGCGCGGGTCTTGCTGGTGGATGAGGGCATCCGTCTCGGCGGATCGCTGCTCTACGAGCGCACGCTAATCGATTCGGCGCCGTCCCGTGACTGGATCGCAGGCGTCGAGGCCGAGTTGGCCGCTATGCCGGAGGTGATGGTGTTGCGCAGAGCGACGGCCTTCGGGTACTACGACCACAATCAGGTAGCCGTGCTCGAACGTGTGAACGATCACCGTGCGCGTCGATCGGGTGACGTACGGCAGCGCATCTGGCATGTGCAGGCAAACGAGGTAATCCTGGCCACCGGCGCACATGAGCGCTTCCTTGTTTTCGGCAACAACGACCTGCCGGGCGTGATGCTCGCCTCCGCGGCGCGCGGCTACCTCAATGCGTTCGCCGTTCGTCCGGGACGTGAAGCGGTGATGCTCGCCAACAATGATGCCGCCTACGAGGTGGCGCGCGATCTCGCGGAAGGCGGCGTATCCGTCCGTGCATTGCTCGATGTGCGACCAAACCCGGCGGGCGCGGCCATCGATCAACTCGCCTCAACCGGTATCGCCGTGATGCCCGGCGCCTCGGTCACGCATGCCCACGGAAGAAGTGCGGTGACGGGTGTCACGGTGGCCGAGATCGACAATGTCGGTCGGCCCCGTGGGCGGTCGCGTGACATCGCGTGTGACCTCGTCTGCGTTTCGGGCGGTTGGAGCCCGGCGGTCCACCTGCATGCCCAGGCACGCGGAAGACCGCGTTACGATCCCGCCATCGGCGGGTTCGTGCCCGGCGATTCGGTTCAGGCCGAGCGATCTGTCGGAGCGGCTCGAGGTACTTTCGCATTGGAGGCGTGCATCGCTGAAGGCGCGAATGCCGGCGCCGAGGCAGCGCGCAAGGCAGGATTCGATGTCATTGCGCGTGGCGCAAATCCGATCGAAGCGGTCGCCTCCACACCACCGCTAACGATCTGGTCCATCGGCGCCTTGCCCGGGACCCGGTACAAACGGTTCGTCGATTTTCAGAACGACGTAACGGACGCTGACATCGCGCTGGCGGTACGCGAGGGTTATCGCTCGGTCGAGCACGTCAAGCGCTATACCACGCTCGGTATGGGCACCGAACAGGGCAAGACCAGCAACACCGGAGGCTTCGCGCATGTCGCCGCCGCGCTCGAAGTTGACATCGCATCGGTCGGCACGACGACTTTCCGCCCGCCTTATGTACCGATCGCATTGGGCGCGCTGGCCGGCGCCGAGGGTGGCCGGCATTTCATGCCAAACCGCCGCACCGCGATGCATGACGAGCATCTGGCTTGCGGCGCCGTGATGCTCCAGTCCGGGCCATGGCTGAGGCCACAGTGCTATCCCCATGCCAGCGAAAGCCTCGATGACGCCGCGCGTCGCGAGGCGCAAGCCGTGCGCAGCAGCCTCGGCATCGTCGACGTCTCGACGCTCGGAAAGTTCGAGGTGATCGGTCCGGACGCCGTCGCTTTCCTAGAGCGAATCTACGTCAATCGCATCCAAACGCTGAAAGTCGGGCGCTGCCGCTATGGCGTCATGCTGCGCGAGGACGGCATCGTATTCGATGACGGCACCGTGACGCGTCTGGCGGACGAACACTATTTCGTGACTACCACGACGGCCCAGGCATCGCTGCTCGCGCGCCGCCTCGAGTATTGCCATGAGGTCCTGTGGCCGGAGCTCGATCTGCAGCTTGTCAACGTCACCGAGCAATGGGCCGCCATCGCGCTCGCAGGACCGCGCTCGTACGACGTCCTTGCAGGTGTCGTCGAAAGCGGCTCCGTGGACAACGAGGCGCTGCCTTACATGGGCCATACGCAAGTGGTCATTGGTGGCGTCGCGTCACGCATCTTTCGAATCAGCTTCTCGGGCGAACGTGCCTACGAGCTTTACGTGCCGGCGGCGTATGGTGCTTCGTTGTGGCGGCGAGTGCTCGAAGCTGGAAAGGATTTCGGCATCACCCCGTACGGTATCGATTCGCTCAATACCCTACGGATCGAGAAGGGCCATGTCGCGGGCGGCGAATTGGATGGTCGAGTGACCATCGATGACCTGGGCCTTGCGCGCATGGTCAAGACCGACGGCGATTTCATCGGGCGCCGCGGCTCGATGCGGCCGGGCTTGCAGGACCCCGCCCGCTGGCAACTCGTCGGGGTCGCGCCTGCGGATGGCAAGGCGGCGGTCCCTCCAGGGGCGAAGATCATTGCCGAGTCGGTGCCCGGACACTATCTGGGCGAAGTAACGTCGACGACGTGGAGTCCGATGCTGCAGATGCCCATCGCGCTCGCCCTAGTCTCAGCCGGACGATCGCGGCACGGCCAAACCCTCGTCGCGACGTCGCCACTGGCGAAGCGTGACGTTTCGGTCGTCGTGCGTTCGCCGCTGTTCTTCGATCCGGAAGGGGCGCGACTGCATGGATAAGGCTTTGGAAGCCGCGTCGCCCCTCTCGTCCAGCGCCAGCTGGCGAGGTAACGACTTATCGCTGCTTGTTTGTCCGCCGCCCGTGGTCTTTCATCTCGAGGGAATGCGCGATCGCATCACCGACGCAACGCTACCGAAGGCAGGGCGTTGTAGATCCGACGGTGCCGGGCAACTGTTGTCTATCGGACCCGGCGTCTATTTGCGTGTGGGTGGAGATGACAATTCCGTCACGCTGAAAGCGCGGTTCCGGGCAGTCGTCGACGTCAGCAGTGCGTGGACCTATCTCGCCGTTGCAGGCCCGAAAGCGATCGAGCTGTTGCGCAAAGGCTGTGCGATCGACCTGCATCCGCGCATGTTTCCCGCGGGAGCGTGCTGCGCGACCGGCTTTGCCAGGATGAGGATCGTCCTTTGGCGCTCGAGTATGGAAGCTCGTTATGACATGTTAGTTGGACGCAGCTATGCACAGAGCCTTTGGAGTTGGTTGATCGAGGCTGCCGCGCCGTATGGTGGCCAACAAACGAAGGAGTGTTCTCAATGATTCCGTCGAAAGACGAGTTGACCGTTTGCTTCGCCCACGTCGCGTACAGCTTCCAGGCAAAGTTCGCAAAGCGACAGCCGCCCATCAAATGTTTCCAGGTCTGGAACCGCGACGAGTTGGATGCCCGGTTGGGTGAGTTCGACGTGCTCGTGATAAGCGGCCTCTGGCGCAATGACCTCGCGGAGAAGGCGACCAAGCTGCGTTTCATCCAGTCCATTGGTGCCGGCACCGATCAGTTCGGGCGCGACGTGCTATCGGCCAAGAAAATCCGGCTCGCAAGCGCGAGCGGTGTCAACATGAAGGCGGTTTCAGAACATGCGATGGCGCTGATCTTGGCCCTTGCGCGGCGCCTGCCCGAAGCCCGCGACAACCAGGCCCGGCGCCACTGGCGCGGCATGATCAGCGATTTGACCCAACGTGAAGACGAGTTGGGTGGCAAGACACTTGTCATCGTGGGCTTGGGCAATATCGGCGGGCGACTCGCGTCGTTGGCCAAGGCCTTCGACATGCACGTGATCGGCGTGCGGCGCGACCCCTCCGCGGGTAAAGGTGCGGCGGACAGCGTTCATTCGCTCGCCGATCTCGATTCACTGTTGCCAGAAGCCGACATTGTCGCGTTGACCTGCCCGCTCACGAAAGAGACCGAAAACCTGATCGACGCCGACGCACTGGGCCGGATGAAGAAATCAGCGCACCTGGTCAACGTCGCACGCGGCAGGGTCGTCAACGACGGAGCGCTGATCGAGGCAATGCGAGCCGGGCGCATTGCGGGCGCCGCCCTCGACGTCACGCCGGAAGACCCACTGCCTGCCTCCTCACCTCTCTGGGACCTGCCCAACACGTTCATTACCCCGCATACCGGGGGTGAGACCCGACGCTACGAGGACAATGTGCTCGATATCCTCGAAGAAAACCTTCTGCGCCTATGGCGCGGCGAGGCCAAGCTGCGCAACCAGGTTCTTTGACGCTCCGAGAATCCTAGCTCCGAGCAACGAAAACTGGTCAGGGTCCCTGCTTGCGAGCAAGCGACGGCTAGCTTCGAGCCAGGAAGTTGGTGGGCCGTGAAGGGATCGAACCTTCGACCAACAGATTAAGAGGCGCTGTTCGAAGGTATCGCTATATTGTTGATCAAGTACTTGCAACGCTTGCCGACTTCGAAATCAACCTGATTCAATCACAATTTGGGCACAGTCAATCTTGGCTGGTCACTAACTGTACTCATCGACGGCGCATCGCCGCCATCGCCGGACCGCGGCCATCGATAGAGCTCCTCGCGGGACGGTGCCAGGCCGGAGGGCCCGCGCTTGCGCTTCGAGGCCAGCGTCTGAAAAATACCGACACTATTTCGCGCAAAGCCGATCGACGAAGCAGCGAGATAGGCGAGCCAGAGCCGGGTCTTCACGCTGCCGATTTCGCCCTCTGCGGCCGCGCGATTGGCGAAAAGGCTATCGTGCCAGAGCTGGGTGGTGCGCGCGTAATGCTCGCGCCATGCCTCGACATCGTGAACCTCGAAGCCGTAACGCTCCAAATTGCCAATCGACATGCCGAGATGATCGAGCTCGCCACCCGGAAAGATATAGCGCCCTATCGCGGCGGTCGCCTGGGACTTCTTCTTACGAGGGCGTTCGTACGCGGCCGAGCGGAGCGCGATCGAATGATGAAGGTAGAGTCCGCCCGGCTTCAACAACAGGTTGATGGTCTTGAAATATGTAGGATAGTTCACCACCCCGACATGCTCGAACATGCCGACCGAGGCGATCTTGTCGAAATCGCCCTCGATCTGCGAATAGTCGCGCAACTCGATCGTCACCTTGTCTTGGAGTCCGAGGCGTGAGACCTTTTCCTGCGCAAAGGCGAACTGCTCCTCGGCGAG
>Ga0126378_10002101_pt1 | contig 14733 bp, 15 predicted proteins | sample PanSoiMetPlot_23_FD_92587 | JGI IMG/M metagenome (GOLD analysis project Ga0126378, IMG submission 92587) | Tropical forest soil microbial communities from Panama - MetaG Plot_23 | ecosystem: Environmental > Terrestrial > Soil > Tropical forest > Bulk soil | place: Panama | collected 2016-02-17 | reverse complement strand
TGCCCAGGGTGCTGCAGGTAGTGGATGTGTACGATGCGCTGCGCACAGCACGCTCGTATAAACCGGCGTTGAGTCATGAAGCGGCCGCCGAAGTCATGCGCGAGGAAGCGGCGCGTGGCTTGTGGGATGCGGAACTGGTTGCCGAGTATTTCTCGATGCTGGTGCAGAAGCGGCAGGTGGCGTAAAGGCGGGCTTCAGACGTCAGGACTCCTCCAAAACCCAAATTCCCCTTTCAACTTACAGACTTCTACTCTTCTTTTTGCGGGAATTTCTGATTTTCGAACCCTGTGCCCCGCAACGTACAATGGCCATGGCGAAACAAAAAGCTTGATTGGGCGTTTATATATAGCGAGCCAAAAGCCAACGGCTGAAAACTTGGACGAGAACTGATTTGACGCCGACTTACAGCATCGTCATCCCTGCTTATAACGAGAGCGCGCGGCTGGGCGCCAGCCTGGAGAGGGTGGTCGCCTATGTGCACTCTCAGGGTTGGGATGCTGAGGTCATCGTCGTCAACGACGGGTCGCGCGACAACACCGCGGAGATCATTCGGGAGTCTGCTGCCAAGGATCCGATCGTTAAACTGCTGGACAATCCTGGAAACCGCGGCAAGGGATATAGCGTGCGCAACGGGATGCTGCAAGCGCAAGGCCAAATCCTGTTGTTCAGTGATGCCGACCTTTCGGCGCCAATTGAAGAAGCTCCCAAACTTCTGCAGGCGCTGGAGGCAGGAGCGGACATTGCGATCGGGTCGCGCTGGCTACGAGCCGAGACCCAGACGCAGCGACAGCCGCTACATCGGCAACTGTTCGGAAGGATTTTCAATCTGCTGCTGCGGATGTCGCTAGGGCTGCAGTTTGCCGATACGCAATGCGGATTTAAGGCATTCAAGCGGGCGGCCGCGCAGGCGATTTTCCCCTTGCAGAAGATCGAGCGGTGGGGATTCGATCCGGAGATTCTTTTCCTGGCGCGCAAGATGGGCTTCAGAGTGGATGAGGTTCCGGTAGCTTGGGGACACAGCGGCGGGGCGCGGATCAATCCCGTCGTCGATGGCGCGAAGATGTTTCAGGAGATGCTGCGCGTGCGCTGGTACTCGATCATGGGAGAGTATGACAGCGCAGGGGCGATCCGGCCTGATGCACGATCATCCGTTCCGATCACCGGCAAGAGCCATAAAGAGAAGAGAGCGTAATGGTTCCGCGGCTATGCCTGCGGGGCGGAGAAGCCTGAATTCTGGGGTGGCGTACAATTCCTTCCTTTTGACTTCCGTTACCAAGGTCATTTTTTCCAGCATGGTGCGCTTGTCATACTTCCCGCAGTCCAGCTAGTTGCTCGGGAGGCTGGTTATCCGTTTGTCCTAAACAGCTCTTCTCTCAATTTAGCTGAAGTGTGACTGAGAAGGATCCCTCGCCCAGGCAGCCTCCGGGTTGATGCACCGAGACTGCGAAACGCACGACGAAAACGGACCCTGATCCACCGGCTAATCTTTCTCCTCGTCTCCTTTGTGAAGCTGTTGCGCGAGGTAATTCTCGATTCCCGTCTCCTGAATCGCGTGTAGTTGTCCTTCCAGGTGATCGACGTGCTCTTCTTCGTCGGCGAGGATGTCTTCAAAGAGTGCGCGCGAAGCGTTATCGCCCAGTTCCACACTGGTGCGGATGGCATCATTCAGGTGTTTTACCGCGTGGAGTTCCAAGGCTAGATCGCTTTCAAACATCGCCTTGACGTTGGCTCCCACATTAATCTTGCCAATGTCACTCATATTCGGGGTGCCTTCCAGGAAGATAATGCGGTCGATTAACTTCTCGGCATGCACCATCTCCTCGATGGATTCCTTGCGATAATCCGCGCCGAGGCGGAAGTAGCCCCAGTTGTCGCACATCTTTCCGTGAAGGAAATATTGATTAATGGCGGTGAGCTCGGCTTTCAATGCTTCGCCCAGGAACTTGAGAACCTTTTCATTGCCACGCATGGGGAGGGATTGTAGCTGGCGGAGGATTGGGATTCAACCTGGATCTGCGAATCTTGAACGACTCGTGGATCATGAGCGCGGCTCATAACCGAGGATGTAAATCCGGCGCACGTGGCGCGATCCGGAAAACACAGGGTCCCTCGACTGCGTGCGGCGGATCGCTTCGCTCTCCGACGCACTTCGCTCGGGATGACAGAGTTCGCTTTACGCTCTTTTTACAGATTCGACTACTTGCCGACCCATCTCCGAGGTTGAGATCGACTTTTGCGACGTTCTGACCAGGTCTGCGGTTCTTGCACCTGCGTCTAGGACTGTTGAGACGGTTTGCTCGACGCACGCCGCTTCCTGCTCCAAATGGAACGAGTGGCGGAGCAGCATGGCTGCAGAAAGGATCGCGCCCAAGGGATTTGCAATTCCCTTGTCGGCTATATCGGGGGCTGAGCCATGAACGGGTTCGTACAGGCCTACCTTGCCGCCTATGCTCGCCGAGGCCAGCAGGCCTAGAGAACCGACTACGCCACCCGCCTGGTCGGAGAGGATATCGCCGAACATATTCTCTGTAAGCACCACGTCGAAATCTGTCGGACGCTGCACTAACAACATCGCAGCAGAGTCGACGTATTGATGAGCCAGTTTGACCTCAGGATAGTCATTGGCGATGCGTGTCACCACTTCGCGCCAGAGGCGCGAGCATTCCAGCACGTTCGCCTTGTCGACGGAGAGAACTTTTTTCTTGCGCTTCCGCGCGAGATCGAAAGCTACGCGGGCGATGCGTTCGATTTCGTTTTCGGCGTAGCGCATGGTGTTGATGGCGACGCGCGAGCCCGGGTCTCCTTCGATGGAGCGCGGCTGCCCGAAGTAGGCTCCGCCGAGAAGTTCGCGAACGATCAGGATGTCGGTGCCGCGGATCAGTTGGGCGCGCAATGGCGAAGAATCCTCGAGCGCCGGAAAGAAGACCGCGGGGCGGAGATTTGCGTAGGCGCCCAGTTCGCGGCGGATGCGGAGCAAGCCGGCTTCAGGGCGTAGATGGCCCGGATTTTTGTCGAACTCGGGGCACCCTACTGCGCCTAGCAGGACTGCGGTGGACTTCAGGCATGCCTGCAGGGTGTCGGGCGGCAAGGGATCGTTTGTGGCTTTGAGTGCGGCGCCGCCGATCAATTTCTCCTGAAGCTGGAGTTGATGGCCGAAGCGATGGGATACGGCCCGGAGAACATGGACGGCTTGTTCGGTCACTTCGGGACCGATGCCATCGCCGGGGAGAACTGTGATGTCTAGCAGCATCTTGGGAATCGAATGATCGAGTGGTCGGGTAATTGGGTGATTGAGTGCTTTCGGAGCGAAACCGACATTGTATGCGGTCGGGAGAAAAGGCGCTACCCGCACGGCTAGCTTTGAACGGGGGGAAGTTAACTACGGGGCTCAAGCGGTAGAGGAGTGCCGGTTAGATTGCGTTCTGACTTTTGAAGGGAAACAATCGCGTCATCTCATCCACGGAGCCGTGAATAGATCAGAGCCTTTTGGCGCGTTGTGGCATCCTATCGTCGAACAGCAGTTGCAGTAGTATTTTTCGCCCAGCGCTCAATTCGGAATAACCCGCGCGAAAGGCGAGTGTTGGACGAGAAAATGGGATCACAGCGTGAAGCTCGCATTTTAGTGGTCGATGACTTTGCGGCGTGGCGGGATCAAATCCGCTCGCTCGTGGAGACCCGTCCGGAGTGGAGCATTGTCGGCGAGGCATCGGATGGGCAAGAAGGCATCGAGAAAGCCACTGAAATCCAGCCTGACATCATCCTTCTCGATGTTGCAATGCCCTCTCTGAACGGAATTGAAGCAGCCAAAATCCTCCGTCAGAGATGTCCAAGATCAAAAATTCTGTTTGTCACCCAAGACGGCGACGATGACATCAGGGACGCCGCTATGCGGTTAGGCGCGGCAGCTTATCTGCTCAAGAGAAATGTAGGAAATGAGCTCTTGGACGCCATCGCCACCGCCCTGTAGGGCTAGACAGCAGCCCGGTCAACGAAATCGCGATAATCCCTATCTGCAAGTTCTTTCCGTTGAGCTTCGGGAATCGTAAACTGCCCCGTACCACAATCCATGCAAACCAAAATTGCTGGGAAAGCCCAGACAGCGGGAACGTCAAGACCTTTCATTCCCGGAAAATGGATGTTCATCTCAGCCGTAAACTCACGTTGATTGGCTGAGTGGCATGACAGACACGAGTGATGAGACATCATTGACCTCTGCAGATTTATGATGACGGCGCGGTTGAAGCCGCGTCGTTTGAAACAAAATTTGCAACCTCATGTTCGGTCTTTTACACGCCCCAGAGATAGTCTTCCTGCTGCGTTTGCTCCTGATGAGCTTCGCCGTGGGCGGGAATGGGAACGCCGAAAGGATTGGTCTCGGCGACGGTCGGGAACGGTTTTTCCGGGTCCAGCGGTGGAGCGCTCACGACGGCGGCATTGGTGGCGTCGATGACTGGTTCAATCAGCGGAGTAGCTGCCATCGTGGGCTTGTGCGTGTCGCGGATCAATTCGAGGAGGTGATGATCCTCGACGTGCTTGATCTTGTCAGCGAGGCGAACGAAGCGGCGATAGATGTCGTCAAGCGCACGGCGGTCGAACTGATAGCCGAGTTGCTCGCATCGCATGGCCAAGGCGTGGCGCCCGGAGTGCTTGCCGAGGACCAGCTTTGAGTCAGGGACACCGACTGATTTCGGCGTCATGATTTCGTAGGTGAGCGGATTCTTGAGGACGCCATCCTGGTGAATGCCGGCTTCATGGGCGAAGGCATTGCGTCCGGTGATGGCCTTGTTGGGCTGGACCGGGACTCCGGTGATCTCGCTGAGCATTTGGCTGGCGGCGAAGATATGCTCGCTGACAATGCCAGTTTCATAGGGATAGCAATCGGGGCGTACACGCATCGCCATAACGATTTCTTCGAGCGAGGCATTGCCGGCGCGCTCGCCAATGCCATTAATGGTGCACTCGACCTGGCGAGCTCCAGCGGAGACCGCGGCCAAGGCATTTGCGACCGCCATGCCCAGATCATTGTGACAGTGCGCGGAGATGGCGACGTTCTCGATTCCCTTCACGCAGCGGCGGATCATCGCGATCAGTTCGCCGAATTCTGAGGGCACGGTGTAGCCGACGGTATCGGGAATATTAAGCGTCGTGGCACCCGCTTCCACCACGGCATCCAGCACGCGGCAGAGGAAATCCGGGTCGGTGCGGGTGGCGTCCTCGGGCGAGAACTCGACGTCGTCACACAGAGATTTTGCGAGGCGAATGGATTCGCGGGCCTGCGCCACACACTGATCCCGCGTGATGCGCAACTTGTACTGCAGGTGAATGTCGGAGGTTGCGAGAAACACGTGAATACGGGGACGGGCAGCATGCTTGAGAGCTTCCCAGGCGCGCTCGATGTCCGGAGGGCAGGCGCGGGCGCGTCCTGCGATTACGGGCCGGCGGACGACTTCCGCGATGGCCTTAACGGATTCGAAGTCACCATCAGAGGCGATGGGGAATCCGGCTTCGATGACGTCGACGCCCAGCCGGTCAAGCTGATGTGCCAGACGGAGTTTTTCCTGCTGGTTCATGCTGCAGCCGGGGGATTGCTCGCCATCTCGAAGAGTCGTGTCGAAAACCGTAACTCGCGCTTTTTCCATAAGAAATACCCATCCAGGCCGAAGGCGTTGGCCTGCGGAAAACGCCTTTTCCTGATCTTCTTATCGTACGGATTTTGGGAGTAGAAGCAAAACTTATTATTCTTTAGGAAGGATTAGTGTCCCTGCTAGTATTAGAATGTCTAATAGTTGTGATCAGTACCTTAAGGAGCCAGCGTGGAACTGTCTCAACTGGAGGTTTTTCTCGCCGTGGCGCGCGAACGGCGCTTCTCGCGGGCGGCGGATAAGCTGTTCCGCACGCAGTCGGCAGTGAGCCAGACGATCCGTAAGCTGGAACAAGAGCTGGGAGAGGCGTTGTTCGACCGTTCGTCGCGCGAGGGCGTGCTGACCGACGCCGGCAAAGTTCTATATGAATACGCCGAAAAGCTCATCAACTTGCGGGGCGAGGCGGCGGAGTCGTTGTCAGAATTGAGGGAGCTGCAAAAGGGCAAGCTGGTGATTGCGGCGAATGAATTTACGGTTTTGTATTTACTGCCGGTGCTGGCGGAGTTCCGGCGCGTGCATGCGATGATCAAGATCACGGTGGAGCGAGCGTTGGGCAGCCATATTCCCGACGATGTTTTGCGGCATGCGGCAGAGTTTGGTGTGCTCTCGTACGAGCCGCAGGAAGAAAATCTGCATTCGGTGGTGGTGTACCTGGATGAACTGGTGTTTGTGGTGCCGCCGAGACATCCCTTGGCCACGGCGGGGGAGGTGAGCATCCGCCAGATGGGGGCGGAGTCGTTTGTGGCGCACATTGTGCCTTCTCCGTACCGGGAGAAAGTGATTCAGCTGTTCAAGTCGCACAAGACGCCGCTGCATATGGATCTGGAGTTGCCGACGCTGCAGGCGATCAAGCAGTTTGTGGCGATGGGAAATGGCGTGGCCTTGGTGCCGGAGATCAGCGTGGAAACGGAGATTGCACGGGGAGAGCTGGTGAGGATTCCCGTGAAGGAGTTGCAGCTGAAGCGGAAACTGCGGCTGATTTATCGCAAGAGGGCAAATTTGTCACACGCGGGGCAGGCGTTTCTGAAGGTTGCCGAAGCAGTCGCGACGGAGCGGAAGGGGCATTACCGGTTTCACAGGGAGAAGTAGAGGAAAATTAAAGAACCCTCCGAAGAGTCGCAAAGATCGCGGCCTTTCGGAGGGTGCCCACGAAAAACTTGTTTAGAGAACTGTCTCTGTCACTCGCTCGCTTCGCATCGCTGGGGCGGACCCATGGGCCCGCCGCTACACCGGCTAATCTGCAGCGACGTTTTGCTCGCGGAACGAGTCCAGCGCTTCATCGACACTATCGTACACATCGAGAACCGAATCCAGATTCGTGATGTCGAGCAGCGTGCGCACTACTGCGGTCGCGCCGGCGCATTTGAATTCCGCGTTGCGTTGCTGGGCCCAGGTTTCGAGCAGTACGAGTTCGCCGATGCCAGCGCTGTCCATGGAAGAGACACCGCTGAGATCGAGAACCAGTTTGGTTCCCTTGTGCAACAGTTCGCCGACTACGCACGAGAGCGCAGCGGCCTCATCGCGATAAACGATGCGACCCTCGCAGTGCACGACGACAACGTCCCCATGAGTTCGTGCTTCCACACTGAGTTTCAACTTCGACTCCTTGTCCAGCGCAAACACAGCTGGCCCCACTGGATGTTCCCATGATGCGCAGTTGATATTCATATTTTGCATGGTAGTCAATAGACGGAGCTCGCTAGGTTTTGGCACCATGAAAATCGGGTAAATTTTCGTCGATGCGCGGCCTGAAGAACGCCGAGACTATCTCCTTTTTGTATAGACGTCTGGAGGAATAACTGATTGCCGACAAATTTTGTTACGCGAGACATCTTGAGCATCCGGTACACTGCATCTAACACATTTCATTGATTAAAATGCTTCTTTTGCCGGCTGCCAGAGCCGGGGAGGAATAATTCGTGCTAAAACTCGCAGGCGCCGCGCTTGTCTTCGCCGGCCTGGTTTTCAGTTCAGTTCCCCTGTGCGCGCAATTCAATGGACTCCTTCCGAGCGGAAATGTCTACGCCGGATTTTCGTACGGGCAGCTGACGAATGTGATCAACCAGCAAAGCTACAAAGGATGGAATGCATCATTTGAAGCGCTACCCTTCGTGCGGCTTCCTCGCCTTGGCCTGGTCGCCGACGGAGCGGGGTTTTACCGGCAAGGCGAAACGGAATATGACATTGTGGGCGGCCCGCGGTATTCGGTCACTATGGGCAAGTGGCGCCCGTTCGTGCACGCGATGGCCGGGATCCGTCACCGGAACTCCAGCGGGCTCACGTATCGTCCGCTGCTGATCGATATCGGCGGAGGCGTCGACTACAAGCTCTGGTTCAAGAACTTTTCCTGGCGCATGCAAGGCGACTTCATGCATTCCAACTACGCCAGCGCGTATCAGAACGACTACCGCGCATCGACCGGCATTGTCTGGCGGTTCTGACCGACTCCTCGGCAAGGCTTTCCCGTACTGCCGCTTGCCGCATCGTGAATCCGATGAGCTCTTTACTGCCCTCGATCTCCTCATTCGATCACCTTTCGTGAAGGAAGCCTCGTTATCCCTTACCCTCCCTGGCGCATCCAAGAACTTTCTGCGTCTATATGGGTTACGAAATCGAAGATGAGAAAGTTTCATGCCGGAAAAGCCAAGAATCTGCAAGTGATCGAACTGCGGCGCGGTTTCGTGTTGGCGTTCTGGATCGAAAATTCATTTATGAGGAAACCATGAGAATGCTCGCTGTCGTTGCATTGATGGTCTTGGCCGCGGAAATCGCGGCCGCACAGGTCCCCACTTCGGTGAACATCTTCTTTGGATATTCGTACTACGACACCAGTCTCAACGGAAACCGTAATAGCCTGAATGGGTGGGAAGGATCGATCGAAGGCAAATTCTTGCCGTTTATCGGAATTGTCGCGGACTTCAGCGGGCACTATGGGTCAGAAGACTTCACGGCTTGCAACGGCTTTGATTGCGTGACTTTCAATACAGACGTTACGCAACACAATTACCTCTTCGGGCCGCGAGTGTCGATGTCGGTTGGGAAATTCCGGCCCTTTGCGGAGGTGCTCATCGGGGCAGCGCATGCGAACGCCCACAATTTCGCATCGGATACTTCGTTCGCCACCGCGGTGGGAGGCGGGCTGGATTACAAGTTCCTGAAATTGTTGGCTTGGCGTTTTCAGGGCGACTACATCCATACGGATTTATTTAACGATCACCAGAACAATTTGCGGTTGTCGACGGGCATTGCGCTGCATTTCTGACAGACCAAAAACAGGGTTCAGCTGGTTGGCTGAACCCTGCCTTCCGTGGCCACTACAAAACACAGATCGGGGAGTGATTCCCTCGCCGGCTAAAGCCCAGATTGTTTGCGCGTCGCACGCGGCGCTAAAGCGCCGCTCCACCACGGCGAGTCTAAACGCGCCCCGCACCGCGATTGCAACCCGGATCTGATACCGCGATCCTACCCGCACTCAATACCGCGATTTAAGTGCATCCGAGTGCTATGCACGCGGGAGGCTGTCGGCCTCGTTGGCCCAATACTTGTGGTCGCGCAGGAAATGGCGCTCGTTCCAGAAATTCATCGCCGTCCAGAGGAAGAGCCATCCTACGCGAAGGTGGCCCATCCGTTGGAAGCGGCGGTTGGTGGTAAAGACACCGCCACGGACGATCGAGAAGCGCTTTCGCTGCACCCTTTGGCTCAGGCGGTAGTCTTCGGCAAACTGGATCTTCTCGTGGAATCCGCCGAACTCCCAGAATTTTCGGCGATTAAACAACATGAACATGCCGGTCGCAAACGGACGATGCAGATAGGACAAATATTGAAAAAAGTCGTTGCCTGCGTACAACAGCTTGTCGACCCAGGTTCCGTCTTTGCACAGGATATTCGTGGTGACACAGTGCAACTGCCGGGTCTGCGCCTTTTCCATGCAGCGGCGAATCAGGGAGTGGTCGGCGAGTTCGATATCGGCGTCGAGGAAGAGGACGTATGGCGTATCCGCCTGCGCTGCGCCCTGATTCCGGCCATAGGCGGGCATGCCGCCTTTGATCACACCAACATTCAGTCGATCGCAGAAGCGCATGACAATTTCGGGGGTGCCGTCGGTGGAATCGGCGTCAGCGACCAACACTCTCGTACTCGACATCCTCGAATAGTCCTGATTCGTCAGCGAGGTCAGCAAACGCGGAATCAGCCTCGCTTCGTTCTTCGCCGGAATCACGATGGTCAGTTCGCTTTGTGTAGTCATGGATTTGTACCCCCGTTTCGTCGATCGTCAGATACGTGAGCCGGTAATCGACCCAGCCCCCAGAGTTGTAGTAAGCGATACCGTCTCTTTCTGCCTGCAGGGCCTGGTGCGTGTGCCCGCAGAAGATGCGCTGCGCTTCATGGTGCTTCGCGAAGGCGATGGCGCCTGCCGAGACCTTGCTCGACATGCGCAGCCAGCGCGTGTTCAGGCGGTCAATAAGGCGCGCAATCGGTTTGTTCTTGAAGTCGAGTTTCTGCAGTTGCAGGTAGAGCGATGTACCCCAGCGGCTCAGGCGCAGATTGTTAACCTGGAATCCATCGAACTGGTGGCCATGAATGGCCATGTGCCGCTGGCCGCGGTAGTCCCAGGTGTAATGCTGGTAAACACGCACGCCGACCAGGTGCGACATGATGTTGGCGAGGCCGTGGTCGTGATTGCCTTCGACCCAGACAACTTCAATGCCGCGCTTGGGATTGGAGAGCTTGCGGATATAGCCGAGGAACTTCCAGTGATCCTTGGTGAGTCGCGCGAAATTGAGATCCGCAAAAATATCCCCCAGCAGGATCAGGCGCTGGAAGCGGGTTTCTTTGAGCAACGTGGTCGCTTCCCGCGCATGGCTCGTTTCCGCGCCGAGGTGCAGGTCGGAAAGGATCAGCGTGTTGTAGACATGCGGATCCATGAATTGGATTCTGGCAGGCGATTGTTACGGGGTGATTAATGTTGCATCAATATTGGTGCATAGGGTAATCAGGAGGTAATACTGGAAGTAGGGTTTTTCCCGGGCTCCTTCTCAGAAAAACCGGGCTGACTCTTTTGTGCATCCAACGTTCGGCGGAGGTGCGGTATGGGTGCTCACATGGCGCAAGAACTGCTGAACGAACTTGGGTCGGCGCTCGAAAATCTGGAGACCCGGCAGGCTGCCCTACTCCGATTCCTGAAGGACCAAGGCATCGTGACGGATGAGCAACTCGCTCCCTATCTGAATGAGGCTGGTAATGCGAGCAGCGTCCGATGGCGGGCGGCACACGTAAGACTGGAGCACCTGTTTTCTGCGGCAGCAGAGAAGGAACAACCGACGGCGAAATCAGAAGACCACCCGAGTTCCGGAACACAAACGCCTCCTAATGAACAGAAGGATCGCCAGGAAACTGGGAAACCCGACAAATCCCGTATGGGGGCAGCTCGGGGAGATAAAACACCCACCAAGGAAGAAAAGGCTGAGAGCGCAGAACCAAAACCGCAGGCGTCAGAAGGGGAAGCGAAAGCACATGAGGCGGGACAGGAACGCCGGGAACAGGATGCTGCCTAGCTTGAAGTCCCTAAACGACTGCATGACTTATCCTCACGCACGGGGCTCCAGTTTAATTCGCGTTTACAGCAACAAAGCTGTCCATCAGAGACGTTTTTCTTTGAGTGCCCAGCGCACCCGATGCTAGCCTGCCCTTCCCGCGCCCAGCAAGCATCGGTTCAGCAGTGAGACGGTGCCGTCTGAGTTGGTTGGGCACGGACACGCCGACAGCCGTGCCCAACTCTACTCCAACAGGCAGTGGCTAGGTTTTTCTCGGTACAAATCGCCGGTCGCGGATGATGATGCGTCCCATCATAGTGCTTTGCGACCCAGGACTATTCCACAAATCCCTGCCTCACGCTGTGAATAAAATCCGTGTAGGGGGGCGTGTGTCCGCTCGAGCGCATGTAACTGGCAATCTGGCCGCGGTGATACGCGGAGTGCATGACAACGTGCGTCAACACATCGATGATCGCGCTGGTCCACGACTCACCTTTTGTGTTCTTGTACGAAATCGTCTGAGAGATGTCGCCTGCGGTCGCTAACTCCAGATACTCATGCCACTCCCGGTTGAGTTTGTCGGCCTCTGTTTCGCAGTGTTCCAGATTCGCTTCCGGCCAGATCGGTACACTCTGCGGCGCTTGCTTCAAGCGTTCGAGCCAGACCCGCTCTGCCGCCAGGATGTGCGCCATCAGTTGCAGGGAGCGGCCATTCTCGCCCCCCGCAGCTCGAATCGCGGCCAACGTCTCCCGGTTCGCCCATATGTCATAGGCAAATTCCTTCCGCAAGTAATCCGCAACGGTCACGGCAAGCCTCCCGCAAGATCCCAATCGTGAGTCTACTCCGGGCACTGGCCAACCACCCAGTCTTGTAACTATCCTTTCACATTGGGAGAATAGACTGCGAGTTGACGTGCTCGGCGACCAGATGCCACGAAAATTGCCAGTTCTCAAGAAGTCTGAGGAACAGACCTCTGCCCGCGTGCGCGCCACCAAGGTATCTGCAAGCAGCGACCCGGATGATCTCGCCAATTTGGCGCTCAAAGCCTGCCTCATTGCCCGCGATGCGGCTTTCAACGTCCATGACCTGCTCACAAATTCCTCACGCATGGCCTTTCTCGCCATCAAGGATTGCGAGAAGGAACTCGACCTGATCGAGCGGCAAATCGATGAACGCCTGCCCGAAGCTATCACGCGCGTCAATGAATCGCGCGCGCGCCAATTACTTTCCAGTCTCAAATCCACAACGGATCTGGAACGGATCGGCGATCTGGTTATGAGCGTAGCTCTTCGCGTGCAGGCTCGCACCGCGAAGATTCCCGCCTCCGATACTCGCCAACTCGTCGAAATGTCCACGGTTCTGCGTGACATGCTTGACCTGATTCATAAAGGGTTCTCCACGCTGGACCTCGAGTGCGCACGCAAGGTACTGCAGATGGACAAAGAGATCGACCGCGTCTGCCATGCGCTTTTTCAGAAGCATTTGGCGGAAACCGTTGCCCAAGGCGACACCTCTGGATTTGAAATTCTCCTGATGGCACAGGCCCTGGAACGCGCCGGCGATCACACGACCAACCTGGCTGAAGATTTGTATAGCCTGATCGAAGGACGCAGCCTGCGCCACGTGCCCAAGAAGAAAGCCGCCAATTGAGCAATGGCCTCGCTGGCTCAATGCTGAAAGTTCAGTGCCGACCGCCTTTACAAATTCATCAATCATTAACAAACGGGAAACATTCGCGCAACATTCCGCCCATAGAGTTTCTGAGTATCAATCTCATTCATACTGCGAACACCCTAGCCGACTAAGGCTCTGAAGCACAAATGCATCTGCCGGCAGAACCCTCAGAACGGAACGCTCCGGGCACGTCCCTGCCTTATAGACCCATGATTTTCGTGGTAGAAGACGACGAGGATATCGCTCGGCTGATTTCCCACAATCTCCAAGCCGCCGGGTTTGAAGTGCAAAGTTTTGTGAGTGGTGTTTCCGTTCTGACCGAGGCCATACGCGATTTGCCGTCGCTGTTTCTATTGGATGTCATGTTGCCCGGAATCGACGGCTTTGAACTGTGCCGCCAGATTCGGCAGACGCCCGCTCTGTCGGCCATTCCCATCATCTTTCTCACCGCGAAAACCTCGGAAGCTGATCGCGTGAAAGGGCTGGAACTGGGCGGCGATGACTACATCACCAAGCCGTTCAGTCCGCGCGAACTCGTGGCACGCATTCGAACTGTGCTGCGCGGACTGGGTCACTCGACTTCCGGGACAGAGGTGCTTCGCTTCGGCGATCTCGAAATCGACGTGTCCAGCATGACGGTTCAGGTCGGTGGACACAATGTCCTGACCACCGTGCGTGAGTTCCGTCTCCTTGAGTATCTTGCGTCGCACCGGGGCCGCGTCCTCACCCGGGATCAACTGCTCGATGCGGTGTGGAAGGAAACTCCATTTGTTACGCCGCGCTCGATCGATGTTTACATCCGCCGCCTGCGCGAGAAAATCGAGCGCGATCCTCGCCATCCCCAGTATCTGAAGACCCTGCGCGGAATCGGCTACCGCTTCGAGGTCCCGAAGTAGATCTCGGGCTTTCGCAAAGCCTGTCAGCGCTCTCTGCGAATCCTTGGTGATCTTTGGGTTCGAGCTTTTGTCCCAACTCCTCTCGCTCATTTATTCTGTTCAGTATCCCCTTTTCTATGCCGAACAAGTCCAAACTCTTGTGGAAGGTGGACGACCAGCAGGCTCGGCTTGCTGAACTGACCGCCAGTTCCGAGGAACCCGCGAAAGAAAATCCGTTGCGGCGCGACGTTCGTTCGCTAGGCGCCATCCTCGGCCAGGTGATCGCGGAACAGGCAGGACAAGAGTTATTCGAATCGGTCGAGAACCTGCGCCGGCTTCTGATCAAACAGCGCGAGAGCGCTCGCCGCGCTCCCGGCGACAATTCCTCCGAATTGATGCGCCAGATTCACGAGCTCATTTCTACAATGGATCTGCCGCACGCGTATCAGGTGACGAAGGCCTTCGCGACTTATTTCGAGCTCACGAACTTAGCCGAGACCAATCACCGCAAGCGACGAAGGCGCGCCGGGAAATTGGATCGCGATCACTCCGCGGTTCCAGGTTCGTTTCGCGGAACGCTTCTGCGCATGAAAGACTGCGGCATCTCCGCCGAGGGCGCCCTCGCGGCGCTGGAACGAATCCGGATCACACCCGTTTTCACCGCGCACCCGACCGAAGTCGCGCGCCAGACAGTTCTTCTAAAGCGTCGCCGCATCGCCAAAGAACTGGAACGCCTTGACCGACTTCCGCTCACCCCGCAAGACGCCGAAGATTGTGAAAATCGCATCCGCGCCGAGGTCACCTCCCTGTGGCAAACCGACGAGGTCCGCCTCACGAAACCCACGGTCGACGATGAAATCCGCATGGGGTTGCGCTATTTTCGGCTTTCGCTGTTTGAGACGTTGCCAAGAATCTACGACGAAATCGTGGAATCATTCCGCGATGTTTATGGACTGGAACTGGATGAGTCCACGGTTCCGAACATCATTCACTTCGGCTCGTGGATTG
>Ga0126378_10002100_pt1 | contig 14738 bp, 11 predicted proteins | sample PanSoiMetPlot_23_FD_92587 | JGI IMG/M metagenome (GOLD analysis project Ga0126378, IMG submission 92587) | Tropical forest soil microbial communities from Panama - MetaG Plot_23 | ecosystem: Environmental > Terrestrial > Soil > Tropical forest > Bulk soil | place: Panama | collected 2016-02-17 | reverse complement strand
CGCAGTCCACGCCGCGCGCGCAAGATGCCCCACCCGGCGAGCGCGTATTCCGACCGGCATCATTGGTCTGTGGCGGTTACTCCGACATTCCCGAGCCGGGAGACGCTGGACAGGCTCAGGTTCCGCCCGCTGGATGTCGGCGTCGGCGTATTTGTGCTGCTTCTGATCTACCTGGCCGTGCGCGTCGGAGCCGGAGCCAAGGCGCCCGTCTCGGCATCGCGCACCATTGCCCTCGCGCCATCGAACCTGCCCTACTACGCGGCCCGCAGCCTGCTGCGCATGTTCATCGCGCTGTTCTTCTCCTACTCGTTCAGCCTCGGCTACGCCTACGTCGCCGCGCGGAGCCGCCGGGCGCGGCGAGTGATGATCCCGGCGCTCGACATCTTGCAGTCGGTGCCCGTGCTGGGCTTCCTGGCCGTTACGGTCACGTTCTTCACCGCGCTATTTCCCGGCTCCGAACTCGGCTTCGAATGCGCTGCGATATTCGCCGTCTTCACGTCGCAGGCATGGAACATCACCTTCTCCTTCTACCATTCGCTGGTCAGCCTGAGCCCCGAGTTCAACGAGGCCAGCAAGCTGATGGGCCTGTCGAGGTGGAAACGGTTCTGGACCATCGAGGTCCCGAGTGGCGCGATCGGCCTGGTCTGGAACGGAATGATGAGCTTCGGCGGCAGCTGGTTCTTCCTGACCGCCTCCGAGCTGATCACCGTCAACAACCACAAGTACACGCTGCCCGGTGTCGGCTCCTACGTCGGAACGGCAGTGAACGAAGGCAAACTCCGCTACGTGATTTTCGGCATCATCACCATGATCATCATGATTCTGGTGGTCAACTTCTTCTTCTGGCGCCCGCTGGTCGCCTACGTCGACAAGTTCCGGGTCGAGCAGTCCGAGTCCAGTCTGAAGGCCAAGTCCTACGTGCTCGATGCAATCCGCAGGTCGAGCTGGCCCGCGGCGCTCGGCCGCGGCAGACGTGTCTTGGCCCAGCCGGTCAACAGGTTCATGGCCGCCGCGACTGGCGTCGACGACGAGAGCCTGACTAGCCACGCGGCCCGCCGCCGCGCGGGGGACCTGGCCTTCGGCGTTGTGGTCGCCCTAGCGCTCGGTTATGCGCTGTACAGCATGATCGCGTACATCGCGACCGGCTCGCAGGGATTGGCTGTCTTCGGCACCGCGTTCGGCTACGGCTTCCTGACGTTCCTGCGCGTCGTCATCGTTGTGGTGGCGGCCACGCTGATCTGGGTGCCGGTCGGCGTATGGATCGGCTTCAATCCGCGGGTCGCCCAGTTCATGCAGCCGATCGTGCAGGTGCTCGCCAGCTTCCCGGCGAACTTCATCTTTCCGTTCGCCATCGTCATCTTCCTGGACATTGGCCTGTCACTAAACTTCGGCGCCATCGTGCTGATGGCACTGGGCACGCAGTGGTATGTGCTGTTCAATGTCATCGCCGGAGCGAGCGCAGTGCCATCGGACCTCAAGGAAGCCATGGACAACCTCGGCGTGCACGGACTGGATAGGTGGCGTCGGCTGATCGTGCCTGGCATCTTCCCGGCCTACGTCACCGGGGCGATCACCGCAGCCGGCGGGGCGTGGAACGCCACCATCGTGGCCGAGATCGTCTACTACAACCACAGGGTGTACGTGGCTAAAGGCCTCGGTAGCTTCATTGCGCTGAACACCGGCCACCTGCAGGAGTTGTTTGCCGGGCTACTCGTGATGGCCGTGTACGTGACTTCGCTGAACGCGCTGTTGTGGCGCCGGCTGTACCAGTTGGCCGAGACAAAGTTCGCCCTCGCGTGAGCAGGCAACCGGCGCCGGCCACGCCGCTCATCAGCGTGCGCGCGCTCAGCAAGTCGTTCGCCGGGCCCGGCGGGCGGCCGCTGCCGGTGCTCGACGACATCAACCTGGACGTCGCCGAGGGGGAGTTCGTCGCCCTCCTCGGCCGCAGTGGCAGCGGCAAGTCCACCCTGCTGCGCTGCATCGCCGGGCTGATCGCCCCCACCGAAGGCGAGGTGCTGTTTCGCGGCCGCCGGTTGACCGGGACCAACCGGGAGACCTCCATGGTCTTCCAGACCTTCGCCCTCATGCCGTGGCTGACCGTGCAGCAGAACGTCGAACTGGGACTCGAAGCACGCGGCGTGTCAATCGACCAGCGGACCGACCGTGCGCTGCGCGCCATCGACATCGTCGGCCTGGACGGCTACGAGACCGCATATCCCAAGGAGCTTTCTGGCGGCATGCGGCAGCGCGTCGGCTTCGCCAGGGCGCTCGTCGTCGAACCCGCGGCGTTGCTCATGGATGAGCCGTTCAGCGCGCTGGACGTGCTGACATCGGAGAACCTGCGCGGTGAGCTGCTCGAGCTGTGGGAGGGCCACCGGTTCCCGACCAAAACCATCGTGATGGTGACGCACAACATCGAGGAGGCGGTGCTGCTGGCGGACCGGATCCTCGTGCTCGGAACGAACCCGGGCCGGATCCGGTCCGACCAGATCAACCCGCTGCCGCGACCGCGCCGCCGCCGGACCCCCGAGTTCGACGAGCTTGTCGACCAGATCTATCGGATGATGACCAGGCGCGCAGCGCCGGAAGAAGAGCCGGCCGCCGTCCGCGGCGCCCCGGCAGGCACTGTCAGCGATACGCCGCTGCCGCAGGCTACGGTCGACGGCCTGTCCGGCCTGGCTGAGATCCTGCAGGCCCGGCACGGCGGTGCCGCCGACGTCGCCGACCTGGCTGACAGCCTGGGCCTCGAAGTGGACGACCTGCTGCCGCTGGTGGATGCCCTGGTCCTGCTTGGCTTCGCCGATCTACGGGACGACCGGCTCGAGCTGTCCGGCAACGGCAAGGTCTTCGCAGGTGCCAGCATTCAGGACTCCAAGGAGATCTTCGCTCGAGCGTGCCTGGAGCACGCGCCTCTGGTCCGGACCATCTACCGGAGCCTGCGCGGCAGCATGGACGACACGCTGCCAGCCGGCTTCTTCACTGACATCCTGCGGACGAGCTTCGGCGAGGATGAGGCCGCCCGGCAGCTAGATGTCGCCGTGAACTGGGGCCGCTACGCCGAGTTGTACGACTACGACGCCGCGCGCGGCCAGATCATCAGGGAAGAGCAGGGGATCGGCGCGACTATCGCCGAGACCCCGCAGCCCGGCCGGGGCTCACTGACCGTCTACCTCGGCGCCGCGCCCGGCGCAGGCACGACGTACACCATGCTGCGGGAAGGGCGGACGCTTCGGGGCCGAGGCGAGGACGTCGTCATCGGCTTCGCTGACACCCACGGCCGCCAGCACACGGTGGAGGCCATCGGTGGCCTTGAGGAGGTCCCGCCGGCCGACGATCACATGGACATGGCCGCGGTGCTCGCGCGCAAACCAGCGGTGGCGCTCGTTGACAACCTCGGCAGGCACGCGGCGGCGATCGAGGCGCTTCGCAGCGCGGGCATCCACGTGATCAGCACCGCGAACGTGGCCGACGTGCGGCAAGTCGCACCGGAGGTCGAGGCCGTCACCGGCGAGGCAGCGCCTGGCACCATCCCGGACGAGTCGCTCGCTAGTGTCGACGCGCTCCAGTTCGTCGACTCCACGCCAGAGGCGCTGCGCAAGCGGCTCTCGCACGGCAACATCTACCCGCCGGACAAGATCGACGCCGCAATGCACGCGGAATTCCAGCCGGTCCGGCTCGCCGCGCTGCGAGAGATCGGGCTGCGGCTGGTCGCTAGTCAGTCGGTGGGACCAGGCGCCGAGTCACTGGCTGCCGGCCGCCGTCCGGAGGACGTACTGGTTGCGGTGTGGCGGCCCGATCAGGTGGAGCTGCTTGTACAGCACGGCGTCCGGCTGGCCCGCCGGCGCGGCGCCAGTTGTCGGGTGCTCGCGCTCAGCCAGCCCAGGCCCGGCCAGCACCCGGTGACCGAGGCTCTGGCCGAGCGCGTCGAACTCGCAGCGACGGCCGGTGGCGCGACCGTCCTAGTCCGCGAGAGCCGCGACGTCGGCGCCGCGATCATCTCGGCGGTCCAGGAGCTGAGCGCTCGGCACCTCGTCCTGGCCGTTCCATCAGCCGGGCTGTTCGAGCGCTGGCGCGGCACGCTGATCGAGCGCCTCGTCGAACAGTTGCCTGCTGTGCACCTGCACATTCAGACGGCCGTCAGTGCAGACGCGATGAAAGCGGAAGAGACCGGCCTCGAACCCGAGGCCGGCCGCCCGCCGTCGCGCCGCCGTGGGGCGATCAGGGTCTACCTCGGGTACGCCCCGGGCTGCGGGACCACCACCGCGATGCTAGAAGAGGCCAACCGGCGGGCCGCGCGCGGCAGCGACGTAGTCGTCGGCGCGGTCGACGCGCGCGATCGCGAGGATGTCATGGCCGAGCTTGAGCACCTAGAGCTGATCGGCGATGGCGCCACACTGGATACGGCCGCGGTACTAGCGCGCCGCCCGGAAGTCGTGTGCATCGACGACCTCACGGCGGGCACCACATCGGCCGAGCGCCGGTTCGCCGCAGCGACGCGGCTGGCTGAAGCCGGCATCACAGTGGTCGCTACCGTCCAGCTTGGCAAGCTCGGCGGTACCTCGGCGGGCGGGCCGGCCGCGTTCCTGGACCAGACCGCCCTGTTCGCGCTCGCCGACGACATCGAGCTCGTAGACGTGTCGCCGCCGATCCTGATCGACCGGGTGCGTCGCGGCCAGATTGTCCCGCAGGAGCAGATCGCGATGGCGCTGACGACGACGTTCGCGCCGGAGACGCTGCGGACCGAGCGGGAGCGCGCGTTCCGGCTCGTCGCCGAGCAAGGGGAACGGCAGCTGCTCGCCTACACCGGCGAGGCCGCCGAGTACGAACCGGACCGGCAGCCATCGATCCTTGCCTGCGCCGCGCCGTGGCCCGGCATGGAGGCGCTGATCAGGCGGTCGGCGGCGCTCGCGGCGCAAGTGGCCGGCCAGTTCCGGGTAGTGGCCGTCCAGCTGTCGCAGCCAGGCACGCCCGAGGACGTGCTGCTGGCGGACTACGCGGCTCTGACCGAGCAGCTCGGCGGCGAGTTCGCCGCGCTGACCGCGGCCGCGCCCGCACCGGCGCTGGTGGAGTACGCGCACGAGTGCGCGGCGACCGAGCTAGTCCTATCGAGGACGCACCCGAGCCCGGCCGGACGGCATCCGGTTCTGCGCGAGCTAGCCAAGCTGGCCAGCGACGTCGAGCTGCACGTGCTGCCCATGGACCGCTAACGGCTGGTTAGCTGCGCAATTCCTGGATGAGTGCGACCAGCTCACGGGTTGTTCCGCGCAGTACCGGGACGCGCGCAAGTGAAATGAGCCGATCGACCAGCGGCACGGTGGCATCGATCAGGCGGTAAGTCCGCGCTTGGCTGGGCGATGTGTCGTACACCCAGAACAGCACGACCCCCAGCGAATAGAGCCACAGCAGCTCGGGCAGCTCGGTCCGCAGCTCACGGTCGATGCGGGCCGAAGATCCGTCAACGACCTCCCGGTAAAGCGCGATCGACGCATCGCGCGCCGGGCTCGACTCCTTGCTGAACGGGCTAAGCGGGCTGGTGGGCTCGGCCGCGTTCTTGTAAAACGTCGCAGCGAAGGCGTGGTAGGGATTCAGTACATCGATTAGCGACCTGACGGTGCCGCGCAGCCTGGCAGCGAACTCGTGGTCGCCGTCGAGCAGGTCGCGGCACGCGGCGTCGTGCTGAGCGTGGTTGCGCAGGTAGAACTCCTGGATCAGGTCTTCCTTGGAGCTGAAGTAGTAGTACGCATTGCCCGTAGAAACGCCCGCAGCACTGGCAATCGCTCGCATCGTCGACGCGTCGTAGCCCCGCTCGCGGAACAGTCGCAGCGCCGCTTCGACGATGGCGCTCCTGGTCTGCTCGGCGCGGGTCACCGAGCAACCGCCCGCGGCGCCCCTTGGGCCTTAAGCCTGCGGCGGAGTCTGGTCAGGGCGGCGATGCCGGCGAGGTAGAGCGCACCGAGTACGAGGAGTACGACTCCGACCTTCGTCGCCAGCAGCCGAATGGCCTGGATGGCCGTGACGCTGTCGCCTGAGATTCGCATGGTCAAGACGATGACGCCCAGGCTGATCAGATAGAACGACACGACGATGAGACTGGTGATCCCCTTGGCAGCACTGTCGCTCGCGGCACGATCGCTGCCGCCGAGCGCCTCCGCCAGGAACAGCCGGCCGCTGCGTGACAAGACGTTAGCGGCAAGCACTGTCAGGCCGACGCTGATGAGGAGATAGGCGAGATAGGTGACGACGATACTCATGGCCGCTCCTCGGCTCACTATTTGAACACGTTCAAGTGTGCGTCGACAGTGCTAGATATCGCAATGTCGCCTGATGTGATTTTGAACACGTTCAACGTCGCTAAGCGCCTGAGATCGCGGTCACCCCGGTGAGCGTGCCGACCAGGACCAGGCCGCCGGACAGGCTCGGAGACGCGAAGTGCGGCAACGGGCCACCGAGACTGATCCGCTGCCGGACGGCACCGGTCTGCGGATCGAGCTCGTACAGGCGGCCGCTGCCCGGACTCGCGACCCACACGGCGCCACCACCGAGCACGGGCGATCCGGCGGATCCGGCAGGCCCGCGCCAGCGCACGTCGATGCGGTCGCTCGCCGTGTCCACGGCTGTCAGGCCGGCCGCACACGGCACGTACACGACGGTGCCGGCGACGGCGGAGCCGCCGTAGGCTCCGTCCGATGACGCCGGACAGACGCGCCTCTCTGTGAGCTGACCACCAACGCCCCCGAGGTGGCCGGCGTTCAGGAGGTAGCCCAACCCGCCCTTGCCCACGATCAGGATGCGCCCGTCGGTCAACAGCGCCGGCGACTCCGAGCCGAGGTCCGCGTCCTCGGCGCTGAGGACTCGCCAGTCCGTTGGCGCGAAGATGCCGGTAACGGCGAGGCCGGGCGTCAGCGCTGTGACCGAGTTGCTGCCGTCGTACGAGCGGCTGGTGCTGGCTCCGTTCCCGACGGCGATGTAGATGGTCCCGTCCGGTCCGACCACTGGACCGCCGGCGGCCCATATTCCGCCATGCTGAGCTGTTGGAACCCGGTATGAGCTGATGGGACCAGCACCGCTCGCCGGGACAGCGACCACCGAGCCGATGTAGGGGCCGCAGTCGCCGTTGTGCCCGCCGAAGGCGACGTAGACGCGACCATTAGTGAGGGCCAGCGCCGCACGCTGCTGGTCGTAGACCGGCTGATGGTCGGGTGACGGTACCGACCGGCTGAACCCGATAGCGCCAGTCGCCGGGTTGATCCCCACGAGCACGTGCTTGCGCTTGCCGGACTGGGCGAGGAAGTACGCCAGGTTGGTCTGGGGGTCATACACGCCGGTGCCGGTGATGCCGAGCGGGTTCAGCAAGCCGCACGGCTGCTGGCTCAGCGGCAGGGGCGAGCCGACGTGGACACGCCAGCGGACCGCTCCGGTCGCTGCATCCAGGCCGTAGACCCCGTCAGTCTCGGTGGCCGCGACCACGGTAGAGCCGATCACCAGCGGCTGCCCGTATACGGCGCCGCCGAGTCTGGCCGACCACGCGATGGCGAGCCGCCCGGCCCCGGGCAATCCATCGGCACTGCCCGACCTGGTCGCGTTCCCGTGATATTGAAGCCAGTCGGTGGCAGGCTGCGCACTGTTGTTCACGGCGGTTGGACTTTTGCTGCTTGCAGAGGTCACGGGACTGGATCGGGGTGCGGTCGGCTCTGTAGCGCTGGCGCACGCGTTCAGCAGCGGCGCCGCAAACAGCACTGCCAGGGCCAGGGCCGGTAGCGATCGGATACGCACCCCACCTAGTGTGAGGCCATGGACGCCGCCGGCGAACGGATCTTGACGATCCCGAACGCGATCAGCCTGGCCAGGTTGATCGGCGTGCCGGTGTTCTTGTGGCTCGTCCTCGGCGTGCGCACGACGGCTGGGGACTGGTGGGCGGTCGGGCTGCTGATCGCGTCGGGGTTCTCGGACTGGCTGGACGGCAAGATTGCCAGGGCGCTGAATCAGCAGAGCAGGCTTGGCCAGCTACTCGATCCGGCTGCCGACCGGCTCTACATTGTGGCGACGATCGTGGCGCTCGCGGTGCGAGCCATCATCCCGTGGTGGCTGGTCGCGCTCCTGGCTGCTCGGGAGTTGCTGATGGCCGGAGTGCTGGCCGTACTTCGCCGCCGCGGCTGGGGCGCGCTGCAGGTGAGCTTCGTCGGCAAGACAGCCACACTTTGCTTGCTGTACGCATTCCCGCTGCTCTTCCTCGGTTCGCACGGTGCTGGCTATGCCGAGACTGCAAGGGTCGCTGGTTGGAGTTTTGCTATCTGGGGAAGTGCCTTGTACTGGTGTGCGGCGTTGCTGTACATCGTTCAGGCCAGGAGGCTGCTGGCACTGAAGGAGGCTTAACGGCGGTGAAAGCCGTGGTGATGGCGGGTGGGGAGGGCACCCGGCTGCGCCCGATGACGGCCAACCAGCCCAAGCCGATGCTGCCCGTGGTCAACCGCCCGATCATGGAGCACGTGCTGCGGCTGCTGCGCCGCCATGGACTCACCGAGACCGTTGTGACCGTGCAGTTCCTAGCGTCCATCGTGCGGAACTACTTCGGCGACGGCGAGGACTTCGGCATGAGCCTGCAGTACGCGACCGAGGAGACGCCGCTCGGCACCGCAGGCAGCGTCAAGAACGCAGAGGATGCGCTGCGCGACGAGCCGTTCCTGGTCATCTCTGGCGATGCCCTGACAGATATAGACCTATCTGACTTGATTAAATTCCATAAAGACAACAATGCGCTGGTCACCGTAGCGCTGGCCCGGGTGCCGGATCCGCTCGAGTTCGGCATCGTGATCGTAGATGACGACGGCAAGATCCAGCGGTTCCTGGAGAAGCCGACCTGGGGCCAGGTCTTCTCCGACACCGTCAACACGGGCATCTACGTGATGGAACCGGAGGTGCTCGCGCATGTCCCGGCTGGCCAGGTTGTCGACTGGTCGGCTGACGTGTTCCCCAAACTGCTGGAGAACGGTGCGCCGCTGTACGGCTGGATCGCCGACGGGTACTGGGAGGACGTCGGTTCGCTCGATAGCTACCTCAAGGCCCAGGCCGACGTGCTGACCGGCAAGGTCAGCGTGGAGATCGACGGCTTCGAGGTGTCGCCCGGCGTCTGGATCGCCGACGGTGCCGAGGTCGAATCGGAGGCGCTGCTCACCGGGCCGCTCTGCATCGGGGACTACGCCAAGATCGAGGCCGGCGCCCAGCTTCGCGAGTTCACGGTCGTCGGCAGCAACGTCATCGTGAAGGAAGGCGCGTTCCTGCACCGCGCGATCGTGCACAACAACGTGTACGTCGGCCGGGGCGTCACGTTGCGAGGCTGCGTCGTCGGCAAGAACACCGACGTGATGAGTCAGACCCGGATCGAAGAGGGCGCCGTGGTCGGGGACGAGTGCGTCATCGAGGCTGACAGTTACGTGTCGGCGGGCGTGAAGGTCTACCCCTTCAAGACCATCGAGGCCGGCGCGGTCGTGAACACGAGCGTGATCTGGGAATCACGCGGACAGCGCACGCTCTTCGGTCCCCGGGGCATATCTGGCCTGGTCAACGTCGAGATCACGCCCGAGCTGTGCGTCCGGCTGGCGAGCGCGTACGCGACCACCTTGAAGAAGGGCGCGATCGTCACTACCTCGCGGGACGCCTCGCGGGCAGCGCGCGCACTCAAGCGGGCCGTGCACGGCGCGCTAAACGCCAGCGCGATCAACGTGGTCGACCTGGAGGCGCAGCCGATGCCGCTGGCCAGGTTCGAGACGTCCCGCAGCGATTGCAGTGGCGGGATAGCGCTGCGCACCACACCGGGCGACCCGCAGTCGCTCGACATCATCTTCATGGACTCCGATGGCGCCGACCTATCGCAGTCAGCGCAGCGCAAGCTGGAGCGGGTCTTCTCCCGGCAGGAGTTCCGGCGGGCATTTCCGGGCGAGATCGCTGAGCTGACCTACCCGCCTCGAGTGATCGAAGCGTACACGGCCGAGCTGCTCCGGTCCGTGGACATGACGGGCGTGTTCGGCGCCGGGCTACGGGTGGTGGCTGACTGCGCCGGCGGCACTACATCGCTGGTGTTGCCTGGCCTGTTGGGCAAGATCGGTGTCGACGTGCTCACCGTCAATAACCGCCTTGACGAGGCTTCTCCGACGCAGTCGATGGCAGCGGTGCGCGCCGACATGCACAGGCTGGCCGAGCTGGTGTCCTCGTTCGGGGCGGCGTTCGGCGTGCGGTTCGATCCGGTCGGCGAGCGGATCGCGCTGGTAGACGACAAGGGCGCGCTGGTGAGTGATGACCGGGCGCTGCTCATCGTGCTCGACCTCATTGCCGCCGAGAAGCGGGGCGGCCGGGTTGCGCTGCCGGTAACCACTACTCGGGTGGCCGAGGAGGTCGGTGCCTACCACGGGGTGGAGGTGATCTGGACGCCGACGTCCCTGCATGGGCTCTATGAGGCCGCCGCCGGACACGACGTGATCTTCGCAGCCGACGGTAAGGGGGGCTTCGTCGTGCCGGGCTTTTCCCGGTCGATCGATGGGATCGCCGCGTTCGCCCAGCTCCTTGGTCTGGTCGCCCGGACCAGGCTGACCCTGAGCCAGATACAGGCCCGGATCCCCGAGGCCAGCCTCCTCAAGCGATTGTTGCCGACCCCGTGGGCCGCCAAGGGCATGGTTATGCGGACGGTGGTCGAGGCCGCCGGGGACAAGGAGATCGACACCACCGATGGTGTCCGGGTTATTGAGCCAGACCGCGGCTGGATCCTGGTGTTGCCGGATCCGTCCGAAGCTGTGACCCACCTGTGGGCGGAGGGCAAGGACCCAGATAACGCCCAGACCCTGCTAGACGAGTGGGCGGCCGTGGTCGATCGCGCCGGTCGCTGATGGCCGTAGCCGCCGGACTGGCCGCGAGCACGCCGCCAGCCGTGAGACAATCGCACCTCAGCTGGTGTCATGCGGAGGTGCAGCCAGGATGTGGCGAAGGCGTCGCGACGACGTTCCGCGCTGGCGTCGGCGGCGTGCGCAGCGCGTGCACCGTCAGGCCGAGGCGCAGGTAGCGTTGACGGTGCCGTCGGATTACGCGCCGCCCGAATATGCGCCGTCCGAATACGCGCGGGTTGCCGCGTCGGCAGGTGCCGTCCCGGCGGCCGGGGTTCATCAGACGAATGGGAGGCTCGGCGATCTCATGGCCAATGTCTTCTGCACCACGTGTGGTGAAGCCAACCCAGAGGGCGCGCGCTACTGCTCGCGCTGCGGCACGGCGCTGGTCCGGCGGTCGGGCGACCGTTGGGCCGACACGACGTCGACCATCTCGATCGGCAGCGATCTCGACGTAGACCAGTTCGAGGAAGCTGACGCTGACGCTGCCGCCGTCGCCGCGCTCCCGCCTGGCACCGCGTTGCTGGCCGTCCGCCGCGGGCCTAACGCCGGCAGCAGGTTCCTGCTCGATAGCGATCTGACGCTCGTCGGCCGTCACCCCGACAGCGACATCTTCCTTGACGATGTAACAGTCTCGCGCCGCCATGCCGAGTTCTACCGGCACGGTGGTCGGTTCACCGTGCGGGACGTGGGCAGCCTGAACGGCACCTACGTCAACCGCGAGCGGATCGAGGAAGCCACCCTCAGCCAGGGGGACGAGGTGCAGGTCGGCAAGTTCCGCTTGGTGTTCCTGCTCGGACCCGGGTCGGCTGCCGAGTACGGCGGAGGCATGCAGGTCGGGGGATGAACGCGCAGCCCGGCCGCGGATATCTCGGCATCGGCGAGGTCCTGGCGCAGCTCCGCGATGAGTTTCCTGACATCAGCGTGTCCAAGATCAGGTTCCTTGAGACGGAAGGACTTATCGCTCCGGCTCGTTCGCCAAGTGGCTACCGCAGGTTCTGCGCGGCCGACGTCGACAGGCTCCGGTACATCCTGGCGGCCCAGCGCGATCAGTATCTGCCGCTGCGGGTGATCAAGGAGCGGTTGTCTGACATCGAGCCTGCGGAAAGTGACCGGCTGCTCAGCAGACGCGAGCTGCTGGCCGAGGCAGGCCTAAGCGAAGCGCTGCTTACTGAGCTTGAGACCTTTGGCCTGCTCCGGCGCGTCGGCAGGAACTACGGCCCAGACGCACTCCAGGTTGCCAGGACCGCTGTTGCGCTGACGGCGTACGGGGTGGAGGCCCGGCACCTGCGCTCGGTTCGGGCAGCCGCCGAGCGGGAGACGACGATGATCGAGAGCCTGGTCGCGCCGATCCTGCGTCAGCGGGCCAGCGGCGCCAGGGAACTGGCTGCCCGGACGGCGGGGGAGCTAGCCGAGCTGGTGTTGCGCCTGCATAGCGCCCTGGTAGCCGAGACCCTCGCCGAGGCCGGCCTGTCCCTGGCGGAGTTGTCGCAAGCTGGGACTTCTCCTACCCCGCGGCCCAGGCCCGCGGACACCGCAGGCTGGCATGACGCTATTGGGGGTGTACTTTGACAAAGGGAGTGCCTGCTGGCCGAAGGGGAATGTCAGTAGGCAGATCGGCTACGAGACGCAGCGCGCAGGCGCGGATAGGGACGGAGCCGCCGTGAGGCAGATGGAGGTCGTCGGCGTCCGGGTGGAGATGGCCACGAACAACCCCATTGTCTTGCTGAAGGAGACGGAGGGGGAGCGTTATCTGCCGATCTGGATAGGGGCGAACGAAGCAACGGCTATCGCGTTCGCCCAGCAGGGCATGGTGCCGCAGCGGCCACTGACGCACGACCTGATGCGCGACATGCTCGAGGCACTGGAGATCCGTCTGACGACCGTCAACATCACAGCGCTGCGAGACGGGATCTTCTTCGCGGACCTGATCTTCTCGAACGGCCGGGAGGTCAGCGCCCGGCCATCGGACTCCATCGCGCTGGCGTTGCGGACCGGCGCATCGATCTTCGTGCGGGACGAGATACTCGACGAGGCGGGTGTCGCGATTCCCGACGAGCAAGAAGACGAAGTAGAGAAGTTCCGCGAGTTTCTGGACTCGATCACGCCTGAGGACTTTGGCCGGTCGACCTGACCGGCCGGCGCGCCGCCGGGGTCGTTGACGTGGCCACTGTCACCGGCCTACCGTGCGAAAGGTGTACCCAGGCATGATGGCTGACCACTCGGGAGAGAGCAGTCCTCGCGGTGAGCAGCAGATGCTGTTCGGCGGGAATGCAGTGCCCGAGGATCTCGGGTACCGTGGCCCGACCGCGTGCGCCGCGGCAGGCATCACCTACCGTCAGCTCGACTACTGGGCGCGCACCGGGCTGGTAGAGCCCAGCGTCCGGCCCGCCAGCGGATCCGGCTCACAGCGGCTGTACGGATTCCGCGACATTCTGGTGCTCAAGGTCGTGAAGAGCCTCCTCGACACCGGCATCTCACTGCAGCAGATCCGGCAGGCCGTCGCTCACCTGCGCCAGCGCGGCTCCGCTGACCTGGCCCAAGTGACGCTCATGAGCGACGGCGCCAGCGTCTACGAATGCACCTCGCCGGACGAGGTCATCGACCTGCTTCAGGGCGGCCAGGGTGTGTTCGGCATCGCTCTTGGCCGGGTGTGGCAGGAGGTCGAGGGCACCCTCGCCGAGCTGCCTGCCGAGCGCGCCGAGGACGAGCCCGGGCGCGATGAGCTCGCCAATCGCCGCGCCCGTAAGACGGGCTGACCAATTCGCGGCCAAAGAGTCCGCCGCGCTCGCAACTCAGATGTCCCACGCCGCGTATTTGGATAGAGCTTCGAGTTATGTCGTGTTAAGGTAACGCGCGTGTCCGCGACGATCTCGGTAGCAAATCTCCGCAAATCTTACGGGTCTACCGTCGCCGTTGGCGGCGTGAGTTTCGCGGTCGAGCAGGGCGAGTTCTTCGGCATCCTCGGACCCAACGGGGCCGGCAAGACGACGACGCTGGAGATGCTCGAGGGCCTGCGCGAGCCCGACGACGGCGAGCTGAGCGTGCTCGGGCTGCGCCCGTGGCCGCGGAACCCGGCACTCCTGCCGCGGATCGGGGTGCAGCTCCAGTCATCCTCATTCTTCGAACGGCTCACAGCGCGCGAGCAGATCCGCACGTTCGCCTCGCTGTACGGCGTATCGGCGCGCCGCGCGGACGAGATGCTGGGCGTCGTCGGACTCGAGGAGTCGGCGGAGACCAAGACCGAGAAGTTGTCCGGCGGCCAGGCGCAGCGGTTGTCGATCGCCTGCGCTCTGGTCCATGACCCGGAGCTCGTGTTCATGGACGAGCCAACTGGCGCGCTCGATCCGGCGGCGCGGCGGAACTTGTGGGACCTGCTACGGCGAATCAACGCTGACGGCAGGACGGTGGTGCTGACCACGCACCACATGGACGAGGCCGAGACGCTCTGCGACCGCGTCGCGATCATGGACCACGGTCAGATCCTCCGCCTGGGCGCGCCGGCCGTGCTCGTCCGCGACCTCGACAGTCCAGTCCGGATCAGCGTTGAATCGGGCCTGCTGTCCGCTGCCGACGCCACGGCCACCGCATCGAACGCCGAGGTCACCGACGACGGGGTCTCATTGACGATCGCGACCCACGACCCCGCTCCTGTCCTCGCTTCGCTCGCAGGCCACCACGCGCTGGCTGGCCTGCGCGTGCAGGGCGCGACCCTCGAGGACGTCTTCCTCGCCCTGACCGGACGGGAGTACCGGGCTTGAACCTCAATGCGCTGCGCAGCCTGTCACGCGCCATCTTCCTCGGCTTTGTCCGGGACCGGGCCGCGCTGTTCTTCTCGATCCTGATGCCGATCCTGTTCCTGCTGCT
>Ga0126378_10002099_pt1 | contig 14745 bp, 10 predicted proteins | sample PanSoiMetPlot_23_FD_92587 | JGI IMG/M metagenome (GOLD analysis project Ga0126378, IMG submission 92587) | Tropical forest soil microbial communities from Panama - MetaG Plot_23 | ecosystem: Environmental > Terrestrial > Soil > Tropical forest > Bulk soil | place: Panama | collected 2016-02-17 | reverse complement strand
TCGTTGATGAAGTCGGTCGCGTCGGCGATCGCCAATGCCTCCCGGGCGAGCGCCTCCGCGGCCCGGTTCTCTCCCCGCCGCGCGAGCAAGCGTGCGCGCACGCGTCGCCAGCAGACCTGTGTGATCAGATCGCCGCTCGCAGCCAACTTGGCGCTGAGCTCGGCGAAAGCCGCGGCCTCCTCGTCGCGTCCCTGTTCGAGGATCACCCAAGCGAGGGACGCTGCCATTGTCGAGCGGAACGCGCATTCGCCCATCTCTTCAAGCGCGCGATACGCCGCGCGCATGCTCCTCTCGGCCGCAGCCGGATTCCCGGCGAGCACTTCGACGACGGCCTCGTGATCGGAGGACGCGAGGTAGAGTGTGAGGCCGAGGTCTGCGTAGGTGGCGTTACTCGTCGCGAGCAGCTCGCGGGCAACGGCGAAACGGCCCGCAATCGCATTGAGGCAGGCGAGCTGGCGCAGGATTGCCGCTTCGGACTCGGGGCTTTCGCGCACCTCCTCGCGCATCGCCTCGCAACGGCGGATGCCCTCGGCGGCCGGCGTCGGCCCGAACCAGAGCGAGGACGCGATCCAGGTGAGAATCTCGTAGTACTCATGCCGATCGCCTGCCTGCCGCGCGTGTGTGGCCGCGCGCTCCCACGCCGCCGCCGCCGCCTCCGCGCGAGCTTCGTTCCAAGAAAGCCAGGCCTCGAGCCGCCTTGCATGGCACAGGCCGAGATTGTCCCCGTGGCGCTCGAAGACCGGGATCACCCGGGCAGTCGCCCGAGCGGCCTCCTCGAGCGCGCCCTCCTCGCCGCGATGGAGCCGGAGGAACCGCTGCTGGACGAGCACGTGCGACGCTGCGCGCTCATCGCCCGCAGCCGCAGCCAGCCGCTGCCCCTCCTCGAGCACGAGCTCGGCCTCGGCCAGCCGGCCGCACTCGATAAGCGCGGCGCCGAGCTCGGCGAGAAGCACTGTCCGTCGTGGACTGTCGGCCGGGAGAAGCAAGGAAACCCGCTTTAGCAGGCCGATCGCTGCGGGCAGGTCGCTCCGGACGAGCGCCCGCCGTCCCGCCGCCTCGAGCCGGTTGGAGGCCTGGGCGGCGAGGAGCGCGGCGCGCGAGCCAAGCGGTCCGAGCGCGACACAGTACTGGGACGCCTGCTCCAGGTGGTAACCGACGATCTCCTCGAATTCGCGGAGCCTGTCCCCGGCCTTTCGCTCGAGCCAGGCGGCGAAGCGCTCGTGCAGGTCAGCCCGAGCGTTCTTCGGCAGCGAGCGATAGGCGGCGTCGCGGATCAGGCTATGGCGGAAGCGGAAGGCGCTCTCGCCAGCGAAGTCAGCGGTGTCCGGGCGGATCAGATCCCGGCGGACCAGGGCCAGCAGGCCGTTCTCGAGCGGCGTGTCGAGCGTCGGGCGGAGTTCGCCGACGGCGCCTCGATGAAACACCAAGCCCTCGACCGCCGCGGTCATCAGGATCGCGCGCTCGTCGGCTGGGAGGCCTTCGAGACGAGCGGCGAGGAGCGCGTGGATCGTCGAGGGAACGGGCAGCTCGGAAAGACTCGACGAGGCGACCCAGTGGTCGCCCTCGCGCGTCAGCAGCGCGTCGTCGACGAGTATCGCCACAAACTCCTCCGCGAAGAGCGGGTTGCCCTCGGCCGCCCCGGCGATCCTCGACTCGGCGGCAGGGGGGAGGGGAACGCGGTCGAGCAGGTTGGTGATCAACTCGCGACACTCAGCCTCGCTGAGCGGCTCGAGAAAGATCGACGTCGCTTTGAGCTTGTCGCCGCCCCAGCCCGGGCGCTTGTCGAGCAACTCCGGTCGGGCGATGCACAGGAGCAGGATTGGAAAATCGCGTGAGAATTTGGCGATGTGCTCGATCAGGTCGAGGAACGTCGACTCCGCCCAGTGGAGGTCGTCCACCACGATGACGAGCGGCCCTGCTCGCGCGAGCGCCTCGAACAATCTGCGGACGGCCCAGAAGGTCTCCTCGCTCGTCGCTCCTCCCGCGCCGCCGAGCCCGAGCGCATTGCCCAGCCGCTCGACGATCAGCTCAGCCTTATCCTCCCCGGCGAGGCGCGCCGCGATCGCAGATGCGGACTGCTCGGCAGGATCCCGCCCCTCTACGCGCGCAATCTCCCGGACAATCTCGGCCAGCGGCCAGTAGGTGATGCCCTCGCCGTAGGGCAGGCAGCGGCCGCGCAAGACCGTTACGTCGCCAGCGAACCCGCGCGCGAACTCCCACACCAGTCGCGACTTACCCACACCCGCACCGCCGAGCACAGTCAGCAGATGGCAGGTCCTGTCGCGGACCACCTTGCCAAGCGCGGCCTCGAACGCGGCGCGCTCGCGCACGCGCCCGACGAAGGGGGAGTCGAAGCGGCGGCGCACACTACCGGGCGCGCGCGCGACGACATCTACTAGGATCAAGGCATGGATTGTCTTGCCGCGCTTGAGCACGCGCGGTCCGCTCGGCTCGACGACGACCGCGTCGCGGACAAGTTTATGCGTCGGCTTCCCGATCAGGATCTCATTCGCCGCCGCCGCCTCCTCGAGGCGCTTGGCGACGGTGATGGCCTCTCCGGTGAGCGACGAATGCCCCTGCGCGCCGGCGATTACCTCGCCGGTGTTGACGCCGATCCGATTGGCCAAGCGGACACCCCAGCCTGCTTCGAACTCCCGATTGAGGATGGCGAGCGTGTCGCGCATCTCGACGGCCGCCCGCACTGCGCGCAGGGCGTCGTCCTCGTGCAGGATCGGCACGCCGAACACCGCCATGATCGCGTCGCCGATGTAAGCATCCACGACCCCGCCGTGCCGTCGGATGACGGCGCTCAGCTCGCCGAAGTAGCGCGCGAGGAGGTTACGAAGCGCTTCCGGATCGAGGGTAAGGCTGAGACGCGACGAATCGACGATATCGATGAAGAGAATCGTAACCGTCTTGCGGACATCGAGCGCAGGATGATCCCGCGCTTCCGCCACGGCCGGCCCGAATCCGGAGCCGCGAGACCCCATCTGAAGCTGTCCTTCTGGTTGGGCCGCTTGGCTGACAATAGCACCCGCTCCCGGCGCACTCCAGCCGCGCGCGGCCGGCCTGCGCCATAATGATTAGCTGCTGGGCTTCGCTGCCGGTCCGACAGACTTCGCAAATGGCCAGAAATGTCAGGCAGCGGTGTCATGGCCACCGCCGCGGACGCTCTTGTACCGGCCGAACGTCTTCTGCCACCAGTGGCGCCGGCTGCCCACCGACTCTAGCGGGCGATCTGGGGCGCGATAGAAGGCGACGACCATGGAGTTTTAGTCCGACTCGTCGATGTGGCGCGCAAGGTTCTAATCGCTGCGCCTTCTCGCCCCGTCACCGCGATCGACAGGGTCTGGCCGATAGGGCAGCAATATAGACATATCGGCGAGCACGGATTACCCGCTCCAGCCCACCTCTTGCACCGGCTTGTGCGGCAATGCGCCGATGATCGGCATGACTCGTTATCCGCTCATGTTCGTCGGATAGCCCGAGGGGAAGTTCCAGCTAGTTTCATCACCGGTCGCGGTCTCCTTGGTAAACTTCGGCGACTGCCAGAGCGTCCCGGTGGTGAAAGTGTTGCCGGAAGCGAAATAGAGCCGGCGCCCGCGTCGCAAGTAAAGCGTCCCGGAAGTCGGCTTGCTGCCATAGACCCACACGACATTGACCCACAAGGCCGAGCCGTCGCCGGGGCTGGTCACGGATGAGACATAGCCCCAGTTTGCCGTATAGGGCGGCAAGGCATTGGTCGCCAACACCGTTCCAGCCGTGGTCCAGATCAGCCATTTCTGGAAGGAAGCGAAACTTCGGGGAATCCTGAGCTGGTTGCCATTCCATGTCGCATTGGTGCCAATGACAAGCGAGGTATCGGCTGAGCCGGCATAGATGACATGCTTATCCAGGCCATGTGTGAATTGACATGCCCCATCCATGCCGAAATCCCAATAGCCCAGCGGCCCGTTGAAGGCTTCCGTGACCGGCGGGCCAAACTTCCCGCCATTCGTCCCGGGAAACGAGCCGTCGCCTGTGGCGTCATGCCAAGTACCCTTGGAGCGCAGCTGGCGCGGGCTGACTTGAATGGCGCCAGTGTGGGTGTTGCGGAAGAGCACATATTGAAAGCCGGTGCAGCCGCCGATGACTTGACCCGCATTCGAGCCGCCATCGATGACAAGCGTTTCCGATTGCTTGTCGGGCTCCCAGCACCATGTCGCCGTGACGTTCTTGAAATAGTAGTGTTTCGCCATCGAAACTTGCGCGTTCGGAATATTGCAGCCCTCGAAGGTGAAGTCGATCGCCGACTGCACATAGACGATGTTCGCGCCATTGATGTTCGGTCCGCCGGGGAAGTTCGAGTTGCCCTGCATGTTCATGTTGAGAATACGCGCGCGGGTGAAGATGCGCGGATCCGTCGGGATATAGCCGCCGGTTCCGCCCGTGTCGTAGGGCACCAGCCGAGCCACGCCCAGCGACTGGTCGTCTTGCGGATTCTCCCACCACGTTTGGTCATAGGAATATTTCAGGGGCCGGTCGAGCGTCACCGTGGTTCCGCTGACAGCCGTGACCTTCACGTAATCGATGACTTCCAGGTTGGGCGGATAGCCGCCGATCTGCAGACACTTGCCGCAGACAAGATGCCAGCGGTTGAGCTTGATCTTGCTCGCATCGCCGGAATTAAGCAGCGTCACCTTGGTCGAGCCCGCGGCAACGGTCGCGATCTTCGCGCAGCGCGCCTTGATACCCTCTTGATGCGACATCGAAGACCCGCCGCCGATATTGAGCGGCCCGTCGGAGTAGGGATTGCTGCCGCGCGGATCCGAAACGATGTTCTGCAGGATCGGTGGCGCCCCGCTGCCTCGATCGATCAATTGGAAATACTGGATGCCGGTCAACCAACCGTTGTTGGTGTACTGATAGGTTTTCCCGCGCTGCAGCGGAATCGTCGCCCGCAAGCTCTCGTCATGGACCGCATTGCATCTCGCCTGGTCGGCCAGGATCGCCGCCTGCATCGCCTTGAAGACATTCGTCCAGTTGTTGCCGGATGGCGCTCCCCATGTCCCGGAGCCGGGATCATAGGTCTTGTGGAGGATCTGCGAAGTCGTCGGCGTGCCGGCCGTGATTCCCTGCAGCACATGCAGCGTGAAGGTGAAGCTCGCGCTGACACCCGTCGCCTCGATATTGGTCGCCGTCACGATGAAGGTGTAATCCTTGACCGTAAGCGCCGTGCCGATCGCCAGCATCCCAGTATCGGCATCGATCGTCACGTTAGCCGGCGCACCCGAGAGCGAATAGTGGCAGGCGTAGCCGTATTCATTGCCACCCCAGGCCACAATATAGCCAATGCGACCGGTCTCGAGCGATGAGACAACGAAAGCGGACGGCGAAATCCATTTAGCCGCGCCGGTATTCGCGTTGCTGGAGACACTCCCATTCTCATTGATCACAACAACCGAGGCCGACTGACCACCTGCGCGCGGCGCACTGGCCGTGAGCGTCAATCCGAGTGCCCCCGCTCCCATTAGAAAATTCCGCCGCGTGCTGCCTCTCGGATTTCGCCGATACAAATTTTCCATTTGTTCCCCCGTTGCTCACCGAGGTTTCGATGAGTTTCGCTGTTGGACCTTGAGTCTTTATTCCGTGTCAGACCCCGACAGATGAGGCGGCCTGGGTTCCCCTGGTGCCGACTCAAGTTAGCTGGACAGTCAAAGACCGGACCAGAACGGGTTCCTGTTGGTGAGATTACAGTCAAAGTCTTTTTAGTGAAATAACGCTTCACGCGGGTAGTGGCTATATTAGAGAATTATTGTGGTATTATTTAGCTTTTAAGACAGGCGGTGTGAAGTGGCATGCCAGTACGGATGCGGCTCCCTGTGAACGATGGGGCTAAGCGCATTTACCTGGAGAAGGTTCCGGGGATCGGACCCGATGACGCAGAAGGCGACTCGGATCACCACCGACAGCGCAACGCCGATTGCCAATATAAATGACCGCCTAGAAGGCACGACGCGCGCAGGCGCGAGTCTGCCACTCAGGAGCCTCTAGCGGAGCTGGTGCCTAAAAATGCCCGCTGGCCCCGTCGCGGATGCGGAAATCCGCCGCGTTCTGGAAGAGACCAACAACCAGCGTTGGACACCACCAAACAACATCGACGCGCTAGGTGCCGCGCCCCGACGATCGCCCGCCACACCGCGGCGCTCTCGGGCATCGCCATTCTCGAGCAAGCAGATCGACCCGGGCAGGCCGCATTGAGGGCAGCGCCGGCCGTGTTCGACCAGAATTAGTCGGAAGCGGCGCTTCTCTTTCGCTGCAATTCCTCGATCACCGGGGCGATGCGACGCCATGCAGAAGCGCCGATCTCGTCGCCTTGCTTCTGGAGGATGATTGCTCGCGCGGCGGCATACGCGGCGGCGTTCGCTCCCAATTCGTCAATCACAAACATGGCAGCCCGGCGGACGCCGGTTTGGCCGCGCAGGTCCGATTTGTGGTTTACCGGATTTGGGTTCATGTCAGCTTCCTACCCGGCACACGACGCCCTCCAGTCCGATCGGCTGCCCCATGAGTCCGGGGATTCGGCGAGGGCTGGACCGGGCCACCGCGCTGCACGCAAGAAAACTCCGCGAGGTTCCGCGTGGCAGCTCCGGTCCAGCGCCTCGTCAGGCGCGACCTTCGTGGTCGATCTATGCGTCTTGGCTAAGAACGATCAAGTGGAACGAGCGGTCGCTAGGCCGACCATTGGAGTCGAAGGTCTGTACCCATACGCCCTTGTTGTCAGCGAAGGGAGTCCACGGGTTCAAGCCCGGACAGCAGCGCAGCGCCACGGTGATTTCGCCGGGCGGTTCGGTGGCAATGCCGGGTCGACCGATGGTGGCGACAAAAGCGCCGTTGCTGACATCGCCAGTGAAGAAAACCTCGTATATGCCCTGAGCCAGCTTGGCGGTCCGCAAAACATTGCGGCCGCGGACCAGACTTGCGTCGCGTTCGATGACCGCCCAGAACTCGCGGACGCAACAGCGCTCTACGCCCCACCTGGGATCCGGTGTCGGCGGTACCCCCGGTGCCGCTTCACCCGCCGCCGCTGGTACGAGTGCTGCCTTGTGGGCAGCTTCGGACGGCGCGTTCAAGGTATCGTGGGTCGTCGATTTTCTTTCCTCAGCCATGGAAGCTATCCTTTCATCTGAGACTCTGTGGCGAGCGGTCCCACCGACCGCCCCGCCACGAATCTACGTCTGCGGTTGTAGCCGAGCGGCCGTGAGCCGCTCGGCAGGACCAGCGTGAAAAAAACGAGAATCTTTCAAGAGGAGTTGGCAAAGCTGCCGGCCGGTACAGGGAAGCCCGAAAAGTTCGGGATCGGGTCAGGCTCGGGCCACCAGGCATCGCCCGGGAATGCCAGCGAGTGGCCGATACCGTTCTCTAGCGCGTCAAGGGGCGGCGGCTCGGATCCTGAGCCATTGTGCGATGCCTTCGGGGACGCCGGTCTCTATGCTCGATGACACTCAATGGAGCTGAGTGTGGAGGTGGCTGGTTGCAAGCCGCCGTCGGGCGATCGGCCGTCATTTCTCCTCGGTGGGTGCCGCGACTTTGGAATTTGCCAGTCCCCTTCGCTGTTTGTGCCTGTGGCTTTTTGTGGACGCAATAATAGTTTGTTGCGTTGGCACTCCTAAGCGTTTGCAATCGTGGACGTATTTCTAGTGAAGGATGCGCGAGCAGGCTGTTGGCATCGGTGTGAAAACCGCGCGAAATCATCCGCGTCGCTGAGGTAGGACGTAAAAGCGCGCAGATTGCCGTTGGCCGAGATGACCGCGCTAGGGGCAGAGCAGAGGGACAATGGCGCCGCTTCGACTTAGGCTATTGGGGTCGTTCGAAGCCCGTCGGCCAGCGGGATCTACCGTCGAGATTTCCGGAAAAAAGAACCAAGCACTGCTGGCCTATTTGACGCTGCATCCCGGCAGATACCTGCCGCGGGAGAAGCTGGTCAACCTGCTATGGAGCGATCGCGGGGAGCTACAGGCGCGCAACAGCCTGCGGCAGGCTTTAGTTACGCTGCGCCGAGACCTCCAGGGGATCGACCCGGCGCCGCTGCTCTTTGAGCGCGATACGATCGGCTGTGATGCTGCCGCCGTTTCGACCGATGTTGCGGAGTTCGAGGAGCTTGCGGCTTCCAATACGCTCGATGCTCTGCGCCGAGCCGCCAAGCTTTATGACGGCGACTTGCTGGACAGCCTCGCGGTCCGCGATCCGGCCTTCGAGGAGTGGCTATCCAGTGAGCAGAGCCGGCTGCGCGACGCCGCGATCATGGTCCTGGACCGCCTCTCCGCGCTTTCGTCCGGCGCCGAGGCCATCGCCGCAGCGAAGCGTCTACTTGCTTTCGATAACCTTCGTGAGGCCTCGCACCGTACACTCATGCGTGTCTATGCCGCGCAAGGGCGAATCGATCAGGCGGCGCGTCAATATGGCGCCTGCCGAGATACACTGCGGCAGGAGCTCGGCGTCGAGCCATCGAAGCAGACGACCGAACTCTATCGCGAAATCAGCGAGAGCCGTTACCGGCCGGCACCTGTGGATGATGCGCCGGCGCCGAACCCGATAGAGTCACCCCTTCCGGCTCATGAGCCGCCACCGGCTCTATTGAACAAGCCCGCGATCATCGTTCTGCCCTTCGTCAATATGAGCGGCGACACGGAACAGGAATACTTCAGCGACGGTATCACCGAAGACATCATTACCGACCTGTCGCGGGTGTCGGGGCTGTTCGTCGTCGCCCGGAACACGGCATTCACATTCAAGGGCAAGGCCGTGGAGGTCGTTCAGACCGCCCGCAGCCTCAACGTCAACTATGTTCTCGAGGGCAGCGTTCGGAAAGTTGGCCGGCGCGTTCGAATCAACACGCAGTTGATCGATGGCACTACGGGCGGCCATGTGTGGGCGGATCGCTATGATCGCGCGCTCGGAGATATCTTCGCGCTGCAGGACGAAATCTCGGAGGCAACCGTTGCAGCGTTGAAAGTGAGGCTGCTGCCTCAGGAAAGAAGGGCTATCGAAAGCCGCTCGACCAAGAACCCTGAAGCTTATGAACTCTATTTGCAGGCCCGGCACTACCTACAGCAACGCGGAGCGAGAAACCTCGAAATTGCACTTCGATTCTGCCACCAGGCGCTGGAAATCGATCCCGGCTATTCCCGCGCGTGGGCCTCGGTGGCGCTCTGCCAAGCCTTGCTGTACGTCCGGGGGCGGTCGGAAGATGCCGGACTGCCGGCGGCTGAGAGGGCGCTCGCTCTGGATCCGACTTTGGCCGAGGCCCACGCGGCCAAAGGGCGGGCGCTGGCCGAGCTCGGTCGAGAAGATGAAGCGCTTGCCGCGCATCAAGTTTCGCTGAGGTTGGATCCGGACTCCCCCGACGTGCAGTACTATTTTGGCCGAACCTGCCATCAGTTCGGCCGACACGAAGCAGCGATCAAGCATCTGGAACGCGCGGCGCAGCTTCTCGAGACGGACTATTTCCCCCTGGCCCTGGCCTCGCAAAGCTATGAATTGTTAGGCCGCAAAGACCAAGCGACCCGCACGGTCCGCCGGGCTTTCGAACTCATTGAGCGTGAGCTCGAGCAGCGGCCCGACAACGTCCATGCAATCGTGCAAGGCGCCTGGGCGCTGGCCTATCTAGGCGAAAGGGAACGTGCCAGTGATTGGGCTCGGCGAGCGACGGCAATTGATCCCGACGATCCGCTCGACCAGTACAATCTGGGGTGTGCTCTGGTCCGAATGAATGAGCCGGAGCAGGCGCTGGACCTATTGGAAGCTTGCGCGTCCAAGTTGTCTCCCGAATGGATCAATTGGGTGAAGCAGGACAGCGATCTGGTGTCGCTGCACGACCATCCCCGCTATCGGGTCTTCATCGACCGCGGGGAAGCACGCTTGGCCGCGACTCGCGATAACAAGACTCGCGATAACAAGAACCGTGAGCGCGCGCAGTCACGTGACCGCGATCATCCATAGCGACAGCGTTGCTGTTGCTTCCAGTAGAGTTTCGATGAGTGCGTGGCGTGGACCCAATTAGGCGGAGCGTGTCCACGCACGGCTGACCGCCGACGCCTCCGCTCGGCCAGCATAGGCGATCGATTTCATGCTCGCTCAGCCGCCGCCGGTTCCCGGCGGGGCGCCGAGAGCGGGATAATCCGCCCCCACGGACGCGGTCAACAGCTTGGACTCGGGGCCGCTTGGCGGGCTTGATAGCAGAGTGGCAGTACCTCTCAGCGGCAGGCCGACTTTAACGGGCCGGTCATTTTTTCACGCGTTCCAAGCCGCATTTTCACGCGTTCCAAACGGCTGCTTGGCGACAGGGCAGGTAGTGTCGACGCCACGAAAGCCCTTCTTTTGTCGATGAGGAAGAAAATGAAGCCCGACAAGTCTGAGATGTGCTCCACCGAGGCGGAGAGTCGCGTTCAGCGGTTCCGCGGCAAGTCCCGACAGCTCCGCGAGACCGCCCTGACGTTGGTTTCGGAGGTGGACCGGCGGGATATGGAGTGGTTGGCAGAGACATATGAGATGCTGGCGAGCTCTGCCGAACGGCTTGAGAGAGCCGAACTAGGGTTGCGTCCGGCACTTAGCTAGGAATGGCGTATGAACACCCCGGCGGCTTACTACCATCAGGTCCGGACGGCGCAGTTTCGTCGTCATGCCGAGAACGCTAGATCCCCAGAATCGAAAAAGATGTACCTCCGGCTGGCCGAAAGGGAAGCTGCCATGGCCGAAGCGGCCTTAAGGAACGAGAACGCAGTGGTCGCGGCTGCGCAGCGGACCAACGGGGACATCGGTGAAGCGCCGGGCGTCGGGGGAAGTGGCGAAGACGCCAATCCCGAGACAGGTGGTGCCGGGGATGATGGTGGGGCTACACGGGGCGGAGGAGACGGCGGCGGCGGAGGCTGATGGCTGTAGAGGCATTTAGTCGGACCGCCGCACCACTCGGCATGGGCTATTTCTCCAGCCTCACCTCCTGGGCTGGCTTCCTCGCGCAGGCCGAGGAATTTCGGGTGCCGCATCGTCGATTTCGTCGGCGATCCCGAAGCGATCGCGGCGGAAATCGAGAAGGTCGCCCGCGCCTGCCCCTATGCCAGCCTCCGAGGTCAGTAGCCTCCGGCGATCATCCAAAAAGAAACACCTTCGAGGCGGCCCACAAAGCGCTCGGATGGAACTGTCCTTGGTAGACGGGCGGCGGCGGGGGACCGCGCTTGAGCAGGAGGTGGATCGCTTCCCAGGCGGTGCGCGTGGAGTATTCGAAGGTGAAGGCGATATCGCGCTCGAGCTCGGCGTACTGGCCGATCAGCCCAAGATTGGTCGCCCCCCTGGGGACAACGGGAGGGCGGTCGCCGCGCCTGCGCGGCAGCCAGATGTTGTTCACATAGGGGAGGTAGCAAGGAATGCAGATCGACGACTTCATGATCGCTTCCTTGTTCTCGAACCGAAGATACCCCAGCACCTCCTCCAGAATCTCCGCGCCCGTGCATTGATCCATGCGTTTCGTCACATAGTCGCCCTTGCGCTCGGGATAGAGCCCGTAGCCCCACCAGACAAAGGTGCCCTCGGGCTGATCGAGGACTTCCGGCTGGTGGAAGATCGAGAGCGACAACACCCAGCCCGAGTCCTTCAAGGTCACGAGCCCGCCACTTCCCGGCTCGCTGCCGGTCAGCCTGGTCATCTGGTCGATGAAGTCCGTGCTCGTCGTGGTGACGGTGAGCGTCACCCAGAGCGAATCGGCGATCCGAGGAGCGCCGAAAAACGCGTCCGGATTGCCGAATTCCTTGCGCCCTTGCGCCAGGCGCTTCCACAACGCCCAGGACCGCCCTGTATCCACCGGCTTCGGCACCTCGGTCATCGATCCCGCGGAACGGTCCGCGGCCTGCGACCCGGTGGTCACCAGCACGATATCCTCCGGTGCGACGGCGACCGAGGAGGTCGCTCCACCCCGGATCTGGTAGTCGAGCCGAGTGACGGTGATGCGGTCCGGCGACGGTTCGAAGCCGATCTCCTGCACGAAGGCGCCGGTCAGAAAGTTCACGCCGCGCGGGCTGAGCCAGGCGACCAAAGGCTCGATGAAGGCTTCGTGCTGGTTGAAGGGTGAGCGCAGGACACCCGCCATGGTGGACAGGTCGTCGAACAAATAGACGAAGCGGTTCATGTAGCGCCGGAATTCGATGGCGCTGTGCTGCGGGAGCGACCCCATGATGGTCGACCAGAGCAGCCAGAATTCGGTCGAGAAGAAGCGTGGGGAAAAGAACTCCTCGATGCGCCGTCCGTCCAGCATCGCCTCGGGCGTCAGCAAGACGCGCGCGAGGGCGAGGCCGTCCCAAAGGCTCAGTCCGAAACGGGAGCCATGCACGACGCGAAGGTCGCGATCGATGATGTGCGTCCGGTCGCCGAAAGGGTGCTCGTCATTGAAGGAGAAGAACTGATCCTTGACGGATATTTTTGGATCGGCCGCGGTGGGGATGGTCGCGAGCAGGTCGAAAGCGCAGCGGAATTCCTTGTCGAAGACGGAGCCGGGCAAGTTGTAGCCGCTCGCGGGGCTGCCCTCCAGAAAGAACCCGCCGCCCAGCTGCTCATCCGCCTCGTAGATCGTGATGTCATGGCCGGGCAGGCCGGCGTTGCGGATGAGCAACGCCGCGGCCGCCAGGCCCCCGAATCCGCCGCCCATAATATGAGCTTTCATGCGGCCCCCCTTGGACCTCGACATTCGCGAAGATGTCCCCGGCGCCGCGAGCTTCCTCCCGAGCCCCTGGAGCCGGCGGCACGGAGCCGCCGGGTCGACGGCCCCAATTCCCGTATACGCCCCTTTTCTCCACAGTTCGTAAACGTTGGTGCCCCTCGAGCAGCGGGGCTCCCCGATATGGGGGCTCTAGCGGGATCTATCATGGCGGCGAAAACGTTCCCCATCGGACCGTATGTGGGGTTCCGGATGACACTCAACTTCGAAACGCTGAAAGCCTCGGCTGTCCTGTACGGGCTGGATGCCGTCTATGCGATCCTGCTGCTCATCCTCGGCTGGTGGCTGTCGGGCGTCGCACAGCGGTCTGTCTCCCGCCTGCTGGCGGTGACGCATCGGGTGGATCCCCTCGTCACCGCCTTCCTGGCCAGCCTCGCGCGCTATGCGACGCTGGCTCTCGTCGGCATCGCCGTGCTCCAGCTCTTCGGCATCCAGACAGCGAGCCTCATCGCGGTGCTGGGCGCGACCTCGCTGGCGATCGGTCTGGCGCTGCAGGGAACGCTGTCCAACCTGGCTGCCGGCGTCATGCTGCTGATCTTCCGCCCGTTTCATGTCGGCCAGGATGTCGAGCTGGCCGGCAAGGCCGGGAAGGTGAAGTCGCTCTCGCTGTTCATGACGGAGCTGATCGCGGCGGACAATACGCAGATTCTGCTGCCGAATGGCTCCGTCTGGGGCCAGCCGATCATCAATCACAGCGCCTATCCCGGGACCGGGGAGCTCAGCATGTCGTTTCCCGTGCCTGCCGGCACTTCGGCCAATCAGATCCGCGAACAGATTCTCCAGGAACTCCGCAATGACCGGCGGGTCGACCGAGGGACCGAGCCCGCGGTCCATCTGTCACGTGTGATCGACGTCGCGAACAGGGAGCACCCCGTGGTCGAGCTGACGGTCAGCGCCCATGTCAGCCCTTCCGATGTCGACGCGGTCAAGCAGCAGGTGCTCGATCGGATCGGGACCCTTATCGCCCCGGTGGCCCGATCTTGACATCCTGGCGATCCTTCAGAGCAGTTAGGGACAACCTAACCATTGCCACGAGAAATCATAGTTTTCGCGATCCGTTCTCGCCACTAGACCAGCGTCCAGACCTCAGCTCTATCGGCAACCTCCCTTGGCGGGCGAAGAGGGGCGCAGGAATGTCAGTGGAAAAAATAGACACGCTCGTCGTGGGCGGTGGCCAGGCTGGGCTCGCCATGAGCGAGCATCTGAGCAAGTGCGGCGTGCCTCATCTGGTGCTCGAGCGGCACCGCATCGCGGAACGCTGGCGCTCGGAGCGATGGGATTCCCTGGTTGCCAATGGCCCGGCCTGGCATGACCGGTTTCCGGGCATGGAATTCGCCGATATCCATCCCGACGGCTTTGCCCCCAAAGAGAAGGTCGCGGACTATTTCGTCGCCTATGCCAGGCAGATCGCCGCCCCCATCCGTTGCGGGGTGGAGGTGAAGCTCGTGCAAAGGAATGCCGGCCGGCCGGGATTCCGGATCGAAACCTCCGACGGCCCCATCGAGGCGAACAACGTCGTTGCCGCCACCGGGCCTTTCCAGCACCCGGTCATGCCGGCCCTCGTTCCCGAGAACGATTGCCTGTTTCAGATCCATTCCAGCGCTTACCGCAATCCCGGCCAGGTGCCAGAGGGCGCGGTGCTGGTGGTGGGCGCTGGATCTTCAGGGGTGCAGATCGCCGATGAGCTGCTGCGTGCGGGCAAGCGCGTCTATCTCTCGGTCGGCCCGCATGACCGTCCGCCGCGTGCCTATCGCGGGCGCGACTTCTGCTGGTGGCTGGGGGTTCTCGGCTAATGGGATGCCGAGACTCCGGGGCCCGGCACGGAGCATGTCACGATCGCCGTGAGCGGTGCCCGGGGCGGCGAGACCATCGATTTCCGCCGTCTCGCGGCCCAAGGGATGACGCCAGTCGGCCGGACGACATCCTACGAGAACGGCAGGATGAGCTTTGCCAGGGATCTGGCGGAGAACGTCGCGCGCGGCGATGCGAACTACATCTCC
>Ga0126378_10002096_pt1 | contig 14752 bp, 12 predicted proteins | sample PanSoiMetPlot_23_FD_92587 | JGI IMG/M metagenome (GOLD analysis project Ga0126378, IMG submission 92587) | Tropical forest soil microbial communities from Panama - MetaG Plot_23 | ecosystem: Environmental > Terrestrial > Soil > Tropical forest > Bulk soil | place: Panama | collected 2016-02-17 | reverse complement strand
GTCCGCCGCTGGGGTGGACGTCAGCTTTACCACGTGGCCGCGGATGTGGCATGACTTCGCGCTGGAACCCGGCCTGCTCGCCGCCGCCGACGGCGCGCTGGCCCAGGCAGCCTGGTTCGTGGACACGGTGACAGCCCGCTGACCGTGGCGGTGCTGGGATCTACTTGAGTGCCCCGGCAGTGAGCCCTGAGATGATCCGGCGCTGGGCAAAAATGACGAGCAGCGCGACCGGCAGGGTGACCATCACCACGGCAGCGTCAATCCGGTTGTAGAAGACCTGGTACTGGCTCTGGCCCAGGCCGATGATCGCGAGCGGGGCTGTGTACTTGTCAGGCGTCTCCATGAACGACACCGCGAACGCGAAGTCGTTCCAGGCGAGGATGAAGGACAAGATCGCGACCGTGAAGATGCCGGGAACGGCCACCGGGAGGATGACCCGCCGAAGCGCCTGCAGGCGGGATGCGCCGTCGACGACGGCAGCCTCTTCAAGCTGGCGGGGGAGCTGGGAGAAAAAGTTCGCCAGGAACCAGGTGGCCAGCGGCAGGGTGTAGATCAGGTAGGTGATCACCAGCGCCGGATAGCTGTTCAGCAGGCTGATGTGCCGGTAGGCCAGGAACAGCGGACCCACCATCGCCAGCGGCGGGAAGAATCCGGCGATAAGAACGAAGCCGAGTACCGGTCCCTTCGCCCGCATCCTGGTACGGGAGAGCGCGTACCCTGCGAGGACCGCGATCACGACCGTGATAGCCGTCGTCGAGAGCGCGACGATCGCGCTGTTGAGCAGCGAGCGGCCGAAGTTCAGGCCCGTCGTCGACGTCTGCGTGAGGTCGGCCGAGTAGCTGCCGAAGGTGACGTGCCCTGGCAGCAAGCTCGTGGTGCCGGCGCTGAGTTCGGCCGGAGTCTTAAGCGACGTGATGACGATCCAGTAGAACGGGAACAGGCTGCCCACTACGAAAGCCACGATCAGGATGTAGAAGCCGACGCGGGCGGCTACCTTCCTGGGCCGCACCCGGTGACCGGCGGTGCGGCCCCTGCCGCGGGCTGCCGCGACGGTCGCTGCGGTCATCTGTTCCTCCTCACAGCACCTGCTCGGACCTGAACACCCGCACGTACGCGGCCGCGATCACCAGCGCGATCACGACGAGCGCGACGGAGATCGCTCCGCCGTACCCGTAATCGGCATATACGAAAAACGCCTGCCAGTTCAGGTAGGACAGCACGCTCGTCGATGTTCCTGGTCCGCCGCCGGTCATGGCATAAACCACGTCGAAGATCAAGAACGAGGACAACGTCCTGAAGATCAGCGCGACCATGAGAGCGGGCCTGAGCAGCGGCAGGGTCAGCCGCAGGAACGTCCGCCAGGCGTTGGCGCCGTCAATTCTCGCTGCTTCGTAAATGTCATTGGGGATGACCTGCAGCCCGGCAAGCAGCACGATCGCCATGAACGGCGTGTTCCGCCATGCGTCCGCGACGAGGATCGCGCCCCACGCGGTCCATTTCTCGGCCAGCCACGTGGTATTGGCCAGGGGCAGATGCAGCGACGTCAGCACGTAGTTGACCCAGCCGGTCTGCGGGTCGAACATCGTCTTCCATAGCTGCGCCGAGACGACCGTGGGCACGGCCCACGGGATGAAGATCGCCGCCCGCACCAGGCCGCGGCCGCGGAACTTGCGGTTCAGCGCCAGCGCGAGCGCCAGGCCGACGACAGTCTCCACGGCAACTGACACAACTGTGAACCCGGCCGTGTGGGCCAGTGCCGGAACGAACTGGTTGTCGGTGAAGATCCGCTTGTAATTCTCGCCCCCGGCAAAGGTCGGCGGTATTCCGCTATTGATCACATCACGCTGGAACGAATTCCAGATGTTGTAGATCAGCGGATACGCAGTGATCGCGAGCAGCACCAGGGTCGCTGGTGCCACCAGCAGGTAGCCGAACCTGCGATCCCGGGCGAGCAGGCTGTAGTGGCGGCGATCGCGCGGCCCGCGATCATCGGGCGTTGGCCTGCCGATCGCACTCGCGGCGGCCGGCCGGGCCGGTGTGACCGGCCCGGCCGTGGCCGCGCTCTCCTGGGGCGAGGTCACCTAGCGGTCACCCCAGCCTCATCCCGCGGTCTGCTGCAGTTGTTTCACGGTCGGTGCCGTGGCTGACAGGGCGGCGGACGGTGTGGCCTGTCCGCTGAGCACCGAGGAGATCATGGTCTGCAGCTGGCTGGAGATCTGTGTGTACACCGGGGTAACCGGGCGCGGCGTGGCCGCGCTGAATACGGCCTGCTCCTGCTTGAAGTAGGGCGCCGCCGCGTACAGCTGCGTGGTATACGCGGACTTGACCGCCGGAGGGTCGCCTGCGGCGATCGCCCGGGCGATCTGAGCCTGGTCACTGGTGAGGTACTGGATGAACTGCCACGCGGCAGCCTGGTGCGTGCTCTTGGCGTTCATGACCAGGTCGTCGCCGCCGAGCGAGGCCTGCGGCTTGCCGCCGGTCGGATTCGGGAATGGCACCCAGCCGGTGTGGTTCTTAACCGCTGGGTAGGACGGGTTCGAACCCTGGGACAGGGCGAATATGTACGGCCAGTTCAGCGCGAACGGCGTCTGTCCGGAGAGCCAGGCGCTCTGGACCTGGGACTCTTCCCAGGTCGACACCGCAGTCGGCGCGATGTGGTACTTGTGCACCGCGTCGTACATCATCGTGAGCACGGCGACATTGCTCGGGTTGTTGATGTTGTTGAGGTTGGCCGGCTGGATCTGGCCGCCGAAGCTCTGGAACGCGGTCACCGCCCCTTCGTACTTGTCACCCTCGAACGCGAGACCCTCCTTCAGCTTGGGGTCCGCCTTCATGGCCGCTATCGCGTCCCTGAACACCTGCGCCGCGGTTGTGGGCGGCGTCTTGATCAGGTCGGTCCGGTAGTAGAGCCCTTCGGCGTTGATGAACCAGGGGATCGCGTAGATGCCGCCCTTGTACTGTCCGGTGGCCATCTGGCCCGGGAAGAACGCGCTCGTGTCCGGGTGGAACTTGGTGAGGTTGGCCAGCCAGCCGGGACGGGCAAATGTGGACGGCCAGATCACGTCGGAGGTGATCACGTCTGGTGTGGACGATCCGGCCGTGAACCGTTGTGTCAGCTGCTGGTACGCCACGTCAGCGGTCGGCGAAAGCGTGAGGATGCTGACTTTGATGTTCGGGTGCGCCTTCTCGAATGCCTTGACGGCCGCCTGAGTTGCCGTGCCCTCGGCGCCCAGGCCCTGGGTCGCGAACACGATGGTCTGCTTGGCGCTGGCTGGCACCTGCTTGCCCGCTGATGCCGAACCGCTGCTGCTGCAGCCTGCCGCGGCGAGCGCTCCCGCCGTGGTGAGCGAAAGGGCCACGGCCAATGCCCTGTTCCTATGGGCGGATACAACCGAATGGGATCCGCTCCGCCCAGCGGGTCTCGCAGTGCCTGGCCACTTCATCATTGTGGCCACCTCCTTTTGCTCCTTTTGTCCAGTCCGCAGATGCACTCTGTCGCAGATACCGCGGACGGCCTTGTTCATCCATTGGCGGCCAATGTTCTTGTGCTGACCTCGGCGAGGTCTTTGGGGGCGCCAGGGAACGACTGCGAGGCGCCGTGGTCGCGCGGGAGAGTCTGGGTAGGACAGGGAAATCTCGCGGCCGCGGTGCTCGGCCCAGCCGTCCACCAGGACGCACAGTGAGGTCCCTTCGGATCGGTCAAAACTCCGGCGGGTCCCGACGCCGGGCGCCTCGGCTAGTCGAGTTATTTCCGGCAAGCCAGAAACCCGGCGATCGTTCTATTCATACCACTCTTACCAATTAGTAAGGTATGTCTTACCTGCTGTTAAGACCTACCTCTCCTCCAGGAGCAGCAGGGGCGCGCGGATCGGTGTCGTCCACCTCGCCTCATGGAGTCGCGGGGCAGAGGCACGCAAAGCCGCGGCATAGGTTTCGCGTCGTGTGCTCGCGTCGCACCCGCAGCCGGTATAAGTCATGTATGCGTGTCGCGGAGTACTTCGATGGCGTGTACAACGCACATGATCGCTACTGGTGGGTGGACAAAGACCGGTACTCGACAGATTGCGATGCTTATCCCTATTCGCTGATCACGCAGGTTACGCTCCGGACCTTGCTCGGTCGACGGCCGGGCCGCGCCTTGGATCTCGGCGCGGGCGAGGGGAGCGACGCAATCAGGCTCGCCCTCCTTGGTTACCAGGTCGAGGCCGTCGAGATAAGCCAGGTTGGCGCGCGGAAGATCGCCAGATTTGCAGCCGGAGTGGGCGCCGATCTTCAAGTGACCGTCGCGAATATCGCGACGTACGAATTCGCTGGACCGTATGAGGTGATAATTTGCAACGGCGTGCTGCACTACATGAGCGATAATGACAAAGCCCTGGTCATACAGCGTATGCAGGAAACCACGGCGTCTGGCGGCATCAATGTCGTCTCACTATGGAGTGATTATACACCGACGCCTGGCTGTCATGACCAGGTTCCGACCTACTGCGACAGCGAGGACGGCCTAGTCATCGGACGTTACAAGGAATGGGATAAAAACCTACTCTATTACGAGCGTGATAAGCAAGAGTCGTCTCATTCCGACTTGCCGACTCATCACCATAGCCATATCAAGATGGTCGCTACCAAGCCGTCACCGGCTTCCTAAGCGCTGGGGTAAGAGAATTACACGATTCAAGACCTAGAGAATCCCATGTCTCGGAGGTGCGATCTAATCCATGAAGACGGACGACAATCCGGGAGACACTGGCGATCCCGCTTCAGGCACCTGCAGGCCGCTTATCAGCGTGGTTGTTCCGGTATTCAATGTCGAGAGATATCTGGACGAGTGCCTGGGCTCGGTCTTGGATCAATCCTACGCCGATATTGAATTGATCGCCGCAGATGGTGCATCGACCGATGAATCGCTGGAAATCTTGAGGACTTGGGCTCGCAAGGACTGCCGCCTGAAAGTGCTCTCTCTCGCCGAACGCGGCGCTGGTCGCGCCAGGAACGCCGGGCTCGGTGAAAGCCGGGGCGACTATGTATGGTTTGTGGACGGCGATGACGTGGTCACCGACGGCGCCATGTCTGCAATAGCTGATGCGATAACCGAACTCGGTCCCGACGTGCTCCTGATTGGCCATGAGGAGCTTCTGCCCGACGGAAGCATCAGGTGCGGGCCCGAAGCGCACCTGCTGCGATCATCAAACCGTTCGTTCACCCTGGCGGAGAACCCGCGCGTCGTGAATCTAACGATGACATCCTGGAGCAAGGTTGTTAGGCGGGCATTCCTCGTGTCACTAGGAATTCCCTTCCCACAAGGTCGCCATGAAGATGTGCCAGTCTTCTCAGCGGTACTGCTCAGTGCCAAGAAGATCAGCACGCTTGATCGCGTCTGTTACCGGTACCGCAAACACCGGCCTGGTGCTCTGATGGCCAGGCCAACTGAAGCCAACATCGCAATCTTCGATTCCTACCATTTTGTCTTCGCCCTGATTAGGGCCGGGTTGCCGAATGGAGAGAGACGAGTTACTGACCAGGTTGCAGCGGCCTTCTTTGAGCGGGCCATACAACACTACACTTCCATTCTAAGCACTGGGGGCAGAGGCTCTGAGAGTGGCAGCCCACGGCTAATACCGGGTTACTACCGGCCACGATTCTTCCAGCTAATGCACAACGACTACGTCAGCTATCGGCCACCAGGCTACCGCAGGCCAAAGGGAGCTCGCTGGATCATGTATTTCCTAATTGAACACAATGCGTTCCATGTCTACGCGCTTCTCGAGCCTCTTAACAATTGGCGAGTTGCGCTTTTGAAGAAGCTAACTGTCAAGGCCCGAGGAGGGTCCTGGACGGTCATATCTCGCCCGGCACCGAGTCCATGACGTGGCTATCGCTATACAAGCGAGAGAGCCTGTCCCTCGCCTGCGCCTTGCTCTTGTCGGCGCTGACGGCTTCAAGCGCTTCGCGGGCGCCCGGCACGCCGATGGCAGCGTAGCGCGGCAGCAATGTCGTGTAGAACTCTCTGTACTGAAAGCCAGCGAGCCCAAGCACCTGTATACGCTCGCTGCCGGCCGCCAGGTGTTGCCTGGCCTGACGTTCTGCGGTTTCCAGCCGCGGCATAAAACGATCGAGCGCGGCACCGCCGCGGCATGCCACACGAAAGTCGTTGACGAACTCCTCGTCGTCAGTATGCAGCGCGAGGTTGCTAGCGGCGATTTTTATGGCATCAGCCGGTAGCTTCTGACCGGCGTGGCAGATCGCGCACAAATGCTGCGCGTTGCGCAAAGCCTGGCTTGTCCGGATGGCGAGAAGCTGCTCGACTGTGAATGGGCGCATATCCTCGTATGACGAAGAGAAATCGGATGGGAATTCGGCGATGAAGATATAGAAGAACAAATTCTCGCGATTGTACGGAGACAAATATCGTCCGGTCGTGACGAAGTCGGGCGCTACTCGGAGCGCGACGTGAGCATCACGCTCGATTCGGCGCCGTACCGCCGCTGCCGGCACGCCGGCCGGCAGGCGAAAGTCAGTTTGGAGCCTCTCGGAAGAGGTATCGGGCAGGTTGACGTCACGATCATAAATGTAGCTAGACAGATGCGATACCCGATCGAGCTCACGATGAGAGTTCTTCAAGGTCCGCAGTTGGAGCAGGGGTGAGGGCTTGTCGCCTCGCAGGGTCCAGGTGACGGCCAGAACGACGGGCAGCCATCTGGTGCGTTCTGATTCTTCTCGCCCGTCCGTAAGGACCGTATGGCGGTACCGCCAACTAGTGCACCGGAACTCGTCATGGTCTTCGGGTACCCCCACTGGGATGATGCCCTGATCGGAAGTGCTGAATCCGACGATGTCATCGAACGCGCCCGCGAAGTATTCGTCCGGGCGGTCCTCGAACTCCATATAGATGTGTTCTGGCGCTAGGCGCTGTGGGCGCCGTATTACCAGCTGCACGACTTTTACTCGGTCGGGCATCTCAAATAGGGTCCCAACAAAGGGCAAATAATACGGTGACTCATAAAGGCTCCAGCTTGATGACGAGACCCGGTCCAGGGCGTTCCCGACTGTACGCCTGCCGATCAAAGCGGCTCGTCTGCGTTCCTCAACTGCTTCCTTCCGGATCGGTACTTTAGCGCGTTCGTCGTTGATCGCGTCTAGAAGCGTGTCGCTCAAGAAAACGATGCGAAGAGAACTCCAGAATGCCGCCGGGTCACCCAGCAGCTCGCGTTTGCGGCCGAGTGCCTCTTCGAGGGCTGACGCGAGGCGCTCATTCGTCTGCCCGACAATCGTGACCTTTACTGCCTGAGCCAGCAGCCCCACGAACCGCTGATGGTCGTTGAGCCAGCCAGTGACGGCATCCAGTCGCTCGACCGGGGCCGCTCGTGGAATGCTCCTGCTCTCTGGTAGTTCGTCGAGACTCGCTATGATGTCTTTGACGAGCCGGCCAATCATCCGCCGGCGGTCACTCACAAGACCTCCGGCCAGATCGATGGACTGGCGCACATTGACGTCCCTGATCCAACGTTGAGTCGCCGCCTGTAGATCGGCGATATCGGGCTGACCGGCCAGCATGACAGGAAAGATCCGCCGGACGTCACGATTATTAGAAGGATCTCGCTCGAGCGCCGTGAAATAGTCCCACTCGCGCCTGCACCATTCGGACCGATAATAGGCACCATCTATGACTGGCACCAGGACAGAGCTCGACTCGAGGGCATCGGTAATGCGGTCGGACCAGATATCTGCGGTGCGTATCTCGCTGGTGTCTACGAATATCTGAAGATCGGTGCCGGTTCGATTCCGGAATGCGGTGCGCATCTCTTTGATGAGTGCTCTGACCTGCTTAGCGCCGTCGGCAGCGTGCGCATAGCTCAGAAAGATGTGATACGTCTCGGTACCGCGATTCACGTTGGTCCAATCGGTATGGCGCTACCGTCTTTCAGTACAAACTTTGACTCGCCGACCGGCGGCCGTCAAGCCGGGGGCGGCTGACTTCGGGAACTGGCTGCTGACGGGCCCTGCGAATGGCGGAGCTGACGGTGAGCGACCGATGATGCCAAGCCGGAGCAGGCAGTACTCAGGTGATCAGCTCCATATCATAGAAACGCATGGCTCCGAACCAGTCGTTGTTCTCTTCACGCATGATCCGCTCGGTCTCGGCGGCAAGGTCCTGGATGGTCCGAAGGTCGTTGGCGCTGTCCAGTTCGACACGCAGCTGACCAAGCAGCATGGACATGCGATCGCATCGGTCCGCATGACGACGGTATTGACGCTGGGCCCCGATGCCGTGCAAAGCCGCGCCGAGCGCCGGAATAGATATCGACAAAACCACGAATAGCAGCGGCCAGTTGGAAGCGTGCCCAGCCGTGTCGCCTATGCGAAGCATATGAAGTATCGCTGCGATCATGGTAACAGCAAATAGGGCGCCTGTCGCGCGAAATATTCGCTCCTCCGCGCGATGATGCCGCTTCGCCAGCTTACTATGATAACTTACCTGGTTTTCGAGCCAATGTCTGCTGAGAAATCGTCGGGTGCCTTGAATATCTGCAACTTCAAGTTGAGGACGTCGCGAGGTCACTTCTGCCAATGCTCGTTCGATCCATGACTCCGAGGCGTCGGCGATGAACGTGAGGGTCGCCGACCGCTGGCGGCGATCTCCAGTTCCGGCGAGAGCCAGAAAGTATGCGGATCGGAAGCGCTCGGCCAGAAAGCGGTACGAGATCCACCGATCATGGAGGTGCCAGCGCCTATTAAGTAGCGGAATTGCTACAAGGCAGGAGAGCAGGGCCACCTCAAAGATGACGAGCCAACTTTCAGCCGGCAAGAAATTGTCTTGAACAGCCACTATTGCCACCGAAACGGCGGCCATCATAAACATAGCAGAGCTAAGGACTCGAAAGCGGCGCTGTAGTCGGACCGCCAGGATGTCAGCCCGGACGAAATGGGGAAGTAGCCAGTTTGCCACGGATTCTACAGACGCTCGCAAGGCACCGCTTGCCTGATCGACGTCGAGCGCGTGCATGAGGCGGTCGTACTGAGCCGTGACGCGGGACTGAATGACTTCCGTTGAGATGGCGCTGGTGTTGTAATCGCGGAGATGGTCGACACCTTGCCGGATCAGCTGACGCTGTGTTCGCTGAAGTTGCAGGAAGAGAACGGGGTCTTCGGCGGTCCGGATCCAGGCGAGGGGCACTCCGCGTTCGCGGGCGTAGGCGACGGTTTCCGCAGTTCCGCCCCTGCCCCGGCCGGGCTCGCCGTCCCAGAGCGCGATGACCGCATCAGAGGCATCGACGACGTGCCGGCTCGCTAGCTCATATGCCTCTTCTCGGCTAGCGGTCTTCGGCGCCCGCCATGTCTCCCGGGCCTCCTCCAGCAAGGTCTTGAACCCTCGCTTGGACGCTGCGCCCTTGAAGTCACGGAGATACTCCCGCACTGGCATCGGCAAGACTGCTTCCAGCCTCGCATTTGGCTGTTCGAGCACTTGCTCGGCAACCAGCCGGTCCGCTCCTTCGGCAAGCGCGGAAACAGCGACTAGCGCGCAATCTTCGTATCGTGCACCACACAGATCTTCGGCGAGGCGACGGAGCGCTTCTTGGATGAGCACCACAAGCGCGTCCGTATGCGCTAGCTGACGATGACCGGTGACGCCGATCCGCATTGTGAACGGGATGCGGCCATCGCTAGTGTAACCGCCCGGTGCAGATCGCCAATGCCAGCCGGTTCTTGTTAGCGGCAGGAAGGAGGATCGGCGACCGCGTGATGCTTCCGATTGGTGTGGCTGTTCGCGCGCTTCCTTTGTTCGAATGCTCAACATAGCGCCAGTATCCAGGAATCGCGGCACAACGCAATCGACGCAAATGACATGACTTCTTGAGAGTTAGCAACATTGTGCCATGGCCGCCAGCATGGCGGTCGGTGACCTATTACCACGAGAGGGGCTGGTGTCGGTAGAAGTTCGGCGTCTGGTCGAAATTCTGGTAATAACGGTGGAATACCGGAGTGGCGGACGAAGCGGCAGGAGGCACGATCCAGGTCCAGTCCGCTGGGCAGGCACGGCCTTGCTGTTCTTCGCGTTCCAGGTGCTGCAGAAAGCGGACCGACTCGGTGTGATGATCGGCGATGGTGATCCCGGCGGTGCTGAACGAATGCAGTACGGCGAGGTTGAGTTCGGTCATCGCCTTGTCTTTCCACAAGGTCCTGTTGCTCGCCGTCGACAGGCCCATATGCCTGGCGATCACCGGTAGCTGGTCATAGCGATAAGTGTCGCCGAGGTCGCGCGATCCGATCTCCGTGCACATGTACCAGCCGTTGAAGGGCACGGCCGGGTAACGGACGCCTCCGATGTCCAGGTACATGTCGCTAATCACCGGGACCGCATACCACCGCAGGCCGAGGTCGGCGAACCAGTCGAACGCGGGATGGTCAATGAGCACCTCGAGCACCGCATCTTCGGGCAGCTCGTGCAGGCTCGGGCGGGCACCTGCCTCGTGCACGAGCAGGGGGAGCAGGTCGAAACGGCCAGGCGGCTGGCCGCCAGGCCAGCCGATGGCACGGGCACGACGAGTCACCCTCAGGTTCGCCGGGTCGCCGATCACTGTTCCGTCAGCGTTCTCGTAGCAGGCGTACCTGACCAGCTGAGGGCTGAGAATCCGTGGCCCTGGCTGGCCTGGAGCGTCGGGCGCGAACACCGTGATCAGCGGCCTGATCCGGCCGCCATTGGTTGCTTCGCGCAGGTGCGCGACGGATTCGGCGGCGATCTGCGATGCTGCGGCGACGTTGCGGCGGTCGCGCACACGCAGGCTCCGCCAGTACAGCCGGCCGATGCATCGCGCGCTGTTGCGCCAGGCGACGCGGGCACCGAACTCGAGTTCGGCTCGCGTCTGCCAGTAGGTGCCCGTCGTCTCGATTTCGCGCCGAACCTGAGCGAGACGTCTGCCGGGCGGTCCCGCGTGCGTTTCGTTGTGAAATTGCGAGATGAATCGCTCCGCGCTGGCTAGCAAACTCATCGATACCCTCCGGAAGCGCACGGCTGGCTCGGGGCTTCCCTGGCTGGAAAGCGCGGCACCAGCATGTGCCGCAGCACCGGACGGCAGGCTTGCAGTCGGCTTGACGGTTACCTTGCCCTGCTGGTCAGCGGGCGTGCGGCTGCTCGCAGCGGATCTTCCCGCGGCAGATAAGGAGGCGGGGCGGCGGAGGGCAGGGTCGGTGGTGTCGAGGCGTGGAAGGGCATGTCTGCAGTTTCCGGCAATCTACGCAAATGGCTCATCCCGGGTTGGCCAGGAGGTGTAGCTTGTCGGCCTTGAAGGACCTGATGTCCAAGTCACCCAAACAGGAGACGTTCTCGTGAAGACACAGAGGTCATTACGGTATTCGATCAGGTGGTCCGGCGGATCGGCGGGCAGCGCCCGCCCTGAGCGCCCGGCGGAGACCGAGCCGCGGTCTCGCGCGCTGGTGCACGGAATTCTCGTCTCGTTTGTCTTATTAGCCGCTTTCGGCATCGCCGTAGTGGTATCGCCCGGTCACGCCATCGGTGGCCATTTCACTGCGCATAGACGTCAGCCAGTCATCCAGACCGCCTTCCCGGCCGCTGACGGTTCGGCACGGTCATGTGGCAACCGCGCGATCCCGTGGATGTACGCGGGGACCAATGGTCCCGGTCAGCCCTGGATGTACTCGGCCGCTGACGGCCGCCCGTGGATGTACGCCGGCACCGGCGGACGCCCGTGGATGTACGGGGAGACCAATGATCCGGGTCGGCCCTGGATGTACTCGGCCGCTGACGGCCGCCCATGGATGTACGGCCAGGTGGGTCGCACTACACGGTCGCGTGACTGTCTCGCGCGTTCGCGACTGCCCGGGACCGCGACAGTGGCCCCTGTCAACGTGAATCTCGTGACGCGTAGTGCGTAGCTGAAGAGCGCCGCTCGACTCCCCACGGGCTGGGCGAGACCGGGAAACCACAAAACGGGTATTTCGGTCGCCGAAGTGACCGCAATCCGTGGGGAGTCGGCGGCGCCTCCTCATTCCGAGCCTCGCGGGCGCTGGCGCCGGGGTGGCGTCGGGAGGGCGCAGAGGCCGGACGACGCCGTGCGATGATTCGGGCATGCGGTTGCGCGGAGCTGCGCGAGGGCCGGGATGAGGTACGCCGATGGCCCCACGGCCGAGGTCACGGCCCTGATCGAGGCGCCGATCGAAACGATCTGGTCTCTGGTCACAGACATTGACCTGCCTGCCCGTTTCTCCACCGAGTTCCGGGGCGCGACCTGGCTGGATGACGGGCCCCGGGTCGCGGCCCGGTTCGTTGGCCGCAACTATCACGCGGCGCTTGGCGAGTGGGAGACGACCTGCTATGTCACTCGCCTCGATCCACCGCGCGCTTACGCCTGGGCGGTTTCCGACCCACGGCATCCGGCAGCGACCTGGTGGTACGAGCTCGACCAGCAGCCTGACGGTGTCCTGGTCCGGTTCGGCGCCCGGGTCGGGCCGGCACCCTCCGGGCTGACTATCGCGATCACCGCGATGCCGGACAAGGAGGAAGGCATCATCGCGCGCCGGCTCCAAGAGTTCACGCTCAACATGACGGCGACCCTGCAAGGAATCAAGGAGCTTGCCGAGGCGTCCCGGTGACGCTGCGGATTGGAATCTCAATCTCGTCGCTGGACGACGACGTCGTGGAGTTTGTCCGCGGCGCGGAGCGGCTCGGCGTCGACTCCGTCTGGGCGCCTGAGTTCTGGGCCGCCGATGCCCTGACGCCGCTGGCCTATCTCGCCGCCTGCACGTCGACGATGCGCCTCGCGACCGCGATCGTTCAGCTAGGCGCCCGCTCCCCGGCGATGCTCGCCATGTCCGCGATGTCACTCCAGGCGATGTCCGGCGGGCGGTTCATCCTCGGCGTGGGCACCAGCGGCCCGCAGGTGATGGAAGGCTGGCATGGCGTGCGGTTCGACCGGCCCATTCGCCGGACCAGGGAGACCATTGAGATCATCCGCGCTATCAGCGCAGGCGAGCGCCTGGATTACCCGGGCGAGATATACACGATCCCGCTCCCCGCCAGTGAAGGCCGGAGCATCAGGACGCTCCTGCCGCCTGCCAGCATTCCCATTTACATCGCATCGCTGGGCCCGGCAAACCTTCGGCTGACCGGCGAACTCGCCGACGGGTGGATTGGCAACTCGTTCCTGCCCGAGTCGGCCGACGTGTTCCTCGGTCCGATCGCGGCGGGGGCCGCGAAGGCGGGACGCCAGATCGCCAGCATCGAGCTGACCGTGTCCGTGGGGGTGGAGTTCGCCGACGACGTGGAGGCCGCGGGGCGACGCCATGCTCGCGGGTACGCGTTCACGTTCGGGGCGATGGGCTCGCCAGCACGTAATTTCTACAACGAGGCTTTCGCCAGGCAGGGGTTCGCCGACGACGTTCGCGAGGTCCAGCGATTGTGGCTGGCCGGCGACCGCGAGGCCGCAGGGCAACGGGTTCCGATCGAGATTGGCCTGCGCACCAATCTGATCGGAACCGACGACCTCATCCGGCAGCGGTTGCGGCTCTACCGGGATGCCGGCATCACGACGCTCCGCGTTGTGCTGGCGGGTTCAGCCGGCGGGCAGCCCCTGTCCGAGCGACTCGACCAGCTCGCCCGGCTGCTCGGTCTCGTCCGTCAGGTCAATGCCGAGATGGGTCACGCTCACCGCGATACGTGATCGATGCTGCAGTCAAGCCGCGACGTCGTGCTCGCGAACCTGGCGCTTGACCCGGGCCAGCATCGCTGCCATGCCGCGCAGCCGCAGCGGGCTGACCAGCTCTTGCAGCCCGAGCTGACTCGAGAATTCCGGAGGCGTGGCCAGGACCTCGTCGTTAGTAAGTCCGTCCAGCGCGGCGTGCAGAATGCCGGCGAAGCCGCGGGTCGTGGGCGACTCCGGCGGTGCGTCGAAGAACAGGTGCACCGTCGCGTCCTCGTCGACCTCGACGGCGAGGAACAGCGGCGTCTGGCATTCGGGAACCGGCTCAAGCAGGTCGCGATGCTCGGCGTAACGAGCGGGCAAGGCCGGCAGGTCTGAGGCGAACTCCAGCAGCAGCTGCAGCCGGTCGTGGTCCGGGATCGCGGTGAACTCGTCGGCGATGTCCTGGAGCCGCGGAGGCAGGGTGGCGGCTGTCATGGGTTCTCCCCGCGGGTGATGGGTGCTCGGACCGCGTTTCCCCACTCGGTCCAGGACCCGTCGTAGTTTCGCACCTGCGGAAAGCCCAGCAGATGATGCAGCACGAACCAGGTGTGGCTTGACCGCTCACCGATCCGGCAGTAGACGACCACGTCGTCATCTGATCGCAGGCCGACCTCATCGGTGTAGATGGACTCGAGTTCGGGGCGGCTGCGGAAGGTAGCGTCTTCAGCGGCCGCCCGTGCCCACGGGACGCTGCGCGCGCCTGGGATGTGCCCGCCCCGCAGCGCCCCTTCCTGCGGATAGTCAGGCATGTGCAGCAGTTCGCCGGTGTACTCGCCTGGCGAGCGTACGTCGATCATCGGCTTGCCCAGGTGCGCTAGCACCTGCTCCCGGAACGCGCGGAGCTGGCTGTCGTCTCGCTCGATAACCGGATAATCCGCTCGCGCTCGAGTGGTCGCCTCGGTGGTAAGCGGGCGGCTCTCCGCGGCCCACTTTGCCCGCCCGCCGTCCATCAGGCGGAGGTCGGGGTGGTCGAACAGCGAAGCTACCCACAGTGCGTAGGCGGCCCACCAGTTGTTCTTGTCGCCGTACAGCACCAGGGTGGTGTCGCGGCCGAT
>Ga0126378_10002095_pt1 | contig 14758 bp, 11 predicted proteins | sample PanSoiMetPlot_23_FD_92587 | JGI IMG/M metagenome (GOLD analysis project Ga0126378, IMG submission 92587) | Tropical forest soil microbial communities from Panama - MetaG Plot_23 | ecosystem: Environmental > Terrestrial > Soil > Tropical forest > Bulk soil | place: Panama | collected 2016-02-17 | reverse complement strand
GCGCACCACGGGCTCGCGCTCGACCACTGTCACCGCGCAGTCCGGCAGATAGGCCGCGAGATGCCGGAGCATCGCGCCGCCGCCCAGGCCCAGCAGCAGCGCCGAGCCGGGCTCGCGCGCCAGCGCGAAGGCCGCCAGCATCAAGCGCTCGTAGGAGAACACGAGCTTCTCCGGCCGGAGCAGGTCCATGGCGGATTGCTCGATCACCCGGCCGGTACTATCGATCGAGCCCAGCATGCGCACGAGCCGGCCGCGCCGCAGGCAATCGGCCACGAACAGCGTCGCGCCGAACCTGGGCGCGCGCCGGAGCGTCAGGATCTCGGCGCTCGCGCCGCAATGCTCCTTGATCCGCTCGCGCATCATGGCGGCGCCGTGGCGCCCTGCCGCTGCCGGAGCAGGGCCGCCCGGTATGGCGCGGTGTCGAACCGCGGCCCGTCGGGCAGATCGTCGGGATTCGCCGGGTCGAACGGGCTGTAGAGGCTCTCGTCGCGCGTGGCGACGATGGTGGCGACGCGCCCGTGCGGGGCCAGCACGAAACTCATGGTCGGATTGGTCCAGCTCCAGGACATGCGCCGGAGCGCCCACCGCTCGAGGGGCGGCGCGTCATTGAGCGCATCCGCCCAGGCGACGAGGCCCTGGTGGCTCGCGAGCACGGCACGGAAGTCGCGTACGTACTCGGACCAGAACCCGGTCGCGATGATCTGCCAGCCGAATTGGGCGGCCGCAAGGATGCCGAGCAGGTAGTGGGCCCGTCGGCGAAGAGGCCGCGCAGCATCGCGGCTGCGTAGATCGCAACCACGAGTGCCGCGGGGACGATCGCCGCGGAAGCAAGCTTGACGTGCGGCTCGATGGAGCCGTTCTCACCGGCTGTCACGGCATCCCCGGTCGGTCAGCCGATGTTGACGAGCGCGCCGCCGTCGACAGGTAGGGCCACGCCCGTGATGAAGTTGGCCTCGTCGGACGCCAGGAACAGCGCGGCGTTGGCGACGTCCCAGGCGGTACCCATCTTGCTCCGGAGCGGCACGCGGGCGTCGCGGGCGGCGGCGACCTCGGCGCGGCTCTTGCCGGTGGCGCGCGCCCGCGTGTCCACCGCCATCGGCGTATCCATGAGCCCCGGCAGGATCACGTTGGCGCGCACGCCGAAGGGCGCGTTCTGGATCGCGATCTGCTGGGTGTAAGCGATCATCCCGGCCTTGGTCGCCTTGTAGGCGACGTAGGGATAGTTCTCCCAGGCGGCGACCGAGGAGATGTTGACGATGGCGCCGGCGCGCTGCTCGCGCATGATCGGCAGCACGTGCTTGCAGGCCATGATGGTGCCGCGCAGGTTGATGGCGGCGATGCGGTCGAAGGCCGCCTCGGTGATCTCCGTCGGCGGCGCGTCGCCGCCGGCGATGCTGACGCCGACGTTGTTGTGCAGGATGTCCACCCGGCCCCAGCGCTTGCACGCGTCGGCGACCGCCGCGGCAAGCGTCGCCTCCCTGGTGACGTCGGCCTCGAAGGCGACGCAGTCGCCGCCCGCCTGACGCGCGAGCGCCGAGGTCTCCTCGGCGGCCTGGAGGCTCCGGTCCACCGCCAGGACCTTGGCGCCTTCCTGGACGAAGCGGATCACGGTGGCGCGGCCGTTGCCGATGCCCTCACCGGGGCTCTGGCCGGCACCGATCACGATCGCGATTTTTCCAGCAAGGCGCATGGTTTCCCCTCAGTGCAGTTGTCCGGAGGATAACATCCAAACCGTCAGGCAGGCGCTGACTGGATTCCCTGATACTGTCCTGAATTACCCGTAACCGTCCGGGTTTGAGCGCGAGGGCGTGCTAATGCTTCGACCTGGCTGGGGCGATCGATTTCTCGAAATGCACATGTCCCTCGCCGTCGCGATGCGTCTCGCGGTAGCCGAGATCGCGATATAGGGGGAAATTCTCGGTCATCACGGTATTGGTGTAGAGCCGAATCAGCGGCAGCTCGAGACGGCGCGCCTCGCTCTCCGCATAGTCCAGCAGGGCACGCCCATGGCCTCGACCTTGTTCCGATAGAGCAACAGCGAGGCGCTTAACGCGGAGAGCGCCCGGTTCAAGGCTTATCTCTATCAGTCCCACGGGCCGCCCCTCATGCTCTCGAACATAGAGCAAGCCCTGCGCGATCGACTGCGCGTAATCGGTGCGCATCGGACCGGGCTCGCGGCCCATGCGCGGGACGTAGAGCTGAAACGCCTCTCGCATTGTCGCGAGCGCCCAAGTCGCCTCATCGGGGCGGGCACGCCGGATCATGGCGCTACATCAGGTAAGCATAGCCATTGAATTCCAACTCCTGATCGCCCGGTCGCGGTGAGCGCTGCGCTGGTGCCGCAGTTTGTAGCCATTCGGCGCGCTGTGCTACCGGTCATTCGAACTCGCCGCCAAGGCCTCCTAATTCACTCTTGCGAGTGATGAGGAAGGATGAGAGGGCATTGCTTGCGTCGCACCGTTCGAGCCCAGGTTTCATGCCTTCGAGCGAGAGGGCTGCAGATTGTTGGCTTCATGGCGGTAAAGATTGCGTGTGGCGACCCAACCGTGCGTTTCGCTTGCGTAAATGCCGTGCCTGCGTTGCCGCTGGCCCTTCTGAGGGTGTGGGCAGGCGGCCCCGAATCGTGCACTATCCTGGTGGTCGGCAATCCTGCATTAATGATGGGAAGCGAGTCTTCCAGATGGCCGCCGACAGACGTGGAGGGGGAGACCATCAGGCGCAGCAGCCCGGCAAGCCGAAGCCGCCGGGAAATCCGCCGCCGGAGCGCGACGATCCAGACGAGCCGCAGCCGATTCGTGAGCCGGCGCGGCCGATTCCGGTTCCGCCGCCCGAGCCTCCGCCGGCGCCTCTGCAGTGAGAGTGGCGTGCACGGGAACCTTGTGAGACTGATGCCCGAACCGATGACGCTGGGAGACCGAAGCTGAGGAGAAAGAAGTTCAGCGGCGTGCTGACCAAGCCCGCCGATCAGCTGTCGCAGCAGATCGCGGAGCACGCCCGCAATGCGCCCGACGCCGAGACCTGCGAGGCGATGCTCGCGGACACGCGCGAGCAGCTGATGCAGCAGCTCCTCGACAAGCATCAGACACCGGGCGCCGCGGAGCGGATCGTCGACGAGATCATCGGCGGCGCGCGCGCGCAGCTGGTCGAGATCCTGCTCGGCGTGCAGCTGGGCCAGCTCTGGGAAGTCTACAGCGTGAGCGAGGATCGCTGGACGCCGAGCACCGTCACCGACATCGACGACGACTTGGTCACGCTCCGGGCCCAGGACAACCAATGGCATCGCTGTCATCGCAAAGACATGCGCGATCGCAGCCACTACCGGCTGGTGGCGGACCTGGGCCAGCCGCCGGAGCAGCTGGTGCGGCAGCAGGGCTGACCCGCCGACCTGGGGCTCAACCGGCTGATTCCGCCCCCTATTTTGTCGTCAACACATGGTTAATGTTTCGGCGCCAGAGTCGCCAGGGTTATCAGGCTGGTGGACCGGGGAACGCATACCGTGGGCTTCGAGGCGATGCCGCAGATCGCCGATCTGGAGATCGCGGCCACCTGGGACGAGATCGAGCTGGAAGCCGCGCTGAGAGGCGTTGCCGAGGCGCCGCACGAGTCATCTGCGAAGACTGCGTCAGCCTTGGCGGACGCGCTGCGTGCCGTCGAGGAGTTGAAGCGGCTGCCCAAGGAGGAGCGCAAGCGGCGCGCGGAAGTGCTGTTGCGCGCGCTGACGAGCGTGCCCGCCGAGGCTTCGCTGGAGCCTGAGACCAAAATTGACCTCGCGGCTGCGGCTCCGAAGCCCGCGCCTGCGGTGGCGGACCTCCACGAAGCTTCCGTCGACGTGTCACCGGGCGCCGAGATCATGTCGCCTGACGTCGCGCCAATCGTGCCAGAGCGTGCGGAGCCCGTGGCGGCGGCGAGCACGCCGGCCGTCGAGACGGCACCCGAAGCCGCTCCCGCCCTCGAACTCGCGCCCGAGGCGGTGACCGCTCCCGTCGCAACGCCGGAGCCCGACGCCATTCCGAAATTCCTCACGACCGGGTGCGCGGCGCTCGAGCCCGAGCAACCCGACAGCTTGATCCCCTTGCGCACCGCCGCCGCGGCGAGCGCGCTGATCGGCGCGGTGCTCCTGATCTATTTCGGGAGCTCGCAGGAGTTCGGCGTCGCCGCGCGGCCCATCGTCGCCGCGAGCGAGATCGCGAGCACCCATGGCGCCGCGCCCAAGGCCTCGACATCGCTCGCCGCGCGGCAGGCCTTCGTTGCCCTGCCGCCGGAATTCGCAGCGAGCCCCGAGGCCGTGCGGCCCCACCGGCCGTCTCTCGTCGGGTTCGATCTCTTCGACGAAGCCGCCCCGCCGGCGGCGATCGCCGTCAAGGCCGACGCCTCGACGGCAGCGCCAGCACCACCGGCTCCGCTCGTCGTGCCGCCACCCACTGCCGCAGTGACCGCCGCCTTGCCGCCGTCGCCCGGCTCCGACGTGGCGGCGCTGATCAAGCGCGGCGATGACCTCCTGAAGGCCGGCGATATCGCGGCCGCGCGCGCCGCCTACGAGCGCGCCGCGGCTCAAGGCAGCGCGAAGGCGCAGATCGGCGTCGGCAAGACCTACGATCCGCTGGTCCTCGCCAAGCTCGGCGCGCGCGGCGTGCGCGGCGATCCCGTTCAAGCCGCCGCCTGGTACGCCCGCGCCGGCGAAGCGGGCGACGAGGAGGGCCAGCAGCGCCTGCACGCGCTCATCTCCGGCCTCTCCGACTGTCTGCTCTCTCAAGGGACCTGCGCCAGCCGCAAGCCTTGAGACAGAGCTACCCGGCGGCGGCTTTCTCCATGAACACAACGGGCAGGCCGATGGCGCCGGGTGCGGCCATGACGCCCTCGCTGAGCGGCTCGTAGCCGAGCGAACGGTAGAGCGGCACCGCGTTGCGGTTGGCGCGGACGATCAGGCGTGGGTAGCCGGCGGCGTGGGCGCGCTGTTCCGCATCTCGGACGAGGCGGCTCGCGAGCCCTCGGCGCGCCCAAGCCGGATGCACGAAGACCTTGCGGATGCGCGCCATGCCGGGCTCCCCCGGCACGGCGATCCAGCCTGCGGTGGCCACGATCTCGCCCGTCGATGTCAGCGCCAGCGTGAGATGGCTCCGCAGCACGTCGCTCTCGTACTCCGGCGCTTCCGTGAGCGCCGCGTGCGCCGCGATCTGCGCGGGGCTGTGCTGTTGGCGCGCCAACACGGCGAAAGAGAGCGCGTGCAGCCGCCGGATCGCCGGAAGATCGGCGGCGTCCGCTGCGCGCAGGACGATGTCGAGCGCCACCTCCAGTCGAGACATGATCACGAGGCTAGGGCCGGAGCATGACGGTTGTGAGACCAGGGGCGGTCGCCACCCGAAGCCTTGGCGTAGGGTGGCGTCCCCGAGAGGACTCGAACCTCCGACCCACAGTTTAGGAAACTGTTGCTCTATCCAGCTGAGCTACGGGGACGCGGGCACCCGCCCCTTATACCAACGGGTTGCGCCGGGAGCCAATCTCGCCGGGATGGGGTGGGTCTCCACAAATCTCCGCACGTCCGGTCACGCTGGCGCCACAATCGCGGGCATCCCTTGTCACAGGTCAAGGGGAAACCTTGCATGCTTCGATCGTTTTCTCTAAACAGCCGCCCCTGGCCCAAGTGCCGAGAGGCAGCAAGAGGGAGTGCCCAGTCAATGGTGTCGCGTCGTCAGATCCTGATCTCCGGTGTCGCGCTCTTCGCCGTGGCCGCGCCAGTGATGCCGGCCCATGCGGCCGGCGAGGCGAGCGCGGTCGTGACCGATTTCGGCGACCACATGCTGCAAATGCTGAACAATCCACAGCTCTCGCCGGCCGATCGCCAGCGGCAGTTCGGCGCCCTCCTCGACAAGGATTTCGACTTCGCCACCATCGGGCGTTTCGTGCTCGGCCGCTATTGGGCGACCGCGACCGATCAGGAGAAGCAGCAATTCGCGCCGGTGTTCCGCGACTACGTCGTGCAGAGCTACTCGGTGCGCTTCGGCGAGTTCGGCGGCGCCTCCTTCAAGGTAACGGGCGAGCGCCCGGAGAGCCCGACCAGCATCATCGTCGGCACCACCGTGATGCAGAAGAACAGCCCGACGCCCGCCAAGGTCGATTGGCGCGTCTCGAATGGCTCCGGCGCGCCCAAGATCATCGAAGTGATCGTGGATGGCATCAGCATGTCGCTGACCCACCGCCAGGAATTCGCCTCGCTCATCGAGCGCCAGGGCGGCGGCGTCTCCGGCCTGATCGCCCAGCTCAAGGCCAAGATCAACGTCGCGAAGGGGTAATCCGAACCTTCCGAGGGGACCGCAGGGGCGCCGCGTGCGGCGCCCCTTTCGCCATTTGGGCGAAACGCCGACGCGCGTCGCGGGGGTTGGCGTGGCGGCTGGCGACGTGCGGAAGAGAAACTTCAGAACTGGCCGGGCTTGATCTTGAAGACGTCCATGTTCTTGCGGTCCTCCACGTAGACCAGGCGGCCGAAGGGAACCCGCGCGGGGGTCCTGGTCTCGTCGGTCGTCGTCTCGCCTTTCTTCGGCGGCTCGGGGATGGTGCCGTACTGGAGCTGCACGACGCGGCCCCTGTCGTCGGTGCCCTCGAACAGCAGCGCGTTGCCGTCGGGGGTCTTTGCATTGACGATGCGGCTCTCCGGCTTGAAGGACTGGCCGAGGAAATAATTGAGCAGCTCCTGGGCGCCGCCGAGCACGCTGGTGTTGTTGGGCGCGGTCTCGCTGGTGCCCGCGCCCCAGGTCAGCGCGATCTGGAACAGCTTCTTCTGGCTGTAGCCGATTATGTAGTGCACGCGCGCCACCGGGATCTCCGGCAGCACGTCCTTGACCGTGACGGTGAGCACCGTGGTGCGATCGATCGCATTGACCTCCTTGGCGATCGCGGACTCCTTCACGTTGAAGTCCGCGACGATCGCGCGCTTCACCGCCGCCTCGTCCATGCCGAACTTGGCCGAGCGGAAGCCTTCGACCTCGTAATGCTTGACCTCGCTGCCGCCGGACGCGGGCGGCGTGGTGCCGCCCGCGGGCGCCTGCGCCCACGCCGCGCCGCCGGCCACGGTCAGCGCCGCCGCCAGCGCGATCGCACCCACCCGAGCGCCGCCGATCATCACGAGCGCCCCCCGATGCCGCGCTCGACCAGGACCTGGACCAGCCGGTCCCAGGCGCCGAGCGAAAGGAAATGCGCGTAGATCATGGAGATCCAGCCCTTGGACCGCCAGTCCTGGAAGGTCTCAGCGGAGATCGTATTGAACCTCGGCTCGTCGATCATCTTGAAGCCGCGGACCACGATGCTTTCGCCATTCGGCAGCTTCACCGTTGCGTCCCGGGGCACCAGCAGCTCCACCTGCGCCAGCGTGCGGCCGAACTCGCGCGTCGCCTCGTGCTGGCGCTGATAGGCGGAGCAGAACTCCAGCGCCTTCTGCGTGACCTCCGTGGCCTTGCCGTCTCGGAAGAAGGGGTTCGCCGTGGTGGCCTCGAGGAAGTCCGAGGCCTCGTCGATGCAGAGCGTGAGATCCGTGCTGCCGGGCTGCTCCAAGAACAGGAATGGATAGCGCCGGACATAGGCGGGAACGTAAGCGCCGCGGCGCCAGCTGCCGTCGGGCTCGACATAGAGGTTCGCCTGGTCCCGGAGGCCCACCACGCCCATCGGCATGGACACCACCTCGTCGGTGAAGACGATCGGATAATCGCGCTGCGCGAGGTAGAGCTCCTGCAGGGTGAGCGGAATGGCGTTGGTCTTGGCGGCGAAGCGGTAGTTCGTGTCGCGCTTCAGCGACACCTCCGAGTGCACTCCCGCCCGAAGCGCGAAGGGCCGCTTGTAGAACATCGGAAGCACCGCGTGCTCAGCATGCGGCGCGGACTGCTGTGCCATGCCTGACCTTCCCGACCGGCCCGACCCGCGGCCGACCGCGGCAGCGACGGTATTCAAGATGCTGGCGTGGGGCAAGGGCGCGCGACTGCGCTCAGCGCATGCGCGGCTGGTATTGCGCGAGCGAGCTGTACTGGTCGGGCCAGGCGAGGGCGTAGCCCTGCTCTTGGGCGGCGTGGCGGGTCCAATAGGGATCGTAGAGGTGGGCGCGCGCGAGGACGCAGAGGTCGGCGCGGCCGGCCACCAGAATGCTGTTGACGTCGGCCCAGGTCGAGATGTTGCCGACGGTCATGGTGGGGACCTCGGCCTCGCGCCGCACACGGTCGCTGTAGGGCGTCTGGAAGAGCCTTCCGTAGCGCGGCTTCTGGTCCGGCACCGTCTGGCCGGCGGAGACGTCGACGATGTCGCAGCCTCGCGCCTTCAATGCCTTTGCCACGCCCACGGCGTCGACGCCGTCGAAGCCGCCGGGCATCCAGTCGGTACCGGAGATGCGCACGCTCATCGGCTTTTCCCGCGGCCACGCCGCGCGCACGGCGTCGAACACCTCGAGCGGGAACTTGAGCCGGTTCTCCAGGCTGCCGCCGTACTCGTCGGTGCGCGCGTTGGTGAGCGGCGAGAGGAAGGTCGCCAGCAGATAACCGTGGGCGAAGTGCAGCTCGATCATGTCGAAGCCCGCCTGGTCCGCGAGCCGCGCCGCGCGGGCGAAATCGTCGCGGACCTGGTCCATGTCGCGCCGGTCCATCGGCTTCGGCACCTGGCTGTAGGGCAGATAGGGGAGGGGCGAGGCGGAGATGAGCGGCCAGTTGCCGGCCGGCAGCGGCTCGTCGATGCCTTCCCAGAGCTTCCGCGTCGACCCTTTGCGGCCGGCATGAGCGAGCTGCATGCCGATCTTGGCGCGTGAGTTTTGGTGCACGAAATCGGTGACGCGCTTCCAGGCGCGCGCGTGCTCGGCCTTGTAGAGACCGGCGCAGCCGGGGCTGATCCGCCCCTCGCGCGAGACGTCGGTCATCTCCGCCATGACGAGACCGGCGCCGCCGATGGCCCGGCTGCCGAGATGCACGAGGTGCCAGTCGTCGATCAGCCCGTCCTCGGCCGAGTACTGGCACATCGGCGAGACCACGACGCGGTTCTCGAGCACGAGATCGCGCAGGCGGAACGGCGTAAACATCGGCGGCGGCGCGGGCTCCGCCGGTACGTTGACGCCGCTCTGGTTCGCCGCCTTGCGTGCGAACCAGCTGTCGATCCGCGCGACGAACTCGGGGTCGCGCACTTTTAGATTGTCGTGGGTGATGCGGAGCGAGCGCGTGAGCAGGCTCGCCGCGAACTCGATGGGCTCGACACGGCCGTGGTAGCGCTCGGCGCTCTCGAACCATTCGAGACTCGCCTGCGCCGCGCGCTGCAGGCTCTCGACCTGGGGCCGCCGCTCGGCCTCGTAGGCCGCGAGCGCGGTCGGCACGTCGGCGTGCGCCGCGAGCGCGCCCGCGAGCGCGATCGAATCCTCCATCGCGAGCTTGGTGCCGGAGCCCACGGAGAAATGCGCGGTGTGGGCGGCGTCGCCGATCAGCACGATGTTCTCGCGCGACCAGCGCCGGTTGCGCACGGTCGGGAAGTTGCGCCAGACCGCCTTGTTCTTGAGGAGCGGATGGCCCTGGAGTTCGGTCGCGAAGAGCGCCTCGAGGAAGCGCACGCTCTGGTCCTCGTCGGCGCGGTCGAGACCGGCGCGCTCCCAGGTCTCCGCGGTGGTCTCGACGATGAAGGTCGCGTGCTTGTCGTCGAAGCGGTAGGCGTGGACGCGCCAGAGCCCGTGGGCGTCCACCTTGAAATAGAAGGTGAAGGCGTCGAACCGCCGCGTCGTGCCAAGCCAGATGAACTTGTTGAGCCGCCAGTCGAGCTCGGGCTGGAAGGCGTCGGCGTAGGCCTGGCGCAGCACGCTGTTGGCGCCGTCGGCCGCCAGGATGAGATCGGCGCCAGGGAACTCGCGGGCGCTCGCGACCTCGCGGCGGTACTCGATCTCGACGCCCAGCGCGCCCGCGCGCGCCTGGAGGATGTTCAGCAGACGGCGCCGCGAGAGGCCGGAGAAACCGTGGCCGCGGGAGGTCAGCACCTCGCCCTGGACGTGAATGCCGATCGCGTCCCAATGGGCGAAGCTCTTCGTGATCTCGCGATAGGTGTCGGGATCGGCCGTCGCGAGGTTGCCGAGCGTCTCGTCTGAGAACACGACGCCCCAGCCGAAGGTATCGTCGGCACCGTTCCGCTCGATCACGCGGATGCGGTGCCGGGGATCCCTGAGTTTCATCAGGATGCTGAAATAGAGGCCCGCCGGCCCGCCGCCGATGCTGACGATGTCCATGCGTGGATATTTTAGGACTAAACTATCTGCCCGGAAAGCACCCGCGGCGCTGTGCGTCCTTCGACGCGGGCCTATCGGCCCTTGTTCAGGATGAAGGAAGCTGTTGCCGCACAAAGAAAAACCTCATCCTGAGCAAGCGACCGCAGGGAGCGCGTCGAAGGACGCACGGATTCCATCCGGCCGGGACGTGATCTAAAGTCACCCGCGAGGCCAGCACCGGCCGTCGGGAGGATGCATGCTCGCCCCGTGGTTCGTCTCCATCGTGGCGCTGGGCTATCTGGGGCTGCTGTTCGCGATCGCCTTCTATGGCGACCGCCGCGCCGAGCAGGGGCGGGGCGTCGGACGCGAGTCCATCATCTACGCGCTGTCGCTGGCGATCTACTGCACCTCCTGGACCTTCTATGGCAGCGTCGGCCGCGCGGCCTCCCACGGCATCGACTTCATCCTGATCTATGTCGGCCCGATCTTGCTGATCCTGCCGGGCTACGTGATCATGCGGAAGATCCTGCGCATCGCGCGGGCGCACAACGTCACCTCGATCGCGGACTTCATCGGTGCGCGCTACGGCAAGAGCCGGTCTGTGGCGGCGCTCGCGACGGTGATCGCCGTGGTCGGAGTGCTGCCCTACCTCGCCCTCCAGCTGCAGGCGGTGACGCTCAGTTTTAATGCGTTGGTCTCGGCGCCCCTCGGCTCGGGCCACCTGCCGGCCTGGCGCGACACCGCGCTCTACGTGGCGCTGATGATGGCGGTGTTCTCCATCCTGTTCGGCGTCCGCCACGTGCATGCGAGCGAGCGCCACCACGGATTGATCCTGGCCATCGCCTTCGAGTCCCTGGTCAAGCTCGGCGCCTTCCTCGCCGTCGGCCTGTTCGTCGTGTACGGCCTCTTCGACGGGCCCATGCGGCTCTTCCAGCAGACGATGGCCGATCCCGCCGTGGCGGCGCGGATCGAGGCGATCGCCTTCCAGCCCGCCTGGATCTCTATCACCCTGCTCGCGGCCTTCGCCTTCATCTGCCTGCCGCGGCAGTTCCACGTCGCCGTCGTCGAGAGCGGCCGTCCGTCGAACCTCCGCATGGCCGCTTGGCTGTTTCCGCTCTATCTGGTCGCGATCAATCTGTTCGTGCCGGCGATCGCTCTCGCGGGCATCCTGCGTTTCCCCGACGGCACGCCGCCCGACCTCTTCGTGCTCATGCTGCCGATCGCGGGCCAGCAGAGTTGGCTCTCGCTCGCGGTCTTCATCGGCGGGCTCTCGGCATCGACCAGTATGGTGATCGTCGAGAGCGTGGCGCTCAGCACGATGATCTGCAACGAGCTGGTGATGCCCGTGCTGCTGCGCCGGCCGGCGCTCCGGACCGCGACTGGCGGCGCCATGGGCGGCTTGCTGCTGGCGATCCGGCGCAGCGCCATCTTCATCGTGCTGCTGGCGGCCTATGGCTATCACACGCTGATCGCCGACCGGTATCCGCTGGCCTCCATCGGCTTGATCTCATTTTGCGCGGTGGCGCAGTTCGGGCCCGCGCTGCTCATCGGCCTCTATTGGCGGGGCGCCCATCGGCTCGGTGCGCTCGCGGGCATGGCGGGCGGCGCGCTGGTCTGGGCCTATGCGCTGCTTCTGCCGTCGCTCTCGGAGGCGGGTTGGCTGCCGTCCGGTCTCGGCGGCGGTGCTTTGCCGCCGGTGCTGGTCGATGCGGACGCCCTCACCAACGGCGCGATCTGGAGCCTGCTCATCAACGTGGCGCTGTTCGTCGGCGTGTCACTGTTCGCGCGCCAGCACGAGCACGACCGGCAGCAAGCCCGCGCCTTCGTCGTCGGCGAGATGTCGCTCGATCCCGCGCATCCCGAGAGCATCGGCCACGCACCCGCCTTCGACGACCTCAAGAGCCTGGTCGCGCGCTTCCTCGGGGACGAGCGGGCGGAGCGCGCTTTCGCGCCGCTTGCCACTCAACGCGAGAAGGAGCTGGCGGCCTTCACCGAGCGGCTGCTCAGCGGCGCGATCGGCGCCGCATCCGCCCGCATCGTGGTGGCGGCCGTGCTGCGCCGCCGGTGGGCCTCGACCTGGGCCTCGCGCGCCATGCTCGACGAGGCCTCCCAGGCGATCCTGCTCAACCGCGACCTCCTGCGCGCCACCCTCGAGAACGTGAGCCACGGCATCGGCATGTTCGATCCCGAGCTGCGCCTCGCCGCCTGGAACCGCCGCTTCCTCGAGCTCCTGGGCATCCCCGAGGACCTCGCGCAGATCGGCACGCCGCTCGCGAGCATCATCGAGAGCCCGGAACGCCGCCAATCCGCGGCGGGCATCGACCTCGCGGTGCTGCAGGCGGCCCGGCGCGATCCCGCGCTTGCCGCCATGCCCCACACCTACGAGCGCCGGCGCGGCGACGGCCGGGTGCTCGAGCTGCAAACCAACCCGATGCCGTCGGGCGGCTTCGTGCTGGTCTGCACGGACATCACCGAGCGCACGCAGACCCTCGAGGCGCTCAGGGACAGCGAGAGCCGCATCCGCGAGGCAAAGGAGATGCTGGAGCGCCGGGTCGGCGAGCGCACCCACGAGCTCACGCGGCTCAACGAGCAGCTCAGCGACGCGAAGGCCGCGGCCGAGGCCGCCAACGTCGGCAAGACGCGGTTCCTGGCGGCGGCGAGCCACGACCTGCTGCAGCCGCTCCACGCGGCGCGCCTTTTCGCGGGCGCCTTGGCCGAGCGTCCCCGCGGCGCGAAGGCGGGCACATTGGCTCATCAGCTCGACCAGGCGCTCGGCGCCGTCGACGAGCTGCTGCAGGCGCTCCTCGACATATCGAAGCTCGACGCCGGTGCGCTCCACCCGCAGCCGCGCCCGGTCGTGGTCGGCGAGGTGCTCGAGAGCGTTGCCGCCTCCTTCGAGCCGATGGCGGAGCAGCGTGGGCTCGGTCTCAGGCTGGTGCCATCCCGGGCGGTGGTCGTTACCGATCCCGCCCTCCTGAGACGGGTGCTGCAGAATTTCGTCTCGAACGCCATCCGCTATACGCGGCGGGGCGGCGTGCTGATCGGGTGCCGCCGGCGGAACGGGCGCCTCGCGATCGAGGTGTGGGATACCGGGCCCGGCATTCCCGAGGGCAAGCTCGGCATCATCTTCGAGGAGTTCAGACGGCTCGGGACCCACGAGGGCGACACGCCCGCGGGCCTTGGCCTCGGCCTCGCGATCGTCGACCGGATCGCGCGCATGCTGGATCATCCCGTAGCGGTCCGCTCGCGGCCCGGCCGCGGCTCGGTCTTCTCGGTGAGTCTGCCGCTGGGTGCGGCGGTTCCGTTGCGCTCGCTCCCACTCGGCGAGCGCCGCGCGCCCAACGTGCTCTCCGGCAAAACCGTGCTCTGCATCGACAACGATGCCGCGGTGCTCGCGGCGATGCGGCCGCTCCTCGAGGGCTGGTCCTGCGTGGTCCTGACCGCGACCGACCTCTCGGCGGCGCGGCGCGAGCTTCGGCGCGCGGCCCTCCCGCCCGACATCATCCTCGCCGACCATCACCTCGAGGGCGGCGAGACCGGCATCGGCGCGATCCAGGCGCTTTCGCGGGATCTCGCCGCCCGGGTGCCCGCGATCCTGATCACCGCGGACTACTCCGAGGCGCTGCGCGAGGCCGCCCAAGCGAGCGGCTATCCGATCCTCAACAAACCGCTCCGGCCTGCCGCGCTCCGCGCCCTTATGTCGCAAGTGCTGCGGCGCGAGACCGGCAGGCTCGCGGCGCTCGGGTGAGTCGCTCGCTTGCATGAGGATCGTGCGTCCTTCGACTCGCGATGCTCCGCATCGCGGCTCAGGATGAGGCGGTTTTCTTTGTGGCAGTACCCAACGCCCTCATCCTGAGCCGCCTGCGTCAGCAGGCGAGTCGAAGGACGCACGGTGTCAATCCAAAGCGGTCTACGTGGGATCGGCGCGCGTGAGCCTGCGGGCGGAGATCACGGCCTGGGTGCGGCTCCTGACGCCGAGCTTGCGGAAGATCTGGGAGAGGTGCGCCTTGACGGTGGCTTCGGTGACCGCGAGCTCGAAAGCGATCTGCTTGTTGGGCTTGCCCTCGGTGAGCAGCATGAGGACGCGGCGCTGCTGGGGCGTGAGCTCGGCGATCCCTTGGGCGAGCTGGCTTTCGCTCTCGTCGAGATAGGCGGCGCTCGCCGCCTCGGGGAGCCAGATGCCGCCCGCGAGGATCGCGGCAACGGCGGCGCCGATCTCGGCGACCGGCGTCGACTTCGGCAGGAAGCCGGAAGCGCCGAATTCGATCACCTCCCGCATGACGAGGGGATCCTCGTTGGCGGAAACCACGAGGATGGGGACCGCGGGATAGGCGCTGCGGAGACCGGTGAGGCTCGCCAGGCCATTCATGCCGGGCATCTGCAGGTCGAGGAGCAGGAGGTCGGTGTTCCCGGCGTCGAGCGCCGCCGTGGCCTCGGGCAGCGAGCCGACCTCGGCGATCTCCGCTCCCGTCAGGATCCGATCAAGGGATTCCGCAAGCGCGCGGCGCACCAAAGGATGGTCATCCGCAATCACCACACGGGTCGCGTGTG
>Ga0126378_10002094_pt1 | contig 14758 bp, 14 predicted proteins | sample PanSoiMetPlot_23_FD_92587 | JGI IMG/M metagenome (GOLD analysis project Ga0126378, IMG submission 92587) | Tropical forest soil microbial communities from Panama - MetaG Plot_23 | ecosystem: Environmental > Terrestrial > Soil > Tropical forest > Bulk soil | place: Panama | collected 2016-02-17 | reverse complement strand
GGTCGCCGACATGCAGCGGCAGCGGGTCGGTGAGGCTCAACCTGGCGATGCCGGGACCGAGCGGACGCGCTCTGGCGATGACGCGGGCCGAGCCTACGTGCAGGGTCAGGGCGGCCGCTGCGCTACCGAGCTCGGACGCATCGTCTGTCTGATCCGGATCCGCGACGATCCGGACATCGATAAGGTCGGTCAGCGTCCACCGGCCAGCCTGGACCAGCGCCATCCCACGATGGATTACGTCCTTGCCGATGCCGCGCAGGTTCAGGGCCACGCGCGCGGTCCCGGATACGGCGTCCGCCGATGCGCCCAGCGATTGCAGATCACGGATCCGTACTGGGCGCATAGACGGCGTGATGACAAGCTCGTCGTCGCGGTGCACGGTGCCGGCGGGCAGAGTGCCGGTGGCGACCGTCCCGCTGCCAGTCATGCTGAAAGCACGGTCGACCCAGATGCGAACCGGCGCGCCGGGATCGGGCTGCGGAGAACTCCGGACCAGATCGTCGAGCGCGCCGATGAGCGCCGGAAGTCCGTCCCCGGTGACCGCGCTGACCGCGACAGCAGGAATCTCGCCCAGGCTGCTCTGTGCTATGCGCGTCAGCGCGTCGGCGGTAGTCGCAGCCGGATCTGCGAGGTCGCTCTTCGTCACGACCAGCAGGCCGCGCCGCATGCCGAGTGCGCTGACGACGGCGAGATGCTCGGCCGACTGTGGCATCCAGCCCTCGTCGGCAGCAACGACGAACAGCACCGCAGGAACCGGACCGGCGCCGGCCAGCATGTTCGTAACGAAGCGCTCGTGGCCAGGCACGTCGACGAACGCAAGTTGCGCGCCTGAGGGCAGGGTGAACCACGCGAAGCCGAGGTCGATGGTCATGCCGCGGCGTCGCTCCTCGGCCCAGCGGTCCGGCTCCATGCCGGTCAGCGCCCGGATGAGGGCGGACTTCCCGTGGTCTACGTGACCGGCGGTCGCAACCACGTGCATAGCAGCCATCCCCGGTCCGCTATCAGCCTGCCGCGGCCACGACGGCCGCCACGAGCAGCTCGTCATCGGCCGCCGCGACGGCGCGCAGGTCGAGGAGCAGCCGCCCGTTCTCGATCCTGCCGACGACAGCCGGCAAGGCGCCGCGCCGTACCGCAGCACCCGCCCGCAGCTCGGCTGCGAGCGCCGTGGGCAAGCTCACCGCGGCGCTCGGCAGGGCGACGCCGGGAGCGCCTCCCCCACCGACGCTCGCCTGGGTGGCCTCGACGGCCGCCTCGATCTGCAGGTCGGCCAGCGCCGCGCAGATCCGCTCGGCCCGCAGCATCAGGCTGGCGTGGTCGGCCGCCAACTGCTGAACGACTGGCGGCTGCGGGCCCGCCAGGGTCGCCTCCAGCGCCGCGATGGTTAGCTTGTCGATCCGGAGCGCCCTCGCCAGCGGATGCCGCGCCAGCGTGGCGATCAGGTCGGCTCGGCCGAGCAGCAGGCCAGCCTGGGGGCCGCCAAGCAGCTTGTCGCCGCTGGCGGTCACGAGATCAGCACCGGCGGTAAGCCAGGTTGCGGCGTCGGGTTCGGCTGGCAGTAGCGGATGCGGCGCTAGGAGGCCGGAGCCAATGTCGCCGACGACCGGCACGCTGAGGGCGGCTAGTTCTGCCACTGAGGCGCTGGCGGTGAAGCCTTCGACGCGGAAGTTGGACGGGTGCACCTTCAGCACGAATGCCGTCTGCGGGCCGATGGCGGCAGCGTAGTCGCCGGCCGTCGTCCGGTTGGTCGTGCCGACTTCGCGGATGCGAGCACCCGTCGACTCCAGCAAGTCCGGCAGCCGGAACCCGTCGCCGATCTCGATGAGCTCGCCGCGGCTAACGACAATCTCGCGGCCCGCGGCCAGCGCTGTCGCGGCGAGCACCAGGGCGGCAGCATTGTTGTTGACGACGTGCACGGCCTCGGCGCCGGGCACAGCGGCAGCGAGCGCCGCAAGCATGCCCCGGCCGCGTCGGCCACGAAGCCCAGAAGACAGGTCGAACTCCACGTCGGTGCTGCCCGCTGCCGCCTGGATAGCGGTTCGTGCGGCATCGGACAACGCCGCCCGGCCAAGGTTCGTGTGCAGCAGTACGCCCGTGGCGTTCAGAACCGGAGTCAGTGTTGCGGCCATCGCTGGCAGGGCATCCGCCGCCGCGTCGGCCACGGCCGCCGGGTCAATCTCACCCGTCCGCGCCTGCTCCTGGGCGCGACGCACGGCCGAGAGCACGACTGCCCGTCCCAGCCGCTGCTCGGCGGCGACCAGTCGGGGGTCGGCCAGGACGGTGTCCGTGCGCGGGGTGAGCCTGCGGACGTCCACGAGCGCGACCATACCTGCACTGAGGCATAACACATTGAAACCTGGGCAGCTCTTCCTGACCGATTTACCAGCACTTTGCCGAAGGAACCCGCCGGCGAGCGCCGTGCATGTGCAAGTCTTTAAGTATCCGATAACGGGGAGAGTGATCATGAACGATGACCAACGGATCCCGCGTAGCCGCGGCGCCGTCTGCGGATCGCTGCTGATCTTGCTCGGACTCTGGGGTGGCATCGCGCCATTCATCGGTCCTTACTTCCACTTCGGCTTCACGCCGGACAGCGCCTGGCACTACGACTCAGGGCGGCTCTACTACTCGATCATCCCCGGCGCAGTTGCACTGCTCGGCGGTGTGCTGATCGTGTTGACCCGCAGCAGGGTCCTGGGGACCGTCGGCGGCGTGCTCGGCGTGCTCGGCGGTGCCTGGTTTATCGTCGGGACTGGCTTCGTGAACAGCCTCCTGAACCGGCATATCAGCGTCGGCGCCCCGATCGTCGCGCCCGGCTCGTCGGCGTCAGCGCGGTTGCTTTACGTGGAGACGATCTCGCTGTTCGCCGGGCTCGGCGTCCTGATCCTGCTGGCAGGCGCCGTTGCCATCGGCAGGTTCTCGATGGTGGCAGCGACGGACGTGGAGGAGTCAGACGACAGCTACGAGGCGAGTTACGCCGCGGCGCCAGTGGCGAGTAAGCCCGACCTGAGCCAGTACTCCACCAGCGTCAGCACGTCCGGAGCGCCGCCGTTCGCGCCGGCCCCGTTCCCTGATACCTCGCAGCTGCCTAAAACGGAGTAGCCGGGGTAACGCCGGGCTCGCCGTAGACACGAGCGGTAGCGGAGGCGGACGGGAATCGAACCCGCCGACGACGCGGTGCGCCGTCCACCGGTTTTGAAGACCGGGGGGACCACCAGGTGCCCTGACGCCTCCGCTACCCGACCCTATCGGCGCGTCAGGCAGCTTATGGGCACGTCAGCCGCCTTATCCTCGCGTCAGGCGCCATATCAGCGTCGGGCGCCATCTCCGCGTCAGGCGCCAACTCCGGGTCAGGCGATCCGGCGGGCACCAGTGCCAGGCACCGGCGTGACCTCCCTGGCAGAGCCGAGGACATGGCCTGCCGAGCAGGCGAGCTGGAGGTTCACCGGCGCGCCGCAGTCCCGGTGCGTCAGCTCGACTGCCGGACCGCCAGGCCAGGCCATGTACTTGTCACCCCACTCGAGCAGCGCCACGATCACGTAGAACAGGTCGATGCCCTTCTCGGTGAGCCGGTATTCGCTGCGCGGGCGCTGTCCTGCTTCCTGATATGGAACCTTGCGCAGAATGCCCTCGGTCACCAGCCTGGCTAGCCGGTTGCTCAGCACCTGACGCGGCGCCCCCGTGCGCCGCTGCATGTCGTCGAACCTCCGGACGCCGTTGAAGGCCTCGCGCAGGACGAGGAACGCCCACTTCTCCCCCACGATCGACAGCGCCGCCGCGATATTGCAGTTCGACGTGTCGTAATCCAGCGCCCACGACTTGTTCATGAATCGCATGCTAAGTCTGCTTGACAGACTTAGCAAGTATGCGCCAGGCTAGAGCCATGACAGCTGGGTCTATTGAACGAACTCTGGCTAGCAGCTGGCTCCGGCCGAACTCTGGCGGCAGCCTGATCAGGAGTGCCAGCCCGGCCGACGCTGGCTTGATTCGCGATTTCGTCTGCGGCCTGTCAGACAGGTCGCGGTACTTCCGCTTCTTCGCCAACGCCTGCCCGCCGAGCACCGGGCTGCTGCGCACCCTGAGCGGCGCCACGGGGTCGGCCGACATCCTGCTCGTGACTGACGGCTGCGGCACTGTGATCGGACACGGCATGGCTGCCGATGGGCGCGCCGTAGATGGCCGCCTCGAGACCAACATCGGCCTGGTGATCGCTGACGACTGGCAGCAGCGCGGCCTTGGCACCACGCTGCTGAACATGCTGGTGAGCCGCGCGGCTAGCCGCGGCGTCCACAACCTCGTCTTCGACGTACTGCCGGAGAACGACCGGATGCGCGGCATCATCCGTCGGCGGTGGCCGGACGCTGCACCCGAGCACACCCGCGATGGGCTCATTTTCAGGCCGCTCGTCGAGGCCATCAACCACACCGGAGGTAACCGTGTACCAGGCCGATCTGCGGCCTAGCCGAGCCCACTCAAGCGAGGACGGCCTCCCGCGCGAGCGCACGTACAGCTGGGACGATCCCGCGATCGCGGCCGCCGCCGCGCGCGAGTTGGACGGCGTCACGTTCCTGCGGGCGCTGCTCGACGGAGCACTGCCGGGCGCTCCGATCGCCCACACGCTGGACTTCCGGCCGGTCTCGGTAGAGCCGGGCGAAGTGGTGTTCGAGTTCACCCCAGCCGAGTTCCACTACAACCCGATCGGGACAGTGCACGGCGGCATGATCGCCACGGTCTGCGACTCGGCGTGCGGCTGCGCGGTGCAGAGCCTGCTGCCCGCGGGGAGCTACTACACGAGCGTGGACCTGAGCGTGAAATTCCTGCGGCCGATCACCACCGCGTCCGGGCCGATGACCTGCGAGAGCACCGTGACGCACATCGGCGGCAGGTCGGCGCTGGCGCAGGCCAGGCTGACTGGCGCCGACGGCAAGCTGTATGCGCACGCGACGAGCAGTTGCATGATCTTCCGCCCCGCCCCGACATGACTCAGGCACTACTATCCGGCAGATGACCACCGAATTCGACGCCGTAGCGCACAACAGGGCAGCGTGGGACCGCGAGGTCGACAGCGGTAACGAGTGGACGGTGCCAGTCGGACCTGACGTGATCGCGGCCGCCCGGGCTGGCACCTGGTCAGTCGTCCTGATTGGCCACGACCCGGTCCCGCGCGACTGGTTCCCTGACCCGCTCGCCGGCACAGATGTGCTGTGCCTGGCCAGCGGTGGCGGCCAGCAGGGACCGATCCTGGCCGCGGCCGGCGCGACCGTCACAGTCCTGGACAACTCGCCCCGGCAGCTAGCTCAAGATCGGCTGGTGGCCGACCGCGACGGGCTGGAACTGCAGACGGTGCTCGGCGACATGCGCGATCTCAGCGCGTTGGCCGACGCCAGCTTCGACCTGGTATTCAACCCGGTCTCGAACGTGTTCTGTCCGGACCTCGCGCCGGTCTGGCGCGAGTGCCACCGGGTGCTGCGGCCTGGCGGCACGCTGCTGGCCGGCTTCCTGAATCCTGATCTGTACATCTTCGACGCCGACGCCAGCGACAACCGCAACGAGCTCGTCGTCCGGCACGCGCTGCCCTACTCCGACATCACGCACCTGACCGCTGCCGAGCGCGAACGGCTGTGGGGACCCGGCGTGCCAGTCGAGTACAGCCACTCGCTCACTGAGCAGATCGGCGGCCAGCTCGAAGCCGGATTCATCATCACGGGCTTTCGCGAGTGCCCGCATCATGACAGCCCGACGGCCCGATTCATGCCCGGCTACTTCGCCACCGCCGCCCGCAAGACGGGCTAGAGCAGCCGTTCGCAAGGGGACCTGGCCCGCCCGCAAGGTGGGCCAGGACCCGCCCGGACTACGACCTGCCCGCGCTAGCTCGCGCTGGCGTAAAGGCCGTCGATCACGTCGGCGTACTTGGCGTGCACAACCCGGCGCTTGAGCTTGAACGTCGGCGTCAGCTCCTCGCTCTCGGGGGTCCACTCGACCGGCAGCAGCTCCCAGTACTTCACCTGCTGCACGCGAGCGAGCTTGGCGTTCGCATCGGCCACAGCGCGCTCCACTTCGGCGCGCACCACCTCGTTGGTCGCTAGCTCTGCGAGCGAGGTCGCCTCGATCCCGTGCGCCTTCGCCCAGGCCGGCGCCACGCCGCTGTCGAGCGTCAAGATCGCGACCAGGTATGGTCGCCGGTCGCCGTAGGCGAGTGCCTGCCCGATCAGCGGGTGCGCGACGAGGAGGTTCTCGACTGCGGCTGGCGACACGTTCTCGCCGCCTGCGGTGATGATCAGCTCCTTCTTCCGGTCGACGACCGACACGAAGCCGTCGTCATCGATCCTCCCGATATCGCCGGTATGCACCCAGCCGTCTGCGTCGATCAGCTCGACGGTCTGTTCGGGCAGATTCAGGTAACCAGGCGTTGCCAGCGGGCCGCGCGCGAGGATCTCGCCATCCTCGGCGATACGGACCTCCATGCCAGGGACGGGCCGGCCGACAGATCCGAGCCGGTACGCCCGCAGCGTGTTCGTTGTGAACGCGCCGGTCGTCTCGCTCATCCCGTACACGTCCAGGATCTGCACGCCCAGGCCGCACAGGAACTCGCCGACCTCAGGCGGCAGCGGCGCCGCGCTGCTCACCACGAGTTCCGCTTCGCCGAGGCCCAGCAGCGACCGGATCGGCCGCAGCACCTGCTCATCCGCCGCGGCGAAACGCTCGGCTAGTTCAGGCGACGTCGTCTCGCCGAACTGGCAGCTTCGCACGTACTCCAGTCCAGTCGCCATCGCAGCCGCCACCGCCGCCTTGCGGGTCTCGTCCTGCTCGCCGGCCAGCAGCGCCTGGACGCCGGCCATGACCTTCTCGAAGATCCGCGGCACGCCGAAGAACGCAGTCGGCTTGACCACGCCCATGGTGGCGATGAGTTGGGTCGCCGCGTCGTGGCAGAAGTAGGTGTTATAGGCGTTGCAGATTCCCAGGTAGAGCGTGAACATCCGCTCTGCGATGTGGGCGAGCGGCAGGTACGACACCCACCGCACGTGCATGGGCGCGTTCCCGCCGGCCCGGGCCGTCTGCACCTCATACAGGACGCTCGCGTGCGTGATGATCACGCCCTTGGGATTTCCGGTGGTACCGGAGGTGTACAGCAAGGTGACCGCATCGTCCGGCGTGACACGTGCAACCCGTTCTAGGACCGGAACGGGGTCGTCAGCCCTTCGCCCCGCGCCCATGGCGGCGAAGTCGCGCCAGCTCAAAAACTTTGAGTCGGCCGGGCACGCGTCCGCGTCCCTGACGATGACGTGATGCAGCGACGGCAACTGATCCAGGATCGGCTGCCAGCGGGCAAGCTGGTCGGCGCCGTCGATGACAGCGATCTTGGCGTCGCAGTTGGCTGCCATGTAGGCGATCTGGTCGGACGCGAGGGTGGCATAGAACGTGACGGGCACGCCGCCCGCATGCAGCACGCCGAAATCCGCGAGCACGTGCTCAAGGCGGTTCGGCAGCATCATCGCGACTCGTTCCCCTGGCTCCAGGCCAAGCGCGACAAGGCCAGCCGCCAGGTCCAGCGCCTGCTCCCTGGTCTGGCTCCAGGTGAGCGTGTGCCACGGGCCGTCGTCATCCCGGTCGGAGTAGGCCGGCATGTCGCCGAACCGCTCGGCCGTTTCCGCCAGCGCGTCGCATAGTGTCTGGCCCGCCCATTCCGCCTGCAGTTCCGCCCGCTGCTCGGCAATCTGGCTCGTCACGGCCGTACCTCCGTTGTCGTGTCCGTTATCAGTACGCATGGCACCATGTCATGGCCGAGCGCGCAAGACCACCCATACCTAGCCAGGAGTCAGATCTTCGAGTAGCCCGGCTTGCGCGCCAGCGTTAGGAAGAGCAAGCCCGAGATCACGACTGTGTGAGCGTCGTCAAGATGAGCGCGGTCCGCAGCCAAGATCGATCGCGCTATGTCCCGGCCGCACGCCAGCTTGGTCCAGCAGCGCAGTGCTGTCGGCGGCCAGCTCGTCAGCCTGACGTTGCAGCCGTGCGCTCTCGACAGAGCTACTGCCGAGCGCATAGACAGCATTCGGATCCGACGCAGGTGCCGAGCCCGCAGGAGGGTGAACCGACTCGGCCGTGCTGCACCACCTTGCAATGAAGCTCGCTCGTTCGGCCACACGCAATCGGAAGCTCCATAGAGTTCGGTTATGGCAGTTCAAGCGCGAGTTCGGCTGACCCAGTACGCGCACGGCGGCGGCTGCGCCTGCAAGATCCCGCCCGGCGAGCTTGAGGCTGCCGTCGCCCGGCTGATCCCCGACCGGCCGGCGGCAGACCTGCTCATTGGCGTCGAGCACGGCGACGACGCTGCTGTCATCCAGATCGCTCCGGATCGGGCCGTCGTGGCTACCGCCGACTTCTTCACTCCGGTCGTCGACGACGCGTACACGTTCGGCCAGATCGCGGCCGCGAACGCCCTCTCTGACGTGTACGCCGTCGGCGGCGTTCCGCTGGTCGCGCTCAACCTGCTCGGCTGGCCGCGCGAGGTGCTGAGCGCCGACCTCGCGGCGGAGGTGCTACGTGGCGGCTTGGACGTGGCCGCCGCGGCGGCCTGTCACGTCGCCGGCGGGCACAGCATCGATGACCCAGAGCCGAAATACGGTATGGCCGTGACCGGCCTAGCCGACCCGGCGGCCCTGTTGCGCATCGACGCTGGCGAGGCTGGTCAGCCGCTGTCGCTTACTAAGCCGATCGGCAGCGGCGTGCTGAACGCACGGCATAAGGCGACGGGCGAGGTGTTCCCGGCCGCCATCGAGGTCATGACCGCGCTCAACGCCGACGCCAGCAAACAGGCGCTCGCCGCCGGGATCAGATGCGCCACCGACGTCACCGGCTTCGGTCTCCTCGGCCACTTGTTTAAGCTCGCCAGGGCCAGCGGTGTCACGGCGGTCGTCGACAGCGCCGCTATCCCGCTGATCGACGGTGCGCTCGCTGCGGTGCGGGCCGGCTATGTGCCTGGCGGCAGCCGCCGGAATCTGGACTGGGTGCGGGCACACGCCGACTTCGGCAGCGTCAGCGCGGAACAACTGATCCTGCTCGCAGACGCTCAGACTTCGGGCGGCCTGCTCGTCGCCGGGGAGATCCCCGGCGCGCCAGTGATCGGCGCTCTTGTTGAGCGGACTGGCCCGATCGTCGTTGTCCGCTAATAAGCCCGGCTAGTACACCGGGCCCGAGTACGCCTTCCGCGTCGACACGATCCGGGTGCCGAGCGGCACCAGCGTGATCGGGATGAGCTTGAAGCTGGCGATGCCGAGCGGGATCCCGATGATCGTGATGCAGAGCGCGACACCCGCGATCAGGTGTCCGAGCGCCAGCCACCAGCCGAACAGGATCAGCCACAGCACATTGCCGATGACCGACGCGACGCCTGCTGTCGGGCGGCGTTCGATCGTCCGGCCGAACGGCCACAGGACGTAACCGGCGATGCGGAAGGCAGCGATCCCGAACGGGATCGTCAGAATGAGAATGAAGCAGACAATACCGGCAATTACGTAAGCGATCGCCATCCACAGGCCTTCAAGCACGAGCCAGATGACGTTGAGAATCCCGTTGAGCATGGTGTCCCCGATCCCCCAGCGCAGTCTAGGTGACCAACGATGGCACGGAGCGCGAGACAGCGGTTCACTCCGGGCGGGTGATGACGGCGAGCCCGGCCGCACCGCATCGTCAGATCAGGATCTACGACATGCTGGAGGCATACGTGGGAGCACCCCAGTCACGTGCGAATGTCGATCAGGCGACGGGCGACCGGCTGACGTCGCTGGCGATGGGCGAGTCCGGCATCCTCGCCGAGGCCATGGAAATGCGCGAGCAGCTGCGGGCTGACAGCCACTTGGACCCGAAGATGTTCGCGCTCGTCAAGATCGCGGCTCTAGTGGCGCTCGACGCACCGCCCGCTTCCTACCTGTTGCAGGTACAAGGGGCACTCGACGCCGGGGCGACGGCGCAAGAAATCCTCGGCGTGCTGACGGCGATCGCGCCGCAGACCGGCATGCCGCGGGTGGTAGCGGCCGCGCCGGAGATCATGCTCGCGCTCGGCCTTGAGCTGCCAGCCGAAGCCGACTTCTAACTGGTTATGACGGCACCGATCGACAGGAGACGCACATGATGCCGAGGAGAGCAATAGTGCGCAGGCGTCCGCTGCTGCGGACGGCGGCCATCGGCGGCGCTGGCTACCTGGCCGGGCGCGCAGCTGCCGGCCGGTCGGAATCGATGGCCGCCCCTGCGCAGGACGACTATGCGCAGCAGCCGTCTGCTGCCGCCACTCCGAGCATGCCTGGACCGTCAGCCGCCGATCAGCTCAGCCAGCTGAGTGCGCTGCACCAGCAGGGTGCGCTGTCGGACGAGGAGTTCGCTGCCGCCAAGGCGCAGATACTGGGTGGCTAGCCGCCATCATGCGAGCTGGCTGTCGGCCGCTGGCTAGCGACCACGTATTTGGGGTCGGCGGCCGACGCCTTGCCGGCCCGCAGGACCGCGAACTTCGCGCACAGACCGCCACCCGTTAGCAACGCCGCGGCCGCCACTGCCGCAACGCGGCTGCCGCGCGCCGCGAGCGCAGCCACGCCCCCGCTGACCGTCAAATACCGGGCGGCGGTGAGTAGCTGCCCACCGGACCCGCTGCGGTACGGTTCGCCGACCAGTCCGGGCATGGTCTCCAGCCCGTACCCGCCCAGGCTCTCAACTGCTGCGCCGATCATCGCGAGCCGGTAGGCGGCGCCGAAGTCCGAACGATCGTGGCTGACAGCGCTCGCCGCCAGCCCGGCGGCACCAGCGGCCGTCATCGCGCCGCCCACGAACAGCAACGGCAGCTCGCGGTGCGCGGCGTGCCACGCAGGCACTGCCGTGTCGGCCAGCAGCACGGCCGGATAGGCCGCGAGCAGTGGGCCTGTCACGGCGGACGCGACGCCGGCGGCGTTACCAAGGCCAGTTAGCCGACCGGTGACCTCACTGGCAGCGGCGGTCGACACCAGCGCCGAATGGACCGACAGGATCCACGACCCCATGCTCATCGGCGACGTTGGCTTCGCGACGCGGAGCATGTGCAGCGCCCGCTCCGGCCGGCCTAGCTCCAGAGCCAGCGTGGCGCCGCCAGCGTAGGCGCCGGCCGTCGCGGCCAGCCTGGCTGTCCGTGCCAGTGACCTACGCCCGGTAGCGTGCGCGACTGCGCCGACCACCGCCAGTGCGCCGGACAGCTCGCCGAGAAACAGGTAGCCGGGCAAGTGCGGCTCTTTCCAGCGGGTCACCTTCAGGATTGGCTTGCCGTAGTACGACTGGAAGTCCGCGGGTGGCACCTGGACCTGCTCAGCGGCTCTCATTGGCGCCGTCCTGCAAAAGCCACGGCCACCCCTGCCGCCAGCAACGCAGCGCTGGCGCCGGCCCACCGCCACATCGACGGCAGGTCCTTCGTAGTTACGACCGGTTCGGGCGGCAAGCCGTACACCTCTGGCGCGTCCAGCAGCAGGAAGAAGGCGCCTGCCCCGCCGATTCCGTCGTCAGGATCGTCGCCATACAGCCTCGCCTCGCCCTGCCCGGCCGCGTGCAGCTCAGCAAGCCGGGTATGCGCAGTCTCACGCAGCGCGTCTAGCGGCCCGAATTGGATGGAATCCGTCGGGCACGCTTTCGCGCAGGCGGGCTCGAGCCCGCCGCGCAGCCGGTCGTAGCACATCGTGCACTTCCAGACCCGGCCGTCATCCTCGCGCCGGTCGATCACGCCGAACGGGCACGCGGACACGCAGTAGGCGCAGCCGTTGCAGACGTCGGCCTGGACGACCACCGAGCCGAACTCGGTCCGGACCAGGGCGCCGGTCGGGCACACGTCCAGGCAGGCGGCGTGCGTACAGTGCTTGCACACGTCTGATGACATCAGCCAGCGAGTCGCCGCACCATCGGCGATCTCGCTGATCACGTCCTGCTCGATAAACGCGACATGCCGCCAGGCGGAGGCGCCGAGACCGCCCGTGTTGTCGTAGGACATGCCGGTCAGCGTGAAGGCGTCGGGTTCTGGCAGCCCGTTCCACTCCTTGCACGCCACCTCGCAGGCCTTGCAGCCGATGCACACGCTGGTGTCGGTAAAGAAACCGACCCGCTGCGGGTGCCCGGCATAGCCGGCGTCGCCGCTGACGTCGTCGAGCCGGCCATTCAGCGAAGTGCCGCTACTTGTCATGGTGTCTCGCCCAGCCCGGCCTGGCGCCGATAGGAATTGACAAGCTCTTGCCTTGCCGGGCCCCTGGGCCGCCGTCCTGGGCGGATGTCACAGGTAGCCGCCTTGCTCTCCTGGATGAACACGTTCGGGTCCAGCACAAACGGCAGCAGGTCGTTCACCGAGTCGCCGGTGACGAGCCCCTCGCTGCCCCAGTGATACGGCAGCCCGACCTGGTGGATCACGCCCTCGCCGGGAATCCGCAGCGGGCGCAGGCGCCCCGTGACCAGGACGCGCGCCTCGATCGCGGCGCGGGCGGTGACGATTGTCGCCCAGCCGCCGTTCTGCAATCCGCGCTCGGCCGCGAGCGCAGGCGACACCTCGCAGAAAAGCTCCGGCTGCAGCTCAGCGAGCCTGGAAAGGTTTCGGCTCATCGCGCCCGCAGTGTGATGCTCGGTGAGCCGGTAGGTGGTCACCACATACGGGAACGTGGTCGCGTGGCCGGCTGCCTGTGCCCGGGTGGGCCGCCGCTCACGGTAATCGATGGCCACCGGACTGTTGTCCTGGCGGTAGACGCGATTGCGCAGCGGCGACTCGAGGGCCTCAAAGTGCGCAGGTAGCGGGCCATCCTGCAGGCCGCTTGGCACGAAGATCGCCGCCTTCCCGGTTTTTAGCAGGATGAAAGGGTCGGCGCCGCTCAGCGCGGCCATGCCAGAAGCTCCTGGCTCAGGAACGTAACTGGGCGGCTTGGTCAGCTCGAAGTCCGGCACGTCGTGCCCGGCCCACGCGCCGGCCTCCTCATCCCACCAGACGTATGCCTTGGCCTGACTCCATGGCTTGCCGTCCGGATCGGCAGACGCCCGGTTATAGAGGATGCGGCGGTTCGCCGGCCACGCCCAGCCCCACTCTGGCGCGACCCACGATTGCTCGCGCCACGGGCGCCGTCGGGCGGTCTGGTTGACGCCGTCGGCGAAGCAACCCGCGTGGATCCAGCTGCCGCACCGGGTCGAGCCGTCGTCGGCCAGTTGCGTGAACGACGACAGCGGCGCTCCGTCCGCGCCATAGCCGTTCAGCTCCGCCAGGATCGAGGCCGCCGACGGCTCTGGGTGCTCGCCCTCCTCCGGGTAGTCCCAGGTCAGATCCAGGACCGGCCGGTCGCGCTCGGCGGCTGTGCCATCGAGGGCTGCCAGCTTCGCCCGGACCCGCTTCCCGAGATCGTAGATGAACTCCAGGTCGCTGCGAGCTTCGCCGGGTGGGTCTAGCGCCTTGTCGTGCCACTGGAGCAGCCGCTGAGTATTCGTGAACGAGCCGGCCTTCTCCACGTGGGCGGCGGCGGGCAGGAAGAACACCTCGGTGCCGATCCGCTCGGTGACAAGCTCGCCGCTGGCGATCTCCGGGCTGTCTCGCCAGAACGACGCGCTCTCAATCATCGTCAGGTCCTTGACGACGAGCCAGTCCAGGCTCGCCAGCGCCAGCCGCTGGAGTCGTCCGCCAGCGGATCCGACCGCCGGGTTCTCGCCCAGCAGGAAGTAGCCCTGGACGGTCCCGTCGATCATGTCGAGCGTGGTGCGGTACGTGCCGTGGTCGCCGGTGATCCGTGGCAGGTACCCGAAGCAGTAGTCGTTCTCCGCGATCGCGGCGTCCCCGAACCAGGCCTTCAGCATGCTGACGAGGAACTTGCGTTTGTTACCCCACAGGCCAGTGTCGGGCATCCGGCTGAGGTAGCTAGCCATGTCGTCACCCGCACCCGGCATCGGCATGTAGCCGCCGAGCAGGTGAAACAGCGTCGGCACGTCGGTCGCGCCCTGGATGTTGGCGTGCCCGCGCAGTGCCATGATGCCCCCGCCAGGACGGCCCATGTTGCCAAGCAGCATCTGCAGAATCGACGCGGTCCTGATGTGCTGCACGCCAGTGCTGTGCTGGGTCCAGCCGACCGCGTAAACCCAGGCTGTGGTCTTGTCCCGGCCACTGGCTGCGACGAGCGTCGCGGCGATCCGGCCGAAATCGGCAGGGCTGATTCCGCAGACCTCGTTGACGAGCCCCGGGGTGTAGCGCGCGAAATGCCGCTTCAGCACCTGGAACACGCAGCGCGGATGGGTCAGTGTCAGGTCCCGCTCCCCGGTCGGCTGCCACGTGGCGTTGTCGTAGGTGCGCGTCTTCGGGTCGTAGCCGGAGAACAGGCCGTCGCCGTCCTCGGCATCGACGTAGTCCTCCGGCAGGATGTCGGCCGCGTTCGTGAACGCGGTCACGTACTCACGGAACTCATGCCCGCCCGACAGCACGTGGTTGATGAGCGCGCCGAGTAGCACGATGTCGCCGCCGGCCCGGCTCGGCACGTGCATGTCCGCGTGTGCGCTGGTCCTGGTGAACCGCGGGTCGACGTGGATCACCGTCGCGCCGCGGGCCTTCGCCTCGATGACCCACTGGAACGCGACCGGGTGGCACTCGGCCATGTTCGAGCCGCAGATGACGATCAGGTCGGAATTAATCAGGTCCCGCGGGAACGTGGTTGCGCCGCCGCGGCCGAAGCTAGTTCCCAGACCGGGAACTGTGGCGGAGTGTCATATCCGGGCCTGGTTCTCGATCTGGATCGCGCCGAGC
>Ga0126378_10002093_pt1 | contig 14761 bp, 15 predicted proteins | sample PanSoiMetPlot_23_FD_92587 | JGI IMG/M metagenome (GOLD analysis project Ga0126378, IMG submission 92587) | Tropical forest soil microbial communities from Panama - MetaG Plot_23 | ecosystem: Environmental > Terrestrial > Soil > Tropical forest > Bulk soil | place: Panama | collected 2016-02-17 | reverse complement strand
GGACAGCTCGCCACCTTCGGCCAGCTGTGAGTCGGGTACCCGCAGACCGCCGGTGGGCACCTGAGGGCCGCCTCCGAGCGACTCGACGAGTGCGCCCAGCTGGTCGATCTGCTGCTGGTCGAACCTCGAGGTCTTCCGCGGCATGCTGCCGCCCTGCGCGGACGCGGGCATCCGCCCCGTGCTGACCTGGAAGTACACCGCGGCGGACCCGACGCCGATCAGCGACGGGCCGCGGCCCGGCACGCCCTGGAGGTTGGCGCCGTGGCAGGTGATGCACGCGGTGTTGAACAACTGGCGGCCGGCTTCGACGTCTTGCTGGTTCGTGCCTGAGTCGTTCGCCCCGGACGAGCCGGCGAACACCGTGTAGACGCCGCCGACAGCGCCCAGTGCGACGAGCAGTGCCATACCGCTGGCGACGCGGCGCCGCAACCGGTTGCGTGCCCGCTTCGGCCTGGGCGTGGAACGTTCCGGATCCGCGCCGGTGGCCGAGACCGCCGGCTCGAAGCCCAGTTCGTCCACGTCGTGACTCACCCGGCCGTCCTCTCTGGGGCTATTCATCGGATCAAATAGATCGTGGCGAACAGCCCGATCCACACCACGTCAACGAAGTGCCAGTAGTACGAGACGACGATCGCCGCGGTGGCCTGCGCCGGCGTGAAGCGGCTGAGCGTCGTCCGGATCAGGTAGAAGATGAACGCGAGCAGCCCGCCGATGACGTGTAAACCGTGGAAGCCGGTCGTCAGGTAGAACACCGAGCCGTAGCCGGTGTGCGAGATCGTGTTGCCGTCGTTCACCTGCATCCGGTACTCGTTCGCCTGCCCGAGCACGAAGATCAGGCCCATCACGAACGTGATCGTGAACCAGCGGCGCAGCTTGAAGACGTCGCCCTTCTCTGCCGCGAACACGCCCCACTGGCAGGTGAAGCTCGACGCGACGAGGATGATCGTGAACGGCAGTGCGTACGCGGGGATGCCGTGCCACAGCGCGAGGTTGACGTGCTCGTCGCAGGCGGCCCCGACCGCGCCAACCGGCTTGAGGCACATCGGCCACTGGTCGGAGTGCACCGAGCGGATCGTGAAGTACATCGCGAACAGGCCGGCAAAGAACATGAGCTCGCTCGACAACCACACGATCGTGCCGACGCTGACCAGGTTGGGCCGCGTCAGCGAGTGCACCTGGCCGGACTCGAACCGAGGCGCGCTGGCAGTCGAGGTCACAGATCGCATTATTGCGGTGCGCGTGGCGGGCGGAGTCAGGGGGGTAGGGCGTGTCCCGCGGGCCCGCCCAGCCGCCGATACGATGCCCGCATGCCCGCGCAGACAAGCGTTCCGGCGACTGTCGTCGTCTACAGCAACCGGCCCGAGATACGGGCCGCGGTGCGCACGGCGGTAGGACGGCGCCCGGCCCCGGATGTGCCGCGCATCGACTGGATCGAGTGCGCCACCAGCGCCGCCGTCGTAGAGCAGATCGACCTCGGCGAGATCGACCTCGTGATCCTCGACGGCGAGGCGCAGCCCACCGGGGGCATGGGGCTGGCGCGGCAGTTCAAGTTCGAGATCGACGACTGCCCGCCGCTCATCGTCCTGGTTGCCCGCAGGGACGACAAGTGGCTCGCGCACTGGTCACTCGCCGACGGGGTGATCACTCAGCCGCTTGATCCGATCGCAGCGGGCGAAGCAGTGGCCGAGCAGCTGCGCAAACGGATCTCGGGCATCCCTGTCGTGCGATGAAGCGCACCTGGGCCGCGGTGCTCGGCGCGTTGATGCGCGGCGAGTCGCTTGAGGCGCCCGACACCGCATGGGCGATGGACGAGATCATGGGCGGCGCGGCGACCCCCGCGCAGCTCGCCGCGTTCGTCGTGCTGCTGCGCGCGAAGGGTGAGACGACCGACGAGCTGACCGGGCTGGTCGACACAATGCTGGCCCGCGCGACGCGGGTACCGATCGACGTGCGGGCGGTCGACGTCGTCGGTACCGGCGGCGATCTCGCCCACACGGTGAACATCACCACGATGGCCGCCTTGGCGGTCGCCGGATCCGGGCGGCGCGTGGTCAAGCACGGCAACCGCAGTGCCTCGTCACAGTGCGGCTCGGCCGACGTCCTGGAGGAGCTGGGCGTCGTCATCGACCTCGGCGCAGCCGGCGTGGCGACGACGGTCACCGAGGTAGGCATCGGCTTCTGCTTCGCGCCGGTCTTCCACCCGGGCATGCGCCATGCCGGGCCGCCGCGGCGCGAGATCGGCGTCCCGACGGCGTTCAACGTGCTCGGTCCGCTGACCAACCCCGCGCAGCCGGCGGCGTCTGCCGTGGGGTGCGCGGACCGCCGCATGGCACCGTTGATGGCCGAGGTCTTCGCCCGGCGCGGCCACACCGCGCTCGTGTTCCGCGGCGACGACGGCCTGGACGAGCTGACGACCACGACGACGTCGAGCATGTGGGTAGCGACCGACGGCGGCGTCCACGAGACGAGCGTCGACCCACGCGTCTTCGGGCTCGCCATTGCCACACCCGACGACCTGCGCGGCGGTGACCGGCCCTACAACGCCGGTGTGGTGCGCGAGATCCTGGCCGGGCGCGGTGCCGGTGCCCGCGACGCCGTGCTCCTCAACGCCGGGGCGGCCATCGCGACACACGACGGCATCGACACACCGTCCGCAGTCGACACTGCGATCGCGAAGGGCATCGACGAGGCACGACGCGCGATCGACTCCGGCGCGGCGGCGGACCTGCTCGACCGGTGGGTGGCGGCCAGCCAGCAGGCACAGAGGCCGGCCAACCGCTCGTGATCTTGGACTTGTGGCTGGATAGCGACCGCAACTCCAAGATCATCGCGAGGTGAAGCGCGGCGTTGCGTCAGTCGGCTGATTCGACCCCGATCGAGAACGCCGCGTCGAGGTCGTGGCGCGAGTAGGCGCGGAACGCGATATGCGTATCCGTGTGTAGTACGCCGGGGACCTTCGACATTCGCCCGGCGATCACCTCGGCGATCTGGTCGAACTCGCGGACGCGCACCACGGCAATGAGGTCGGCATCGCCGGCTACCGAGTACACCTCGCTTACGCCGTCAATGTCGGCGATCTGCTGCGCCACTTCGGGTATCTGGTCGGTCTCGACGGATACCATCACGATCGCGGTGATCACGCGGCACATCCTAGGAGGCGCGAGCCGGGCGGTGCGACATCGGCAGGTGGCGCCGGTCGGCGAACGGGTCGAAGGCGGCACGGCTCGCATCGCTGCCGAGGAACGCGCGCATACCGCCGGCGCCGAAGGCGGGGGATGCCCAGGGCTGTGAGGCCAGCATCAGTCGGGTGCCGGGTTCTTCGAGCCAGCGCAGGATGCAGTCGGTCTCCTCGGCGAGCGCCGCCCGCAGCGGCCCGGCGCGCGGGGTGACCGTCTCCGCGGTGACCTGCAGCGCGTCGACGACCGGCCACGGCGGCGCGCCCCGCGGCGCGACCCCCGCGGCGGCGAGGCGACCGTGCCGAACGAGCGCCAGCTGCCAGCCGCCCGATCCGTCGGGGCGCGCCGCGACCAGTTCGGCGATTGATGTCAACGAGTCGAGGCGCTGCATGCGCGCACAGGCCCGCACCAGGGCGGCGACCCGGTCGCGCACCACAGCGGCATGCTCGAAACGCTGCTCGCCGGACAGGCGGGCCAGCCGTTCGCGCAGCGGGTCGACCAGCGGGCGCACGTCGCCCGTCCACGCCGTGCGCACGACCTCGACCAGCTCCGCGTAGGAGCGCGACTCGCGATGCTCGCACGGCGCCGAGCAGCGCCCGATGCCCGCCAGCGCGCACGCTGCGCGTACCACGCGGCGCAGCGACAACCGATCGCTGCACTGACGCAGCGGTACCGCGTCGTGGATCGCGTCGCGCACCGATTCGGCCTGGCGGCGCGAACGCAGCGGGCCCAGGTAGGAAGCGTCGTCGTCGCGGCGCTCGTGCACGATGGACAGTCGCGGGAACGCCTCGTCGGTGAGCTTGAGCCACATGGAGCGTTCCGGAAACTTCGATCGGCGGTTGTAGCGCGGCTTGTACGCGGCGATCAGCCGCAGCTCGCGCACCTGCGCCTCGAGCGGGTGGGCGCACTCGATGGGGTCGACCCGCTCGGCCAGTCCGACCATCTCCCCCATGCGGCTGCGCGTCTCGCTGGCGACGAAGTACTGCCGCACCCGGGCGCGCAGATTGCGGCTCGTGCCCACGTACAGCGGCTCGCCTCGCGCGTCCCGGAACACGTACACGCCAGGGCCAGACGGCAGGTGGTCGGCCAGGTGCCGCTTGCGCCGCTGCGCGTCCGACACCTGCGCGGTGAACGCGCGAAGCTCCGGCAGCGACTGCACGCCGAGGTTGCCCACCCGGTCCAGGAGCCCGTGCAGTACGTCGACGGTGGCTCGCGCGTCGGCCAGCGCACGGTGTACCGGCTCGGTTCCGGCATGGAAGTAGATCGCGAGGGTGCCGAGCCGGCAGTTCGGCACCTCGTCGCGGGTCAGGATGCGCCGCGCGAGCACTGCGGTGTCGATCACCTCGAACCGCGGCCACGCGACATCGAGTGCGGTACACGCGTTACGGAGGAATCCCACGTCGAACGGGGCGTTGTGCGCGACCAGCACGCTGCCGTGGGCGAACTCCAGGAACGCCGGCACGGCGGCGCCGACGGGTGGCGCGGTGGCGACCATCGCGTCGGTGATTCCGGTGAGCACGCTCACGTACGGATCGATCGCCCGGCCCGGATCGACCAGTGTTTGAAACTCGCCTACGACGGCGCCGGTGCGCACCTTCACCGCGCCGATCTCGGTGATCGAATCCGAGCCCGCGGCACCGCCCGTCGTCTCGAGATCGACCACGGTGAACGTCGTTTCGCGCAGTGGTTCGTCCAGCTCGTCGAAGCTCGGCTGGATCATGATTTCGCTGGGCGCTGCCGTCACGCTCTGGACGGTAGGTCCAGGGTCTGACGGAAAGGCGACGGCGCGCGCGACACGCCGCGACGTAACCTCGCCGCATGACCGGTGAGCAGGACGGGCACGACGACGTTGTGCTGAGTGAGCCTGCCCGCCAGCAGCTGATCACGATTGCGGCCGATCTTGTCGGCCGACTGCCGCACGACGAGGTGCCGGCGACCTTGCGGCCGTTCGCTCGCTTCACTCCGACGAAGCGGGCGCGCCTGGGGGCAACCCAGCTGGCCGCGGTCTTGGACGCAGACGACGTGTTCCGTTCCCGGGTGGCCGACGCCGTCGCGGAGGCGCTGCCGCAGCTCGCGGCGGCTGTGCGTGACGGGGAGTCCACCGTGGCGTCCGATCCGGTCGACACGGCCGTAGTCGCCTACCTGATGCGGCCCACCGACTGGCAACGTGTCGTGGCGGAGGCCAACGAACGCCACGCCGCCGAACGCGCTGACAGCCGGGCCGGCGCTGCCGAGGTGGCGCAGCTGCGCGCCCGCATCGACGAGCTCAAAGGGCGGCTGCGGGCCGAAGTGGCCCAGGGCAAGGCCGCGGTGGCGAGCGCGGCGGGCGCGGCCGAGGCGGAGCTTGCCGACCTGCGCAAGCAGCTGCGCGCCCGCACCGGTGAGCTGCGCGCGGTCGAGCGTGCGCGTGACGATGCGCAAGCCGTCGCCGCGGCTGCAACGCGCCGCGCGGAGGCAGCCGAGAGCGCCCGAGAGGCGGAGACCCGCCGGTTGCGGTCTCGCATCAGCGAGCTGGAACGCGCGGTCGAGTCGGCGCGCCGTGGCACGCGTGTCGAACGCGATATGGACGACGCACGGCTGTGGCTGCTCGTCGACACGGTGACCGAGGCGGCCGCCGGCATTCGCCGCGAGCTGTCGTTGCCCGCACCTCCTATGCGCCCGGCCGACACCGTCGGCTCGGCGGAGGCCCGCGCGCAGCGCCGCGTCGTCGGCGACCCGGCCGCGCTCGACGCCCTGCTCGCGCTGCCCAACGCGCACTTGATCGTGGACGGTTACAACGTGACCAAAGCCGGATACGGCGAATTGCCTCTGGCCGACCAGCGGACTCGACTGATCGGCGCACTCGCGGCGGTGGCTGCCCGCTCCGGCGCCGAGATCACAGTCGCGTTCGACGGAGGCCTGCGCCCGCCCGCGATGCCGCCGACGCCGCGCAGCGTGCGGGTGCTGTTCAGCGCGCCCGACGAGATCGCCGACGACCTGATCCGGCGCGTGGTGGCGGCCGAGCCGCCCGGTCGGCCGTTGCTCGTGGTGTCGTCGGACAAGCAGGTGGCGCTCGACGTGGGGCGCGCCGGCGCCTGGACGGCCGACGCGGCGGTGCTGCTGGCACGCTTCGGCCTGACCTGACCGGGCCCCGAGCGCAACGAGCGATGAGCGCTTGCGCGTAGAGCCCCGCCCCGCAACGCGGCCCGCGCCGAAGGCGCGGAGCGGTGCTCGAGACGGGCCCGAGCGAAGCGAGCGGTCCGGATCGCGCGCCGCGCGGGCGGGAAGAAAATTGTCAGCACGGCTGCATAGCCTCGTCGCGAACGCCGAGCAAACGACGGAGGCGATCGAGTGATCATCGACTGCGAGACCTGCCGCGTGCGTGACGTGGCCTGTCCGGACTGCGTTGTCACAGCATTGCTTGGCAAGGCAGGCACGTCCGTTCACTTCGACGAGGAGGAGCGTCAGGCGGTCGGCGCCCTGGCAGATCAGGGACTGGTGCCGCCATTACGGCTCGTGCCGATCATTGCTGTTACGCAGCGTGATATAGCGTAAGCGGCGCCAAAAAATAGGTCACCCCCGGTCGTTGCTGCCGGGTCCCGGGTGTCATACCCTTTCCGCGACTTTCCGGCCCACTGGCTCCCCAAACCGGGGGGTCACGGACAGTTACCGCTGAATCGTAGCGGTGTCGACACTCTGTATGCGGGGCAGGGCGTCGGGGCCAGCGAACCGGGGACCCATAAGTAGTACCGGGGTGAATCGGGACGGTGGTTCGTCGCGACCTGTCGCGATGTGCCCCCGTGCCGTAGGGCTTCTTCCGGCCCGAACCCGTCAGCTAACCCGGTAGGCGGTTCGAGGAAGAAGGAGTTCCGCCGACCGTGGCGTTGACTCGGACCCCCAGCCGTGTTCGATCGCTTCTAGCCGGTGCCGCACTGGCCGCCCTGATCGGGGCGGGTGCCGTCGTCTTGCCACACATCGCTGGAGCGACCCCTGGGCAACCCACGATCGAGGACGTCAAGGCGAGACTCGACAAGCTCGCGCATCAGAACGAGATCCTGGCCGAGAAGTACAACAAGGCTGCAGGCGAGGTTAAGGCAGAGCAGAAGGCCGCCGACACCGCCCAGCGCACTGCGCTTGCCGCCGCCGCGAACTTCGACAAGGCGCGTGCTCGCCTCAGCCAGACGATCACGGCCGAGTACGAGTCGTCGTCGTTCAGCCACGCCGGCGCGCTGCTCACGAGTAGCGACGGGCAGAGTTACCTCGACACGCTGGACACACTGACTCTCATCTCCTCGCACCGCGCGGAGATTGTGGCGCAGATCAAGGCGATCCGGGCGAAGGCCAAGGCCGCGCAGGCGCAAGCTTCCAAGCTGCTCGCAGCCGCGCAGGCCCAAGCGGCCGCACTCGACAAGCAAAGAAAGCAGATCCAGGCCGACACCAACAAATTCAAAGATCTCCTCGCCACCCTGACCGCGCAACAGCAGGCGACCTACACGAGCAGTGGCACGGTGCCCCAGGCTGTGGGCAACATCGGTGTCGGCAAGGCACCGAACGCGCGGGCCCAGGCGGCCGTCAACTACGCGGTTGCGCAGGTCGGCAAGGCGTATGTATTCGCCGCGGCGGGGCCGAATGCGTTCGACTGCTCCGGGCTGACGATGATGGCCTGGGAGCAGGGCGGCGTCAGCCTGCCCCACGAGGCGTCGTCTCAGTACGACTACGGCCGGCATGTCTCCTACAACGAGCTGCTGCCCGGCGACCTGATCTTCCTGTACAGCCCCATCAGCCACGTCGAGATCTACGTCGGCAACGACCTCGCGGTGTCCGCGGCGGACGAGGCCCTCGGCGTGCGATATGTGCATCCGTCGCAGGACATGGGGGACTGGGCCGGGGCGACGCGGCTCGCGTGAGAGTCACCGGGAAGGAGGCCGGCGGGGCGGGTGCCGAAGAAGGGCCCGCCCCGCTGCTGCGTCGACGGGACCGTGCGCGCTTAGGTGCGCCGGACACTCCGCCGGGGCCGCGCTGCGTACCGTCGTGCAGATGAGCCCGGCAGCGAGGCAGAACCCGTGACCTCGCGCGTTCGGCGCGCGCTCATCGTCACCAACGACTTTCCGCCCCGGCAGGGCGGCATCCAGTCGTTCGTCCACGAGGTGGCGATCCGGCAGCCGCCGGGCTCGATCGTCGTCTACGCATCCGACCATGACGGCGCGCGCGCGTTCGACTCGGCGCAGCCGTTCCCGGTGATCCGGCATCACACGGGCCTGCTGCTACCGACGCCAGCGGCGAGCCGGCGCGTTACGGCCGTTGCTCGCAGGCATGGTTGCAGCGCCGTGTGGTTCGGTGCCGCCGCACCGCTCGCCCTGTTGGCTCCGGCGCTGCGCCGCGCCGGTGCGCAGCGGATCGTCGCCACGACTCACGGGCATGAGGCCGGCTGGGCGATGCTGCCCGGTGCGCGCCAGGTGCTGCGGCGTATCGGCGGCACCTGCGACGTGGTCACGTACTTGAGCGAGTACTTCTCTAGACGTCTGGCGCCAGCGCTCGGCCCGCACGCGACGCTGCGCCGGCTCACACCTGGAGTGGACGTCGAGACATTCCATCCCGGCGTGGACGGCTCGGTGGTGCGCGCCCGACACGGGCTGAGCGGGCGGCCGGTCGTGGTGTGCGTGTCCCGGCTCGTGCCGCGCAAAGGGCAGGATGCGCTGATTCGCGCGCTGCCGGCGATCCGCCGCGCGGTGCCCGGCGCGGCGCTGCTACTCGTCGGACGGGGTCGTTACCGCGACGAGCTTGCCCGGCTGGCCCGTCGCGTCGGCGTGGCCGATCATGTGGTGTTCGCGGGCGGCGTCCCTGCCGGCGAGTTGGCAGCGCACTACGCTGCGGGTGATGTGTTCGCCATGCCGTGCCGCACGCGGCGCGCCGGCATGGACGTCGAAGGGCTCGGCATCGTCTACCTGGAGGCATCGGCGCTGGGCCTGCCCGTAGTGGTGGGCGATTCCGGTGGAGCGCCCGAGGCGGTACGCGATGGCGAGACGGGCTACCTCGTCGACGGCCGGGACGTGGCGGCGATCGCGGATCGCACCGCCGAACTGCTGGACGACGCTGCGCTGCGTGCCAAGTTCGGGGAGGCCGGCCGCCAGTGGGTGCAGGCCGAGTGGCGCTGGGACGTCGTCGCCGCCAAACTCCGGGCGCTCCTCGACGGCTGACGCGCCCCGATCGCGCAACATATCCTCGCCTCAGGCGGGGAATTGTTGCGCAATCGGTTAGCTGTACAGGGCGGCGATCTCGGCGGCGCACTCCTTCTGCACGACATTGCGCTTGAGCTTCAGCGACGGGGTGAGCTGCCCGGTTGCCTCCGTCCAGTCGAACGGCAAGATCGTGAACTTACGGATCGCCTCTGCCTTGCTGACGGCCTTGTTCGCGTCGTCGATCGCGGACTGCACCTCGGCGCGCAATTCGGGATCGTCGACCACGTCGGCAAGATTCGTGGTGGCCGGGCGCCCGGTCTTCTCGAGCCAGGTCGGGAACCCCTCGGGGTCGATGGTGACCAGCGCCGCGATGAACGGCTGGCGGTCGCCCACGACGAGGCACTGGCTCACCAGCCAGTTCGCGCGCAGTCGGTCCTCCAGGACGGCCGGCGCGACGTTCTTGCCGCCTGCGGTGACGATCAGCTCCTTCTTGCGGCCGGTGATCGTCACGAAGCCGTCTTGATCGATTTCACCGATGTCGCCGGTGTGGAACCAGCCCTCGGCGTCGATCGCATCAGCCGTGGCCGCCTCGTTGCGCCAGTATCCGGCGAAGACGAGATTGGACTTGAACAGCAGCTCGCCGTCGTCGGCGATGCGTACCGAGGTCCCACCGACCGGCGGCCCGACGGTCCCGATGCGCAACGCATCCGGGCGGTTGACGCAGATGCCGGCCGTCGTTTCGGTGAGGCCGTACCCCTCGTAGATGGTGAGGCCGACCCCGCGGAAGAAATGGCCCAGCCGGGCACCGAGCGGTGCTCCTCCGGAGATAGCTGCTGTGCACCGGCCCCCGAGGGCCGCTCGAAACTTGCCGTATACCAGCCTGTCGAAGACGGCGTGCTGGAGCTTGAGCGGCAGGGGTACCGAGCCGTGCTCCAGAGCCTGCGAGTAGCGGATCGCGACTCGCTCGGCCATGTCGAAGATCTTGCCCTTGCCGTCAGCGTGCGCCTTCTGCCGCGCCGTGTTGTAGACCTTCTCGAAGACGCGCGGGACGCTCAGGATGAATGTCGGTTGGAAGGCGGCCAGGTCCGTGATCAGGTTCTTGACGTCGGCGGTGTGGCCGAGCGTGCTGCCGGTGGCCAACGCGCCGATCTCGATCACGCGACCGAATACGTGCGCGATCGGGAGGAACAGCAGGGTCGAGGTGTCCTCGTTGAAAAGATGGCGCAGCTCGACGGTGACCTCGCTGACCTCGGTGATGAAGTTCAGGTGTAGCAGCTGGCAACCTTTGGGACGCCCGGTGGTGCCCGAGGTGTAGATGATCGAGGCCAGATCGGTCGGTGTGACGGCTTCGCGGCGCTTGTGCACCTGGTCGTCGCTGAGATCGGCGCCACGCGCGCCGAGGTCGGCAAGGGCGTCGCCCTCGATGCGCCACACCGAAAGGCCGGCGACTGCTGATTCGCGTACCGAGTCGACAGTTGCCTCGTGCGCATCGGTCTCGACGAAGATCGCCGTCGCACCGGAGTCCGAGAGAATCCACTCGACCTGCTCGGCGCTGGAGGTCTCGTAGATCGGGACGACGACGGCGCCGATGCTGAGCACCGCGAAGTCGATCAGCGTCCACTCGTAGCGGGTCTTGCTCATCAGCGCAATGCGATCACCCGCCTCGACACCGGCGGCGATCAGGCCCTTCGCCAGGGCGAGCACCTCTGCGCCGAATACCGCGGAGCTCACGTCTCGCCACTCTCCGTCGGCGCGCCGCCGCAACGCGACCCGGTCGGGGAAGCTGGCGGCGTTCTCGAAGACGTAGTCAGCCGTATTGTGCTGCCGTGGATTCGGGGCCTTGCTGGGAACAGACAGTTCGCGCACCGTTTGCATCCTTTCCACGGCGTCACCGACCTAACGTGAAAGCGTAGTGGGTGATGGTCCAGATCGATGTTGTGGACGAGACGTGGGTCGCCGCGCCCCTGTATCGGGTTGCGTCGCGAGTGGCCGACCCGGAGTGCTGGCAACGCTGGTGGCCCGAGCTCCAGCTCACCGTCGATGAGCTGCGTGGAGGGGAAGGGGTGCGTTGGTACGTCGATGGTCGTGCGCCGGGCTCGATGGAGGTGTGGCTCGAACCCGACCTGGACGGCGTGCGGGTGCACTACTTCCTACGGCTGGCTGCTCGCAGTGGTCGGCGCCTGTCGCCGCGACGGGTGCAGCGCGTAGTACTCGCGCACCGGCGGCGAGCCAAGCGGGTGTTCTGGGCACTCAAGGACGAGCTCGAGCTGTGCCGCCCGGCCTGACCGACCGGCACGGCGGTAACCTCACGCCCATGGTGAGCGCTCGCGCGAAGAATCCGCCAGCCGCAACACCTCTGGCGGTCTAGTGATGGCCGATCAGTCGACGCAGTCCATCACGATCAGCGCCCCGCCGGCGGCGATCATGGCGGTGATCGCGGATTTTCCCGCCTACCCCGAGTGGACGGGCTCGCTCCGGTCGGCCGAAGTTCTCGAACAAGGACCCGACGGGCGGGCCAAGCGCGTGCATTTCACCCTCGATGCCGGTGTCGTCAAGGATCAGTACGAGCTCGAGTACATCTGGACGGGCGACGAGCGCGTGGAGTGGAACCTCGTGAAGGGCCAGATGCAGAAGATGCAGCACGGGACGTATGCGCTTCGCGACGTGGGTGGCGGCACGACGGAGGTCACCTATTCGCTGACGATCGACCTGGCGATCCCCATGCTCGGCATGCTGCGACGCAAGGCTGAACGGGTGATCATGGACACTGCCCTGAAGGAGCTCAAGAAGCGCGTCGAAGCCGGGCAGGGTTGACCGCGGCATGCGCATAATCCTGTTCACCGGCAAAGGCGGTGTCGGCAAGACGACCACCGCGTCGGCGACTGCGCTGCGGCTGGCCGATCGAGGGGTCAAGACACTGCTGCTCTCGACGGACTCGGCGCACTCGCTGGGCGACGCGCTGGACGCGTCGCTGGGCAACGAGCCGGCCGAGGTCGTGACGGGGCTCTGGGCCGCGCAGATCGACACGCAGCGGCGCTTCGAGGCGGCCTGGCACGACGTGCAGCAGTTCCTGGTCGACATGCTCGCCCGCGGCGGCGTCGACCCGATCACCGCCGAGGAGCTGACCGTGCTGCCCGGCGTCGAGGAGGTCCTGGCGCTCCTGGCGGTGCGTGAATTCGCGGTGGCCGGCAACTGGGACGTGCTGGTCGTCGACTGCGCGCCCACCGCGGAGACGCTGCGGCTGCTGGCGCTGCCGGAGGCGCTGGGGTGGTATCTGCAGAAGGTGTTCCCGGCGCATCGCCGCCTAGCTCGCGGCATGCGCCCCATCGCCGCGATGATGGGGCGTGGTGACGTCATCCCGCCGGACAGCCTGTTCGAGGCGTTGCTGCGGCTTTCCGACGAGCTGGCCTCGGTCCGCGATCTGCTCGCGGATCCGGCGGTGACGAGCGTGCGGCTGGTCCTGACGCCCGAGTCGGTGGTGGCCGCGGAAGCGCGACGGACGTTCACCGCGCTCGCGTTGTACGGGTACTGCGTCGATCTCGTGATCGCCAACCGCGTCTTTCCGCGAGGGCGGGATGCGTTCCGGCAGGCATGGGCGAGCGCCCAGCAGGCGCAGCTGGCCGAGCTTCGGGAGTCGTTCGCCGGACTGCCGGTGCATGAGCTGCCGTACCGGCTGGCCGAGCCGGTGGGCGTCGCTGAGCTGCGCGCGATCGCCGACGCGCTCTACGGCGTGGCGCCCGGCTCCGACCCGGCCGCCCTGGGCGCGGCACCGGAGCTGATGAGTGTCGACACCGAGGGCGAGGAGTTCGTGCTGCGGATGTGGTTGCCACTGGTCGAGCGCGCTGCCGTCGACGCGGCGCGGGCCGGCGACGATCTGGTGCTGACCGTCGCCGGACACCGCCGCGTGCTGACGCTGCCGAGCGTGTTGCGCCGCTGCGAGGTCGTGGGCGGCGAGTTCGCCGACCGGCAACTGCGGGTGCGCTTCCGCCCCGATCCGGCGCAGTGGCCCCGATGAGCGCAAGCGCTGCGAGCAGGGGAATTCTGTGAGCGAGCCCGGAAGTCACGCAACGACGGGCGAGGAAGCAGTCAAACTCCTCGAAGCCGTCCAGGACTGGCTGCGTCGTCCGCCGCTCTCCGAACACCTCGCGACCGGTGCGCCGGAGTGCACCTGGTGCCCGATATGCCAACTCGTCGCGGTGCTGCGGGGCGAGCGCCCTGACGTCAACGAGAAGATCGCCTCGGTCGTCACTGCGCTGCGCGCGATGCTCGACGGGGGCGACGTCCAGTCGGCGCCGCAGCCGCGCGTCCAGCACATCGACCTCGGCGGCGAGGGCTGATGCCGCTCGCGATCGGTGTCGACATCGGCGGGACGAAAGTCGCTGCCGGCGTTGTCGACGACGAGGGGCGGGTGATCGACACCGAGCGTCGCCGCACGCCCAGCAACGACGTGGACGAGACCGAGCAGGTGATCGCCGAGGTAGTCGACGACCTGGACAAGCGGCACGACGTGGTCGCCGTCGGGATCGGCGCGGCCGGGTGGATCAGCAACGACCGAGCCACGGTGTTGTTCTCGCCGCACCTCGCATGGCGCAACGAACCGCTGCGCGACGCGTTGGCCGACCGCATCGGGCAGCCGGTCACCGTTGAGAACGACGCCAACGCCGCAGCCTGGGCGGAGTACCGCTTCGGCGCCGCGCAGGGGGCGCGCGTCGTCGTCTGCGTGACGCTCGGCACCGGGATCGGCGGCGGGCTGGTCGTGAGCGGGGTGCTGTACCGCGGCGCGTACGGCGTGGGCACCGAGTACGGGCACATGACAGTCGTTCCGGACGGGCGCCGCTGCGCCTGCGGCAACCGCGGCTGCTGGGAGATGTACGCGTCCGGTACCGCCCTCGCCCGTGACGCCCGCGAGCTCGCCGACATCTCGCCCGTCGCGGCGCACCGGCTGCTGGAGTTGGCAGGGGGTGACCCGGACGCGTTGACCGGTCTGCTCGTGACGCAGGCGGCGCAGGAGGGCGACCCGGCGGCGGTGGAGATCTACACGGCGATGGGTCAGTGGCTGGGACGTGGTCTGGCCAATCTCGCGGCAATCATCGATCCCGAGGTGTTCGTCATCGGTGGCGGACTCTCCGAGGCGGGCGACCTGCTGATCTTGCCGGCGCGCGAGACGTTCCAGCGCTCACTCACCGGCCGCGGCTTTCGCCCGGTCGCGGAGGTCAAACTGGCGCAGTTGGGCCCGGACGCCGGCCTGGTCGGCGCGGCCGACCTGGCGCGACGCCGGGTCTAGCCCGGATGCGGCTCCTTACCTACAACGTCCGCTCGCTGCGCGACGACGCGGCTGCGGTCGCCCGCGTCATTCGGGCATGCCGGCCGGACGTGGCCGCGATCCAGGAGGCGCCGCGTTTTTGGTTGTGGCGGGCGAAGCGCGAT
>Ga0126378_10002092_pt1 | contig 14769 bp, 15 predicted proteins | sample PanSoiMetPlot_23_FD_92587 | JGI IMG/M metagenome (GOLD analysis project Ga0126378, IMG submission 92587) | Tropical forest soil microbial communities from Panama - MetaG Plot_23 | ecosystem: Environmental > Terrestrial > Soil > Tropical forest > Bulk soil | place: Panama | collected 2016-02-17 | reverse complement strand
CCAGGTGCGCCAGATCGGGGTCTGGCGCCGAGGACCGGAAGGCGCGCATTCGACGAATGCGTAACTGAGGACCGCAGAAGCCAGGCCGCGAGATGGTGTGCCTGGGCGCCAAGGCGCCGTCGGGGATCGGTGGATCAGGGCTAAGCCGCACTCGCCACGCGGGCTGACCCTGGGACGCCTCGTCGGCGTGGTCGGGCGTAATGAGGCACGGGGCAGGCACGTCGTGGAGACCATCCGAGCCGCCGGCGGCTCGGCCACCTTTCTTGCCGCCGATCTGACCTCAAAGACGGCCATCGACCGTCTGGTGAAGGAAGCAGACGAGACGTTCGGCCTGGTCGATATCCTCGTGAATAATGCGGGCATCTATCCGCTTGGCCCGACAGCGCAGGTCGACGAGGCCACGTTTGATGCGGTCATCGCGACCAACCTCAAAGGACCTTTCTTCCTGACCGCCGCCCTGCTTCCTCGCATGGCGAAGCGCGGATCAGGAAAGGTGATCAACATTACGACCGGAGCGGCCCTGGTTGGGATATCTGGGGCGGCGCTCTATGGCGCGTCGAAGGCGGCGCTCACGCTGCTGACCAGAGCCTGGGCAGCCGAGTTCGGTCCGAGTGGCGTCAATATCAATGCCATTGCGCCTGGGCCAACGACGACCCCAGGGACCACCACCCAGGGAGCGGAGCTGGAGGAAATAGCGAGCAACCTTCCGGCCAGAAGAATCGCTCAGGCCACGGAGATGGTCGGAGCTGCCGTCTACCTGGCTAGCGACGAGGCAAACTACGTCCATGGCGTCACGCTCCCCGTTGACGGGGGAGGCAGTGCCACGCTCCCCATTGACGGGGAAGCCAAGACCAGGCAGCCCGCTGTCACGCGGGCATGATCGGGCCACGGCGGTAAATGAGGTGAAACTCCCCACTTCCGGGATTGATTTATGGCGGGCACTCAGCCAGCTCTGGGCGGCCGGCCTCGACGGGGCATGGCACCGGCACGCTCAGGCATGCGGCCGGCCGCCGTGAGGGCTCGCCGTAGGATGAACTCGATCTGCGCGTTGCTGCTCCGCAGCTCGTCGCTGGCCCATCGCGCAATCGCGTCGTACACGACCGGGTCCAGCCTCAACAGGACGCTCTTGCGTTCAACCACGGGCGTACCCGACCGTCAGTGGTACAGCGATCCCGTGTTGACGACGGGCTGGGTGGCATGGTCGCTGCACAGCACGACGAGCAGGTTGGACACCATCGCGGCCTTGCGCTCCTGATCCAGCTCCACAAAGTCCCGCTCCTCCAGGCGCGCCAGCGCCTGCTCGACCATGCCGACGGCCCCGTCCACGATGCGTTGGCGCGCGGCAACCACGGCTTCCGCCTGCTGGCGCCGAAGCATTACCTGCGCGATCTCGGGGGCGAAGGCCAGACGGGTCAGTCTGGACTCGATGACCCTTACCCCCGCAGGGCTCACCCTGGCCTGGATCTCATCCGTGAGCTTCCCGTTGATCTCCTCCGCGTTCTGCCGGAGCGATGGCTGACCATCACCGTGCGCGTCGTAGGGATAGCTCGTGGCGACGTGTCGGACGGCGGTCTCGGTCTGGATGCCGACGAACGCCACGACGTCCTCGACCGCGTACACCGCTCGCGCCGTGTCCTCGACCTGCCACACGACAACTGCGGCGATCTCGATGGGGTTGCCGTCGGCGTCGTTGACCTTCGCCACCGCCGTCTCGTGGTTGCGGATCCTGGTGGACACCCTGCGCCGCTCGGCGAACGGGTTGACCCAGCGCAGGCCGGCGCTGCGGACAGTGCCCGTGTAGCGACCGAAGAGCTGCACGACCCGCGCCTCTCCGGGAACCACCTGGGTCAGGCCTCTCATGGCGGGCGCGCCGACGACGATCAGCGCGACCGCGACCCAGATGGCCTCGGTGGCGCTGGCGCCCGCGCTGACGGTCATACCGATGCCCCACGTCAGCAGTCCTGCCGCACCGAGCAGCGCGAGCAAGCCCACGCCCAGCACGGGCAGCCCGTTCAATCCGCCGGCGGGTCGTTCATGTACTCCGGACACAGAGGTGTCGGCCGGCACCCCGGCCGGGGGGACGTTCGTGACCATCAGCCTTCCTCCATACGCTGCGCGATAGGGTTGCATTCCTGATACTAGCTGATTATCATTGTGATATCACATTAATGAGTCGACTGGCAGAGGAGAAGGCGGTCATGGAGATCCTTCGCAACCTGGCGCGGCGCAAGCTGCGCAGCACGCTGACGATCCTCGGCATCGTCATCGGCATATTCGCCCTGACCACGATGGGCGCCATGTCCGAGCACTTCAACGTCCTCTTCAACTTCGCGGAGGAGTGGTACAGCTCCAGCATCCCGGTGGGGTCGCCGGACGGCCAGGCGGCGCTCCTGCCGCTCAGCAAGATCAGCGAGATCGAGAAGATCGACGGCGTGGCGGCGGCGTTCCCTGGCTACTCGTTCGGTATGAAGCCGGGAGAGGTGACCACCGTCTCCTACGGCATACCCGACACCATCGTCGCCTACGACCCGCGCGAGGCCCCGTACGAGGCGCTCAAGACATCGATCGCGGAGGGCAGGAACCTGACGGCGGCGTCGCGCGGCGAGGTGGTGCTGGGGACCAGCGTAGCCAACGAGTTCAAGAAGAGGGTCGGCGACCGGATCGACATGCCGGTCAGGCCCAGGGACGCCAAACTGGAGTTCGTCAACCACCCCTTCACGGTGGTCGGCATCCTGAATCCGACCGGGACGGTGCCGGACAGCTTCGCGTACGTCAGCGTCGCGGATGCGCAGATCCTGTTCAAGGACGTTGTGCCCGCCTTCATGCGCGACCGCGTCGACACGACGACCGTGGCGGAGGGCATCACGGTGTACGGCAGGCCGGGGACGTCGCTGGCGGGCCTGGACCGGATCGCCGACCAGATCAACCAGCAGGTGCCGGGAGTGAAGGCGACCAGGCCGAGCGAACTGGTGAGCTCGTTCCGGTCGGGCGGGGCCACCTTCACGGCGATCACGACGGCGGCGGCAGTGCTGGCGCTGGTGATCGGGGGGCTGTCGGTGGTGAACACGATGATCATGTCGGTTATCGAGCGCTACCGAGAGATCGGCCTGAAGAAGGCGGTGGGGGCGCACACGGGGCGCGTGCTGCGGGAGTACCTGACAGAGGCGACGCTGATCGGGCTCCTGGGTGGAGCGATCGGCTACGCGCTGGGAGTGGTGTTGACCAACCTGCTGAACATGGCGGGGAGGTCGAGCAACCTGGAGCTGTTCCTGGTCACGCCGAAGCTGACGGCAATCGCGCTGTGCTTCGCGGTGGCGCTGGGCGCGCTGGCGGGACTGATCCCTGCCTTCCGGGCGGCCAGGCTGGACCCGGTGATGGCGCTCAGGACCACCAACTAGCGAGTCAATGCGAGGCGGAAGGAGAGCAAAACGGAGTACGGAGATGGCAAGCATCGAGCTCGTGGACCTGACCAAGCACTACCGGCAGGGGAGGACGGTGGTGAGAGCACTGGACGGCGTGTCATTGGAGATCGGCCCGCGCGAGTTCGTCTCGGTGGTGGGGCGCTCGGGAAGCGGCAAAACCACGATGCTGGACCTGATCGGCCTCCTGCTGCGGCCGACAGGTGGCAGGTTGCTGATAGACGGGCAGGACGCGGCGCTGCTGAAGGACAACCGGCGCGCTGACGTGCGGGCCCAGCGGATCGGGTTCATCTTCCAGGAGTTCAACCTGCTGCCGGCGCTGAATGTCATGGAGAACGTGATGCTGCCGCTGCGGTACACGAAGTCGAACGTGAAGGACGGCCGGGCGCGGACGCTGGAGCTGCTGGAGGCGGTGGGCCTGGAGGACCGAGCGCGGCACCGTCCGGACGAACTGTCGGGAGGGCAGCAGCAGCGGGTGGCGATTGCCAGGGCGCTGGTCAACCGGCCCACCGTGGTGCTCGGCGACGAGCCGACGGGGTCGGTGGACACGCAGACTTCGCAGGAGCTGGTCGCGCTGCTGCGGTGGCTGAATCGCGAGGAGGGTGTCACCTTCGTGATCGTGACCCACGACCTGGACCTGGCCGGTCGCACTGACCGCATGATCCGGCTGAGTGACGGCCGTGTGGTGGGCGACGAGCTCGTCCGCCACGCCGCCTGACCGGAGACGAAGGTTCTGTCCCCCGCCACGTCGGGGGAGTAGCCGGCGAAGCCGGGGGAGGGGGCCTTGCCAGGTGGGACCCGATACCCTGTTGGGCACGGAGATGCCTCAGGACGAGGTGACATTGGTCCACGACTACCTCAATCGGCTACACACGGCTGAGGCCCTCTCGGCACGTGCGGTTGTACTTGTTGAAGGGATCAGCGACCGGCTCGCACTCGAAGCTCTAGCCAGGCGCCGTGGTCGGAATCTTGACGCAGAGGGCATCTCCATCGTGCCAATGGGGGGTTCGAAGAACATCGGAAGCTTCCTGGATGTGTTCGGCCCTGAGGGGATTGACGTAAGGCTGGCGGGGCTCTGTGACGCCGCAGAGGAGAGCGACTTCAAGCGCGGTCTGGAGCGGGCCGGCCTCGGCTTCAAGCTCAGTCGAGCGCATATGGAACGACTCGGTTTCTACGTTTGCGTCGCAGACCTGGAGGACGAGCTGATCCGTTCCCTCAGTGCCGCTGCCGTGGAACAGGTCGTCGCCGCTCAGGGTGACCTTGACTCGTTCCGCACATTCCAGAAGCAGCCTGCGTGGCGAGGACGGACCAACGAGGAGCAGCTCAGGCGCTTCATCGGCACCCACAGCGGCCGGAAGATCCGGATGGCGCCCCTGCTCGTCGACGCGCTCGATCTCACCCAGGTGCCTCGCCCACTGCACCGTGTCTTGCTCATGTCTGACGCATCGAATGAGTGAGTAGCTCTGCCTAGCCGTGCTATCGGGACATGCCCGGGACCTCGCGGTGCGGGCGCTCGGACCTTCGAGCTGAGGCGCCAGCTCGCCCTCCGCTTCTTCAACTCCGACGTCCTGGAGCGCAGGCTCAGCAACGACGCGGCCAGCCGACCGCGTTCGTCCTGGCTGCCCTCAGCCGGCCGGCAGGTTTACCGCGCGAGTACTCCAGCGCCGCCTGATCGAGTTGACGGACCTGGGTTACGGCACAGGATCATGGCCGCAACGGCAGTCCAGGGAACGGTACTCCGAGTACTGACAGCTTGGAGTTGACGCCGCTGTCGGACAGGGACAGGTTGGTGACGTAGAGCGCCCGCTCGTGAAATACAAGGCTGGCCGGGAAGTCGAACGCGTTGGCGCCGGTCCCCTTGTAGCGAGCGATCAGGTGAGCGCTCGGGTCCAGCACCTGCACTTCATTGGCCTGGTTGGCGCAGACGTACAGGTTGCCACGGACGTCGAACATGACACCGTCGGCGCCGTGGAGAACCTGCGTCGTCGCCGAACCCTGAGCAAAGACCTCGATTGGGCCGGCACTGCCGTCGGCCTCGACCGGAATCCGGAGTACACGGCTGTCGCCAGTGTTCGCGACGTAGAGGAAGCGCTCGTTCCGGTCGAAGGCGACCCCGTTGGCGCCGAAGGGTGGGAAGCCCTTGGTCGTGAGAAGCGAACTCGAGGCCCAGACCTGGCTGCTCGAGCCATCGGGGGCGACTTTGGTGATGGTGCCCGCGAATGAGTCGGAGACGAAAAGGTCGCGGTGGCGGTCCTGGGCGATCGCGTTGGCGGCCTGGAAGCCAGTCGCCAGGATCGTGATGGCGTGGGTCGCCGGGTCGATTCTGAGCAGCCGGCCGTTGGGTGCCGTGCCATTGGCGAAATCAACTGCATAGAGGCCCTGACTCGGCTCGAAGAGCTCACCCAGGAGTGCCGCATCTCCCGCAGGGCCGGCGGGGATGGGTATCACGTCAACAACGCGCTGATCGGGGCTGACGACACAGACATTGGCGACCGGCGCGAACGCAAAGGAGGCCGCATAGAGGTTGCCGGTGGGGTCGACCGCGATGCCCTCAGGGTTGGGACAGGTGGCCTTGAGGTTCGGGCCGAAGTTCTGGACGACGCCTACTGGAGGTTGAGCCGCCCAGGCCGGTGGGACAGCAAGGACGAGCAAGACGGCGGCGGGCAGCGCGAGTGACCAGCGGAGCACGGCGATCCTCCCTGACCTAAGAGCTTGAAGCTGAACTGGTGCCTGAGGCATCCTACTGCAGCTGATGCCGGTCCTGCATCAGGCCAGGGTTGACGGCGGGTTACAAAGTCAGTGGTGACGATCGTTCAAGCGTGGCGGCACCGGGTCGCGCCAGGTGCGGGCCCTGCCGTTCGGCAAGCCGTCCGGGGTCCTTGACCGCCCAGTGTCTAGCGGGTTGGGGGACGCGCGGCCAGGGCGTGCCATCGTTCACATCCAGTCAGAAGCCGAGCCGCTCGCGAACAAGGATCGCAGTCACCCGACCAGGGGTGAGCACCCGATTGATGATGAGGATGTTGTTGACCCCGCTCGGCACCCCATACGCGAGGCGCGCCCGCGCGTCCTCGAGCGGCAGGCAGTACTCATGGATGCGGCGAAATCCTGTCTCAAGGTCAGCGACGATCTTCTGGCCGCCGATCACTAGAATCACATGCGCTGCTCCCGACACCAGTGGGCCCAGCTGGCTGCCGCTCGCAGAGGCAATGAGCAGTGAACCGTCCTCGGTCACCGCGTGCACGCTGCCGACGACGTACTCTGGGGCCGCGGCGAGCATGCGCATCTCGTGCCGCCGCATCTCCCGATCCATCTGGTACAGGCGCAGACGGAGAGGCTGGTAGCGTCCCGAGCGTTTGATGTCCTCGGCCACGCCGATTGTCTCGAGCGTCGTCGACGTGTTGCTGAAGACCTCGGCACCTTCGGCGAGCAGCGACCGAACCATGTTCCTGGCCTCCGCGCCCGTAGCGACGACAACAGCTCGGACGCCGTTGCGCTCGAGAGCCGCCGCTGCCGCGGCTATCCATTCCTCGGAGGCGAGCTCCGAGAAATCCGGTCCCAGGGACTCGGCCGACACTTCTGGCATCGCCGGCTCAGGCACCGCCAGCCTCCGCGAGGCGGCGATGCACAAGTGCCACCGCCATGGCTCCCTCGCCGATCGCCGCCGCGCACCGCTTGATCGACCGTGCCGGACGTCAGCCGCGGCAAAGAGACCCGGCAGGCTGGTCTCCAGAGGGAACGGCTGGCGCTGCAGCGGCCAGCCCTCGGGCGGCCCTGAACTCGTGATCAGATCACTTCAGGTCAGCACGTATCCGCCTGCATCGGTAATCGCCCCGACCCGGATCGCGCCCTCTGAGCGCGGCGTACCGCCGATGCAGATGAAGAGAGCATCGGCGGGCAGGACCACGGGATCGCGGTTCTCGGGTGACGACACCACGAGCTGTCGCAGGCGCCCATCTGCCTCGACGCCCACCACCTGCGAGCCGGCCCTCACCTCGATGTTGTCGATGGCCGATATGTGGTCGACGAGGTACTGCGACATCGAGGCGCCGATGTGCTGGCCTCGCACGAGCAGGGTGGTGAGCGGTTGGCTGAGAATGTGAACCCGATACCACCGGAGCGCTATGACGAAAACGATGGCTCCGGTCGCCTGGCTGCCTCTTCCCGGTGTCTAACTCGCGCGTAATTGACCCGGATGAGGCTCGGACACGATTACTGGGATCGCAAAAGGGCCTAAGGCCCCCATCAGGTTAGGCGCTGCCGCCTGCGAGGGGCCTACCGGTCTGCTCCACCTCCGTGGCCGCTCCAGGGCAACAGCTCCAGGGGGGACCGCAATGGCTGTCACGCGTGGCCGGCGGCTCGGGCCGCGTCGATCTAATGCTCGCGCATCAGCCCCGCTATCTCAGCTCGTCGCCCTCCGCCGCCCAACTCTCTTCCGGGTCCTCGGGCCGGTCTCCGGCATCAGCAGGTGTGTGTTTGCTGCTGCGTCGCTGATCTTAGTTCGCGGGGATTTGTCAGAAGACACCCTGCGCCGCCTGTCCCACTGGTGACGGGGTCAGGCCGTTGATGTTGTTCTCGATCAGCACGATGATCAGGTTGCTGCCGCGTGGGCCCTGACGGATAGGCGACCCCTGGTCTGGGCCAGTTGTGAAGCGAGTGGCGGCGAGCCTGGCGGCGCCGCCGCCGCCCGACGAAAAGATGATGCTCTGATCGTGGATCAGCGCTCCCAGGAACGCCTTGTCGCCCGTGTCGGTCCGCACGAACCAAGCCCCATAGAACTTGCCCGACCCGTATGGCTGCGCGGGCAGGTCGCGGACGTGAATTGAGCCCTGCAGCACGCCCTGAGCGAAGCGGATGTCGGCGCTGCCTCTTGCGTCGGGAGCGCCGGCAAGCGCAGAGAGTTCGACATGTATGCCCCCAGTATCCTGATCCGGTTCCGCCGCACGGGTCGCGAGGGCGAACCGCGCTGCCAGGACGGCTACGCATAGGAGGACGGCCAACGCCACCCAAACACTGCGCTTTCCAGCCAATCTCACCCTGGTCATGACTTCCTCCATTACTCGATGCAGAGGCCAGTGCTAACCTCCGTTCGGCCGCAGCATGACGCGGGTTCGCGACAGCACGGTGACACTGCCGGCGGGCGGGCAGGGTTGTCGTCGTCCCTCATTGGTCGAAACGCCGGTGTTGATTGCGGATCGCCCAGAAATTCAGGGCCCGCCAGACTCGGGACCCTCCTGAGCTCGGCGGTACTCTCCAGGAGATACACCGACGTGGCGCTCGAATGCTCGGGTAAACGCCGCCAGCGACTCATAGCCTGCGGCAACCGCGACGACTGACAGGTTGTCCTTCGTGTCACGCAAGCGTCTCGCGGCGGCATCGAGCCGCACGCGAGTCAGGTAACGAAGCGGCGGTTCGCCGACCAACCGCGTGAACTTGCTCGCAAGGGCTGACCGCGACAGGGCAACTTGATCCGCGAGCATCTCCACTGTCCAGGGTCGAGCTGGGTCCCTGTGGAGGAGCGCGATGGCGCGACCGATCTGCTGATCTCGGACCGACGCGAGCCAGCCCGACTCCGCAGAAGCGAGACTTTCCTCGAGATAGCTGCGGATTGCGCCGATGAAGAGGATGTCGGCGAGCCGGCCTACCACCGCCTCGGCGCCAGGGCGATCCGAGGCAAGCTCATCGATGGCATGCTGAACGGTGAGGCGAAGCCATGGCGCACCGCCCTCTTCGCTACCCTTCACGTAGATAAGCGGTGGAAGCGCAGCGAGGAGAGGATTAGTCCTGGCGTTGTCGAACGGCATTGCACCGCAAACGAGTCTGGTGGTAAGTCCCACGCCGAGCGCGTTGAGTTCGCCGTTAGGTGACGGCGGACTGGCCTTGACCAGATCAAGGAGACCGATTGCGCGGGAAGTTGGTGCGTCTCTCAGGACGTGCGCGTGCTCTTGAGGCAGGACGACTAAATCTCCGGCCGCAAGCTGAACGCCGCTAGGTTCACCCTCGACCTCTAACCAGCAAGATCCGGCGGCGACAATATGAAAGGGCACCAAGCGACCGCGAACAACGTGCCCGGGCTCCCGCGACGGGTACTTCATTCGACGGAACTGAGTGGAGGCCGCGCGATAAGCGTTCGCATCGAGCCTCAGTCCCCAGGGCGCAGGCAGCGCCACTCGAAAGAAGACACTGCTCCCTGTAAAGATTGATCCGAGTAAGTCGTCCAGCAGAGTCTCCCGCCAGGAGCCGCCGGCGGCCTCGAACGCATCTGACGCTGGGGTCATTGACCTGCCATAACAGGTGTCAGTTAGGGCTGTCAACGTCGTTCGGGGATTTTCGAAATCGGAGAGGCAAGAACCCGGCCCCAGACAACGTGTTCTGGACGATCGAGCAACAGATCCGGCGTTCCGGTCAACGGGTGCCAGTAGACTTTTGCGCCACCAGCTCACGCGCGATGAGCAGCGTCTTGCGATCGCCGACGACGTCCATACCGGGAGAATCGGCATGAAGTCCAGCTCGTCCTTGCTCGAACACGTGATCACAGCGCATGGTGGCCTCCAACGATGGCGGAGCGCCGGGGCGCTGACTGTCCGGCACTCGTCCGGTGGCTTCGCCTTCGCCGCGAAGTTCCAAGGGCGAACCCTCTCCACGCACCTGGCACAGGTATCAACCGATCTTCAGCGCACAGTGTTCGCCGCGTACCCAGGGCCTGGACGTCGAGGGGTGTTCGAGCGCGGCGCTGTGCGAATCGAGACAGACGGCGGTCGCATCCTCGCTGATCGGCTCGATCCCCGCTCCGACCTCCGCAGCCCGCGCCATAGGCTCTGGTGGGACAAGCTCGACCTGCTCTACTTCACCGGCTCAGCGCTGTGGACGTACATGGCGACCCCGTTCATCTTCGCCACTCCCGGCTTCGAACTGCACGAACTCGAACCGTGGGAGCAAAGCGGCGAGGTCTGGCGCCGACTCGCCGTGACGTTCCCCGCCGAGCTTCACACCCACTCGCGTCGGCAGGTCTTCTACTTCGGTGCCGATGGCCTGCTGAGGCGCCAGGACTACACGGCGGAGGAATTCGGAGAGCGAGCGAATGCCGCTCATTACTGCTTCGACCATCGGGAGTTTGGTGGCCTGGTGTTCCCCACGCGCCGGCGGGTCTTTCCCCGGAGACCCGATGATCGTCCTCGACGGTATCCGCTACTCGTGTGGATCGACATCCAGGCTGTCGATGTCGGCCTGTTGAACGGCCCGACTAGATGATCGATTCCAGAGGCGGCCCTCCCGGCTGGCGAGGCCCAGCCTTGCCTTGAGTGCGCTCAATGCTGACTGAGTAGTCAACGATGATATGGGCGGCGTGCGGTCCCGTCTTCGACGGCAAGTCCGAGCCCCCTGTCTGTGACCGATGCTACAGACGTCCCCGGCCGGCCACCCTACGGTCTGAAGTCGCGGATGGTCCTGGAGATCGTGGTCACTGCCGACACCGTACCCGGTTCCTCACAGCTCCACGCCATTCGGGCGGGTCACCTGGAGCCGCGCAACCGCCCTTGACCGGAACGCCGGATCCGTTGCTCAAGCGTCCAAAACGCCCGGTGTGGGCTAGTCGACGTGACTCTCTGCATGCAAAAGATCCACAGGTGATGTTGGCAGCCTTAAACCGCCATTCGTACACGCCAGCTAGGTGACCGCGGAGTTCGAGGAGATGGAGACCGACTCAGACTCCTGGCGCGAGGCCCTGCTGGACGACCTCCTCGGATCGATTCGCGTGCGGAGCAGCATCTTCCTGCGAGCGGCGCTCGATGCACCCTGGGGCGTCACCGTCGATGCCAGGACCTATGGCGACGCGCTGCTGCAGTTCCGGCGAGTGAAGTCCACGTCCCCTCCACGCGAGCGGAGCTTTGGCAGTCAGAGGGCCTGCTTTCACATCGTCGCGGCCGGATCCTGCTGGCTGCAAATGGCAAGCGTGCCGGGCCCGATCCGGCTGGCCGCTGGAGACTTCGTGGTCTTCCCTCAAGCCGACCCGCACGTCATGAGAGACGCACCGATCACCCGCACACAGAGTCTTCTCGACCTGCTCCGGGCCAGCCCGCCCTCATCGAACGGTGAGGTCCGGCTCGGTGGCGGCGGCGTCAGCACGCGAATCGTTTGCGGTGGGATGCGGTTTGATCACGTCAAGACCAATCCCCTTCTTGCTGCCCTCCCACCTCTGATCCATGTGAAGGGAAGTGAGGACGGCGGAGCCCCATGGCTTCGCCTCACTGTCCAACATCTCGTGGATGAGCTCGATTCGGATCGCACCGGCGTTGAAGCTGTGGTGAGCCGGCTAGCCGACATTCTTTTCATCGGTGCCGTCCGCAGGTACATCGAGGAATGCCTCGCCTCTGCGGAGTCCGGGTGGCTCGCCGCCGTCCGAGACCACCAGATCGGCCGCGCTATCGCGCTCGTGCACAGCGACCCGGCTCGTCCGTGGACAGTGGCGGCGCTTGCGGATGAGGTGGCTTCGTCGCGCTCGGCCTTCGCGAGCAAGTTCACCAGGTTGGTCGGCGAACCACCGCTTCGCTACTTGACTCGCGTGCGGCTTGGCGTCGCCGCCAGACGCTTACGGGACACAAACGACAAGCTCTTGGTGGTCGCGGCTGCTGCAGGCTACGACTCGGCGGCCGCCTTTACCCGAGCGTTCGAGCGCTATCTGGGCGTGACCCCGGGGGAGTACCGCCGAGCTCACAGCGGTTCCTGCGTCGGCCAAGCCCCGGAATCTCTGGACGATCGGCAATCAATGCGGGCGTCGCAAGCAATCACGAGCCAGTAGGATCCCGTAATGGAAATCGTCGGCGGGCGGCCGGCTTTCGACGTGCCGCAACAGCTGTTCCCAGTCGAGCGTCGGTTCCTGGAGCTTGACGGGGCGCGGATTCATTACGTCGATGAAGGCACCGGCAATACTCTCCTGCTCCTGCACGGCAACCCCTCATGGAGTTTCCTCTATCGGAAGATCATCGCTGCGCTGAAGAGCGACTTCCGGTGCGTCGCGCTCGACTTCCCCGGCTACGGCCTATCGGATCCTGCGCCTGGCTATCACTTCACCCCGAAAGAGCACAGCGACGTACTCGAGCGCTTCGTTGATCGTCTAGGTCTGAAGGACCTGACCATGATGGTCCAGGACTGGGGCGGGCCGATCGGCCTCGGCTTCGGCGGCCGCCGGCCGGAGCTGGTGCGGCGCTTGATCATTGGCAACACGTTCGCCTGGCCGCTTGCTGCGGAACGGCGTATTCGTGTCTTCAGCTGGATCATGGGTGGGCCGATTGGCCGCTCGCTGACGTCCGCGTTCAACTTCGTACCGAGGGCGTTCTTCGCACGTGGCTTCGCACAGAAGCCACCGCCCGAAGTCCTCGAGATGTACCTCGCACCCTGGCGAAATCGGGCCCGGCGGACCGCTGCGGTAATTGCTCCGCGACAGCTCATCCGTGCGACTAGCTACCTCCGCGAAGTCGAAGCCGGGTTGCCAAAGCTGGCCGACCGACCGGCTCTAATCGTCTGGGGTGTCAGAGACGTGGCCTTCCGAGACGCTGAACGCCAGCGCTTCGAACGCTCCTTCCCAAGACACACGACGGTCCTGTTCGATAATGCTTCGCACTTCCTCCAGGAGGACGTCGGCGATCAAATTGCGCAGGCGATCAAGGCATTCTAGAGGCAGGAAAGGTGAAAACCCCGGACAGTCTCCGCGACCACGAACCTCAGCCATGATCCCCTCCATCACGGTCGATCAGATGCGCGAGGTAGACCGAATCATGGTCGAGGACCTGCACATCGAGCTCATCCAGATGATGGAGAACGCCGGCCGCTGCCTGGCGCACCACGTGCGATCTGAGCTTGGCGGTGACGTACGCCGGCGGCGGATAGCGGTGCTCGCGGGCAGCGGCGGCAACGGCGGAGGTGGCCTCGCCGCGGCCCGACGGCTTGCCATCTGGGGCGCTGACGTAACCGTGCTGCTCGGTCAGGAGGCCGACGCGGTCCACGGCGTCCCGGGGCATCAGCTTGCGATCCTTCAGCGCATCGGCGTCCACACGCAAGGGCCCAAGCAGGTGGTGGACGCCGACGTCAGCTCGGCCGAGCAGTTGATTGACGCTCTGATCGGGTACAGCCTCAGGGATGCGCCGACGGGCTACATCGGAACCCTCATCGGCGCCGCCAATGCAAGCGGTCGTCCGATCGCGGCGCTCGACATCCCGTCAGGTCTCCCCGGCGACACAGGGATTGCCGCCGAGCCCACCATCCGGGCCGCCACCACGCTGACGCTCGCCCTGCCCAAGGTCGGGCTTCTACGGCCCGTGGCCCGCTCATACGTCGGCCGGCTTTATCTGGCCGATATCTCAGTTCCTCAACTCGTCTACGGCCGATTGGGGATATCGGTGGGTGACATATTTGGCGAATCGGACGTCGTCCCGGTGGTGCCGTGACCGGTCGGATCACCCATCCGACACGCCACCGAGTCGCCTGAGATGCCTGCGCTTTCCTTCGAGGGGCTCCTGGGCGTCGCCCTGATCGCCTTTGGCGCTCCTCTCTTGCTCGGCATGGCGCCGTGGCTGCGAGTGCCGGCGGTTGTCCTGGAGATCGTGGCTGGCATCGTGGTCGGACCCTCGGTCTTGGGTTGGATTCGCGTCGATCTTCCGATCGCTGTGCTCTCGACGCTGGGCCTCACGTTTCTGCTCTTCCTGGCTGGAATGGAGATCGACTTCGACCGCCTTCGGGGCCGTCCACTGCAACTGGCCGCTGCTGGGCTGATCCTCTCATTCGCCCTGGCGCTGGCGGCCGGCTACGCGAGCCTGTTTCTGGGGCTTGTGCGCTCGCCCCTCTTTCTGGCGATCATCCTGGTCGCCACCTCGCTCGGCCTGGTGCTGCCAGTGCTCAAGGACGCCGGCCTCGCGGGTGGTCCCTTTGGGCAGATGGTGATCGCGTCCGCCTCCCTGGCCGACTTCGGCGCGGTGATCCTTCTGTCGCTCCTGTTCTCACGAGAAGCACGGTCCCCGTTCACCACGGCCGTGCTGCTCGTGGGTTTCACCCTCACCATCGGGGTGGCCGCCTTCACCATCGCTCGGGCGGAGCGTCTTGCGACGCTGTCCATGCTTCTGCGCCGGCTGCAGGATACAACGGCGCAGATTCGCGTCCGGGGCGCCGTGCTTCTGTTGCTTGCCCTCGCCGCTCTGGCCGGCCGGTTCGGTATCGAGCTGCTCCTGGCATCCTTCATGGCCGGGTCAGTCATCGCTTTGATCGACCGCGACGGACAGATGACGCATCCCCAGTTCCACAGCAAGCTGCAGGCGGTGGGCTATGGATTCCTGATCCCGATCTTCTTTGTGAGCAGCGGGCT
>Ga0126378_10002090_pt1 | contig 14773 bp, 13 predicted proteins | sample PanSoiMetPlot_23_FD_92587 | JGI IMG/M metagenome (GOLD analysis project Ga0126378, IMG submission 92587) | Tropical forest soil microbial communities from Panama - MetaG Plot_23 | ecosystem: Environmental > Terrestrial > Soil > Tropical forest > Bulk soil | place: Panama | collected 2016-02-17 | reverse complement strand
TTTTATAACTGTGCACTACCGAACCACTTAGCGATTCGCAAGTACTGCGTCGGTTTCTTCTGATTCTCTATTTGGTTCTCATGTCCTTGTGGTACTCCATTTTGGAATCGACCTCTTTATTCTTCTTCTGTACCACGAACTTCCCCCTCTCTCTTCGGTCTGACTTTTTCTTCTCCTTGTAGTACTTCCGTACTACAATGCTCGCGGTGGCTGCTACTTTTCTACAGGTACGTTTTCGCTATAGGTTTGGCTTTCCGCACTGGAATACACTGCATTTGAATAAGGAGCCGTATTCGCCCGGAAAGTCGGTCCAGCCATGGCAAGCCAGCAAGAGTTGTTAATGTCCAAGATTCCCGCTCAAGACGCCTCTTCCAAGCCCGCTCGTACGGAGCGGCGAGGCAATCGCCGCTGCAAAATAACCCAGCTGATGCGCATCCGTCCCTCCGATCCTCAGAAGCCCCATTTCGAGGATCTGCGCGGTTCGGTGAGTGTTTCGCGCTCGGGCGTGTACTTTCAGTCCAGCGAGGCTGGCTACCAGGTGGGGCTCAGGCTGTTCGTGACCATGCCGTATTCGAACGACCCCGCGGCATTGAATCGGGAGTACCTGGCGGAGGTCGTCCGGCGCGACGTTCTGCCCACTGGGATGTACGGGATCGGGATAAAAATGTTGATGGAGCTGGGGATTCAGCGCTCGTACAACTTTGGCGGCGGTAACATCCCTTAGCGCTACGATTCTTTAGCAGGATTACACCCTCTCAAGCACATCTCGGTTAGAAACAAGAACGGGCGCCCCTGGTGATTGGGACGCCCGCTCTTGTGTTTGGGGGTGGAGAGAACTGTTAAGAAGCCTGGCCGAACGCCCGCATAGTGCGGTGGCGAATCATCCCTAGTTGCTTGTTCAAGGGATGCCGGCGTGAGAGAAAGCTAAGAACTGGCGCGCGCCGGTTCGTCAGCTTGTTCATGGCAATGGTCAGGCGCACGTCGCGCCGCGCAAATTTCAGCCCCGATTCGAGCGCTTCCCTCGCATCATTGCGGCGCCCGGCGGCCGCGTAAACTTCCGCCAGATTCAGGTAAAGCTGCGCCTGATTCCGCTTCATCCGGACGGCGGAGTCGCAGAGCCGTTCTGCCTCGCCCCATCTGCCTTCGGAACGGGCCAGAACCACTCCAAGATAAGACATGTAGTAAGGATTGTTGTTTTCGAGTTCCACGGCGCGGCGCATGTGGGGGAGGGCCTGGTCGGCATGGCGGTCGCGCAAAAACGTCAGTCCGGTTTTGAACTCCCGGAAGGCTTCCGTATCCATCATCTTTGCACCTTTTCCATCCCGGTCAAGTCGGGACTGGCGGAGATTGGTATATCTGGTGACTCGGCCATTTTTCGAACGGCGCTGGGGGGAAGCGCCAGGTTATGTTGGGAAGTGCTGGGAAGGAGCGTTCCGCGAAGCCAAGCATTTTGCGGAACAGCCTGCCAGTCGGTAGCGAGCAAGGTTCCCATCCCGGTCCGTTTTTGAACCTACGCGATTTCTTCCGGGGAATCTACTGAACTGGAGGACAGTCTTGGTTCAGCGGCACTGACGTAGCAAATCGAAAACCAGGGACAGGGTAAGTTCGTACTAGGGTTTTGGTCAGCTTGACTCTTGGTGTAGTTTGAGGATCCGGCTCACGGTGTCGATGTTTCGCAGGATGTTGTCCAAGGGAACAGGATGGTGGCGCTGCGCGTGAGTTGCTTCGTGGTTAGGCAGCACGACGAGTCGGTGAACGCCTGCGGCGGCGTAGGCCTCGACGCTGCGTCGGCTGAACGGGCCGACGGGCGTCACGCTGATTTCCAGCTTACCCAATTCGCTTGGGCGAGTGTGCTGTTCAGCCATCTTTCTCAAACGGTCTACATGCTGTTTCGTCTGCTCCACAGTTAGTCCGAAACCATACCACCCATTGCTCATGGTCACAGCACGGCGAAGCGCAGCAGGGCTTTCGCCGCCTATCACCACTGGCGGTATGGGGCGCTGGAGCGGACGAGGGCGCGCTGCGACATTGCTGAAAGAGGCTGAGGGACCGTGGTGTTCGGGGCGGTCCATGGTCCAGATTGCTCGCATGGCGCGAAGAGCGTCGCCCACCCTTTCGCCGCGGCTTTCCATCGGTACGCCGAGCGCTTTGAATTCCGGCTCCAACCAGCCCGCGCCTACGCCGATGATGAGGCGGCCGCCTGAGACGGCGTCAAGACTGGCCAACTCCTTTGCGAGAAGCAGAGGGTTGCGCAGAGGCAGAACGATGATCCCGCTGGCAATGCGAACGCGTTTTGTATGTGCTGCGATCCAGGTTAGTGCGACGGTCGTATCCAGCATCGGCGTGTCAGGGGCGAGCGGAAATGAGGCAAGCGCTGGATCGGGCAGAACGATGTGCTCACCGGTCCAGACTGATTCAAAGCCAGCAGCTTCGGCAGCCTGAGCTACGCGAACTGCGGCGGCTGGGTCCCCACAAGTGCCGTAATTGATGGCGAATAGACCAATCTTCATGGTGCATCCATTGATGAAATGAATTGTGAGGAGGTTACCGGCTGATTTCCCGGTTTATTTTGCTAGGTCTTTCTACTCGCCGCGCCAGGTCTTCCAGTCTTTCAGAGTGGCTTTGTACATCGCTTTGGCGGCTCTATGGAGCCAGCGACCGCGGCGCGATTCCAGGTCACGCTTTACGCTCGGAATGGCTTTTGGAGTGCCGAAATGCATGTTGGCGGTTTCCCAACCCATGTCGTATAGGAGGCGGGATTCGTCGCGCTCTTTGGGCAGGGAAGAAAGCTCGATGCGGGAGCAATCCGGCGCCAGCCGGCGAACGAGCCAGTGCCCGTGGAACTGCACGCAGGGATCTTTGACGCGGATGGCGGAATTGACGATTTTCGCGCCATAGAGTTCGTCGGCAGAAAGCTTTTTGTACCAGGCCCAGGCAGACGTGCGGATACCCTTGGCCTCGCGCGCGATGAACGCTCCTTGCCAGGACGAAAGGGCGACGATTCGCGGATGGCCCAGGCTGCCCAGCCCGGCAATGCGGCGCTTCAATTGATACGCACGGCAAGGCGCCGGGAGCGAGGCCTCAATCAGCTTTCGCGCTTCTTCCGGCGGCTTGGCGGTGTAGGGCGGGTTTTGCTGCATCTTTTCCCAGAAGCGGACCGGGTCGCGCAGCTTGCCAAGCGCGAGCAAACGCAGCCATTGATGGTGCTCCGCTAGGACGAAGGCCTTGCCTCCTGCCGCGAGCGCGTCGCGATAGCCTTCCTCGACGGCTTCCGCCGCTTCGCGCCGTGAGAGGGTCAAGTGCTCGGCAGCGATAGCTAGATAGGCGCTGGTGGTGAGGCGGGCGAGGTCCAGTGAATAAGCCGCGGGCCAGGTTTCGTCTAGATCATTCACGCCCCAGATGAGGCGGCCTTCTTCGTCGCGCCAAGTGCCGAAGTTCTCGATGTGCAGGTCGCCGATAGCGAGAACCGAGGGAGCTTTAGCCAAATCGGGGCAGACTTCCGGCCACAACTGTAACCAACGGTAAAAGGTGGCGCGAAAGAACGGGAACGCGGCTTCGGCCATGTGCTGGTGCTTGAGGGAAATGTCCTGGCGGACAATGGGAAGGCGCTTCGCGAGCCATTGCTCGAAGTCGGCGGTTGCTTTGGCAATGTTCATGTCAGAGGCGAGGACGCGCTTGGGCGTTAAGCACGCGCGCGCTCCAAGCGTGCCTTCCCGGCATGCATGCGGGACTCGTAAATGGGGAATCGCGCGGCAAGGTCGGCTACTTGCTTTCGGACGCGTTGCTCGACTTCGGCATTTCCAAGGCTAGTGAGAATGTCAGCGATCCAGCCGCCGATCTGCTCCATCTCGGGTTCGCGCATGCCGCGCGTCGTGACCGATGGGCTGCCCAGGCGCAGGCCTCCGGCCTTCATCGGGGGCAGAGGGTCGAAGGGGATTGCGTTCTTGTTCACGGTGATGCCAGCGCGATCAAGGGCCTTCTCCGCGTCGGAGCCGGTAATCCCGCGCGGGTGCACTTCGATCAAGAAAAGGTGGTTATCCGTGCCGCCGCTGACGATACGGAAACCGCGCTTGGCAACCGCCGCGGCCATCGCTTTCGTATTGGCCACGACTTGCTTTTGATATTCCTTGAACGAAGGCTCCATGGCTTCCTTCAGGCAAACCGCCTTGGCGGCAATGGTATGGACCAACGGGCCGCCTTGTGTTCCGGGGAACGTCAGCCGGTCCAATTCCTTGGCGAAGGACGCTTTGCAGAGCACGAGGCCGCCGCGCGGACCGCGCAGCGTCTTGTGCGTGGTGGTGGAGACAATCTCCGCATGCGGCACGGGACTTGGATGCACGCCCGCTGCTACGAGTCCAGCGATGTGCGCCATGTCGACGAAGAAAATTGCGCCAACGGCTTTGGCAATCTTACCTATGCGCTCGAAATCGATGATGCGCGGATAGGCGCTGGCACCCGCCACAAGCATTTTTGGCTTGTGCTCGTGGGCGAGCTTTTCGATTTCGTCATAATCGATGCGCTCATCTTCTTTGCGCACACCATAGGCGACGAATTTGTACATGCGGCCGGAGAAATTCAGTGGATGCCCATGGGTGAGGTGGCCTCCGTGAGCCAGATTCATGCCCAGAACCGTATCGCCCGGCTGCAGCATGGACATATACACGGCAACGTTAGCAGAGGTCCCGGAGTGAGCTTGCACATTCGCGTGTTCCGCGCCAAACAATTCTTTCGCTCGCTCGATCGCTAGTTGCTCGACCTTGTCGGCGAATTCGCAACCGCCGTAGTAGCGCTTCCCCGGGTAGCCCTCCGCATATTTGTTGGTGAAGATTCCGCCCATAGCCTCGAGCACGGCTTCGGAGACGAGATTCTCTGAGGGAATCAGCTCGAGCCCGGTGGCCTGACGCCGCGCTTCCTCGCGCAGCAGGTCCGCGATCTGCGGATCGACCGAATCCAAGGGGCGATTCATGCGGTCATTGGCGGACGTGCTTTGTGTCATGCTGAATCCTCATTTCGCTGCGGCTGGCGCGGCATGAACTGAACACAGATTTTATCGAATGGAGTTGGGGAAAGCCAATTCGGGGAAGTCTGGCGGACACGGCGGCCGCAGTCATGGATACTTTTCCGGGCCATCGCCATTCCTGCGCAATGATATAGTGCGGCAATCAGATTTATTTCGCTGAGGAGTTGGATGCATGTGCTTTTTGAGTTTGTCTGCATTGATTCCGCGAAAAAGCAGTAAAGCATTTCGCGGTGTTCCCGGGCTGGCTTGCCTCGTGTTCGCAGCTTGCCTGGCTGGAAGTCCGCGGCTTCTCGCTCAGGAAAAGAATCCGTATGCCGGTGACGCGAAGATCGCGAAACTTGGGGAATATCAGTTTCGGTTGAACTGCGCGTTTTGCCACGGGCTTGGGGCGCGAGGCGGCGGGCGCGGGCCCGATTTGACGCGAGCGCACAAGCATCATGGCGACTCCGACGCGGAAATGTTCCACAACATTCATGACGGAATAGCCGGCACGGCCATGCCCGCCGCAACCAACGGCGGCATCGGCGTGGGAATGAGCGACGAGGAAATCTGGCAAGTCGTGACCTATCTGCGCAGCGTTCAGGTGAAGGCTCAGGCGCAGCCCGCAGGTAACGCTGAGCATGGCAAGGACCTTTTTTACGGGACGGCAGGCTGCTCGACCTGCCACATGATTCAAGGGAAGGGCGGCCGCCTCGGGCCAGACCTCACAACGACCGGGGCCTCTCGGTCCACGGAATATTTGATCGAATCGGTTCGCAATCCCAGTCGCCGTCTGGCGCAGGGAATTTTCGAAGCGATGAAAGAGTTTCCCCAGGAATACGAATCGGTTTCGGTTGTGACCGCGGATGGAACAAAACACATGGGCGTCGTTCTGAACGAAGATCAGTTCACTTTGCAAATGCTGGATACGCGCGAGCAGCTGCATTTGTTTGAGAAAAACAAATTGCGGTCCTTCGAGAAGCATCGTGAATCGGCCATGCCTGCGTACGATCAGAAAACGCTAAGCGACAAGGAGCTGCAGGATCTCATCGCTTATTTACTAACGGCAGGTGCCCAATGAGGAGCAGATCAACGAAGGTTGCGATTGCCGAGAGATTCCTCGACTGCGCAAGCCGGTCCTTCGCAGGAGCGAAGGAGAAGAAAAAGCGCCGGCCTGCTCCGCTCGGAATGGCAGTGGCGCGGATGTGGAGGGTTATCTTGTTGGCCAGCGCGGCTGCGTTTGCTCCCTTGGCAGCGGCGCAGGTCACGTCACAAAGGCTGCTCGATTCTGCTAAAGAGCCGCAAAATTGGCTGATGTATTCGGGCGATTATGCGGGGCGGCGTTACAGCACGCTCGACCAGATTAATACGGCGAACGCGCCCTCACTCGTTGCCAAATGGGCGTACCAAACGATGGGCACGGGGAAATATGAGTCGACTTCGCTCGTGGTGGACGGCGTCCTCTACGGCACCGGCTCAGACGATCGCGCCTTCGCGCTTGACGCACGCACTGGCCGTCCCATCTGGCAATATCAGCGCGCGCTGCCGCCTGATATTCGACCTTGCTGCGGCCGCGTGAATCGTGGGTTCGCTATTCTCGGCGACAAAGTGTTTCTTGGCACGCTGGACGCGCACCTAATCGCGCTGGACACCAAAACCGGCAACGTGATTTGGGACGTCGAGACCGCCGAACACTCCCGGGGGTACAGCATTACGCTCGCGCCGCTGGTCATTAAGAATCTCGTGCTGATCGGCGTTTCTGGCGGCGAGTACGGCATTCGCGGGTTCATCGACGCTTACGACGCGGCAACGGGTGCGCGCAAATGGCGCTTCTACACCGTTCCTGCGCCCGGCGAACCCGGCCACGAAACTTGGGAAGGCGACTCGTGGAAAATCGGAGGCGCGCCCGCGTGGATTACGGGCACGTACGATCCGGCGACGAACACTACCTTTTGGACCACGGGCAATCCTTCGCCCTCGAATCGCGGCGAAGGACGAGCGGGCGACAATCTCTATAGCAATTGCCTGCTGGCGCTCGATCCGGAAACTGGAAAACTGAAATGGCATTTCCAATTCACGAAGCATGACGAGCACGATTACGACGCCACTCAAGTTCCTGTGCTCGTGGACGACGGCGAGCGGCGCCTCATCGTGCAAGCCAACCGCAACGGATTTTTCTATGTGATTGACCGCACGAGTGGAAAACTAATTTCCGCGACTCCGTACGGCAAGGTCACTTGGAGCAATTCGAAGGACGCGAACGGCGTGCCCGTCGAGCGCAAAGAAGCATCGCCTACGCTCACTGGAGTGCCTGTGTGTCCAGGCGCGATTGGTGCGACGAACTGGATGTCGCCGACTTACGATCCGCAAACGAAACTATTCTATGTCACGGCGCGCGAACAGTGCGACATTTTCAGCACCGCGCCGCAGCCGTATGAGGTGGGGCACGCTTTTTACGGCAGCGCATATTTTCCTAATGACGATGCTCAGCCATTTTGGGGCGCGGTTCGCGCGATCGATCCCGCCACAAGCCAGGTCAAGTGGGAACTGAAGCATCTCTCGCCGTCGTGGTCCGGCGTGCTTTCCACCGCGGGAGGGCTAGTTTTCACAGGCGACGCGGAAGGCAATTTTATGGCTCTGGATGCCGCGTCTGGAAAAATTCTCTGGCACTTTCAGTGCGGCGCTTCGGTGTATGCGGGGCCGATGACGTATTCGATTGACGGCAAGCAATACGTTGCCGTAGCTGCAGGTACCGCGCTATTCGCTTTCGGCTTGCCGTAAACCAAACACAGCGGGCTGACAAGTTGGGGCGCTCCGTCCCTAGAAATTCCTGGGGGCGGAGCGGCGGCCTCAGAAGTCCGCCCCTACGACTGAGGAGCGGCCGGAGCCGGATCGGGCGAACGTTTGAACAAGCTCACGACGGCAAGCGCTCCGAGCATCAAAACGACAGGATCAATCGGGTGGCGGTAGCGCAAATTCGGGTGCGTTAAGTAATACAGCCAAGGGTACACGAGCGGATAAGCGGCAAGTGGAAACGCGTAAGGACTGCGTTTCCAGAGAAGTGTCACAATCCCCAGTAACGCGCCGAGGCCAGCCAGAGCGTTGCACAGTAGCAACACCCGAACGAGAAGCGAATCTGTGGACAAGAAGGATTGGACCGGATCAGGCAGTCCCGTCCAAAACGCGACGAATCGTTTTGCCGTTAATTTCAGTTCGATTGCAGGATAAGCGCGCATAAACGCCAGCGCCTTGCGCTGTTCTTCGTCCATGAACGCCATTTCGTCCATGCGGAAGTAGCGCAGTAGTTCTCTCTCTTTGGTGATTCTCGCGGGCCAGGGCGCCTTTGGCCCGTAGTTTTCGTTGTTGCCAATGTAGAGTTCGAGCGGGAGGTTGGAGCGCAGCGGGATCAAGCGGTGAAACACCATGTAGTTCCGCGCGGTCCATGGGACGCAGCACAAAACGGCAATGCCTGCAGAAGCCAGCGTCAGATTCATTGCGCGCAATTTTGTTTCGCCCGGGGCGCGATTCTTCCGATAAGTTCGATACGCCGCCCAGCCCAGCAAGAACGGGAGCAGCGATCCAAGGGCGGGGTTGGTCATCAGCGTAAAACCCCAGAGCAGACCATACGAGCACCAATCGCGCCAGCGCGACGACTCGGCCAGCTCTAATGTGGCCCACAAGATCACGGTGCCCAGAAGCGCAGAGAGCGCCGTGTCCCACACCCATTCGAACGGTACCATCACGGCATTGGGGAAAATGGACCATAGCCACGCGGCTGCGCTCGCCACGCCTAGGTTGGCGACCCGCTTACCGGCATAAAAAATCGCCGCGCACACTGCGGAGGAAAACAGCGCGTTGAGTAGCACGACCGCGAAAAAGGACGCGCGCGTGAAAATACCAAATAGGCGGAAAACTCCTGCTACCAGCAACGGATACACGGGCGTCAGCCACGCCGTCGGTCCGGTCTCTTTCAGGAATGGCGAGCTGAATCCTTTGCCCGACGCTAGCGCCGATGCGATGCTTCCCGTTTCCTGCGCGAACGAAGCCGGTGCAAGCATGTCATGGGGGATCTTGCGCTCCTGGTCCCAAGCGAAGCCCAGCCGCGCTCCCAGCGCCACGAAAAAAATCAGCCAAACTGAAGTAGCCGCAGTGAATAGAGCTTTTTTCATGCCGTCAGCTACTCTTTAATTCCACTCTGTGCGATCACGGGTTCTAATTGTATGGGGTATTGGCGCAATCTGCGCGTGCTATCCTGCGGCCGTGCAATCTGATAGGCGCGAGTTCCTGAAATATCTGACCGTCGCGGCGGTAGCAAGCACACCCCTTTTGACGGGATCACAGGGAGAGAGAGGCATGTACGGACTAATTGCCAAGCTGACGATCGTTCCCGGTAAGCGCGATGACATGATTCGGATTCTTCGCGAGAGCGCATCAAACATGCCGGGATGCTTTAGTTACGTTGTGGCCAAAGACGCCACGGACGAAAAGTTCATTTGGGTGACCGAAGTTTGGGACAGCCAGTCCAGTCACGATGCTTCGCTCTCGTTGCCCGCGGTGAAGAACGCCGTAACGCAGGCCAAAGGACTCGTCTCGGGTTTCGAGAAGGTTGCGGTCACAGCTCCCGCCTGGGGCGTGGGGCTGCCAGACCGTTTTGACCAATCCAAATAGTGGCCAATCTTAAGGCTCGGACCTATGGCTAACATTGTTCGGCAACCATGTGACGAAGGTGTGATTGCGGCGAGGGCAGGCGCAACTCCTTGTGCTAAGGCTTCGGCGCCGTGGATTCTCGCCGCCACGATCCTGGGATCGAGCATGGCGTTCATTGACGGCACGGCCGTCAATGTAGCGCTGCCGGCGCTGCAAGCAAACTTGAACGCCACAGTCACGGACGTGCAGTGGGTAATCGAGGCTTACGCGCTATTCCTCGCGGCTTTGCTGCTGGTAGGCGGCTCGCTTGGCGATCGCTTCGGGCGCAAACTGATTTTCAGCATCGGGGTTGCGCTGTTCGCTTTGGCGTCAGTTTGGTGCGGGCTCGCGCCCAACATCTCGCAACTCATCGCGGCGCGGGCCGTTCAGGGAGTGGGAGGCGCGCTGCTCGTGCCAGGAAGCCTCGCCATCATCAGCGTTTCCTTCAAAAGTGAAGATCGCGGGCAGGCCATCGGAACGTGGTCCGGCTTTACGGCAATTACCGGTGCGATCGGGCCAGTGCTGGGGGGCTGGCTCATCGAAAACGTCTCCTGGCGCGCCGTCTTTTTCATCAACGTTCCGCTCGCTGCGATTGTTCTGGCGCTGGTGTTTTGGCATGTTCCGGAGAGTCGCGACGAGCAGGCCAGCGGCGAATTGGACTGGCTCGGGGCCATACTTGCAACCGTCAGCCTGGGCGCAATCGTTTACGGTCTCATCGAGTCGTCTTCGCTGGGCTTCCGCAACGCGCAAGTTCTTACAGCGTTTATCCTGGGAGTTGTCACATCTGCGTTATTCGTCTTCGTGGAAGCAAAAAAGAAAAACGCGATGTTGCCGCTCACACTGTTTCGTTCGAAAGACTTCAGTGGGGCCAATCTATTGACCTTGCTCCTGTACTCAGCCATTTCCGGCGCACTCTTCTTTCTTCCCTTGAACTTGATTCAAGTGCAGGGATACACGGCGACTTCCGCGGGTGCCGCGCTGCTTCCCATCATCCTGATCATGTTCCTGTTTTCGCGCTGGGCAGGTGGCCTGGTGAAGCGCTACGGCGCAAAACTTCCGCTGGTGGTTGGACCCGTTATTGTCGCACTTGGTTTCGTGCTGTTTATGAAACCTGAAACCGACGGCAGTTACTGGACGACTTTCTTCCCGGCAATCGTGGTTGTGGGCTTGGGCATGGTAATCAGTGTTTCGCCGCTCACGACCACAGTGATGAACGCGGTGGAAAAGAGTTGGGCAGGAATCGCTTCGGGGATAAATAATGCCGTCTCCCGCGCGGCCGGGCTCATTGCCATCGCTGCTTTGGGGTTTGTCATGCTCCAGGCGTTTAATAGCCGCTTGGATCAGCGGCTGCAAAAAATTGGGATTTCAACTGACACGCAGCATGCACTCGATGCTCAGCGTCTCAAGCTGGCAGGGGCTGTCGTGCCTGGCGATCTCGATCCAGCGGTCCAAACAGTACTGAGAAAGGCGATCAATGACTCGTTTGTTTCGGGCTTTCGCGAGGTCATGCTAATCAGCGCAGTCCTGGCGGCCATGAGCGGGCTCGTGGCTTGGGTGTTCATCCGGGGCAGCGCAGCGGCCGAAAGCTAAGGCGAGCACTAATTGCGCACGGGAGCTCCACGAACAAGCTGACTACTTGCTGAGCATGGACTTCCACCGCACCCAGGCGTCGGCGCGGGCTTTTTTGTTGGCTTCGGAGGCGTCCGGGGCTTCTCCCGCGCGCATGAAGCCATGCCCCGCGCCTTCGTAAGTCACTGGATCGTACGATTTACCTGCGGCTTTCATCTGCGTGGTGGTTTCTGGAATGGTGGCGTCGATGCGCGCGTCATTCCCGGCATAAAAGCCGTAGACGGGAGCCTTGATCCGTGCCATAGCATCCTTGTCCGGTGGGCCGCCGTAAAACACGAACGCTGCGGCGAGATCAGCGCGATTCGTGGCGAAGCGGAACGTCTGGCTGCCACCCCAGCAGAAGCCGCCGACAAACAGCTTGCCGCTCGAAGCGGGCAGCTTCAGCGCGTAGTCTGCGGCGGCGTTCAAGTCCGCGGTGATCTGGTCGGGATTGAGTTTGCTTATTGCTTCTCTGACTGCGTCTTCCGCGATGGAGTTGGTGCGCCCACCGTTCGGCCCCATGCCGGAAAGCAGGTCGGGAGCAACGGCGATGTAGCCGGCTGCGGCGACCTGGTCGGCAAGATCCTGCACCCAATCGGTCATGCCGAAGATTTCGTGAATGATCAAGACGACGGGCGTTTTGCTTTTCGATTCGGGATAAACCACGAAGGTCTCAACGGCACGGTCGCCGTGCTTCACGGTGACCCATTCGCCATGGCGCGGCGATTTTGCGAGCGCGGCCTTGGCCCAGTCTTGTGCGGATGCAAGGGGAGCCGCGAGCAGACCGTGTAGAGCGAGCAAAGAAAGAAGCGTGAGGCGTTTCATGGTGTGGTTTCTCCCTCAGAGAGAATCGCAGGCTGGATGTTTGCTCCGAGTAGTGTGTTGCCGCAAGAGATGGTAATGCTGGGACCGCAATGCCGGCAAGTGCTTAGCACAAGGGGAAAATTGACCGGAGGCAACTCGTTCAAGAGGGAATCGTCCTGCCGGCTAAACAAGGAAATGAGGCTGGTCATTTGGACACGCCCCGACCGAACGGACAAGTTCCGCATACGAAACTTCAATCGCCCGCGCCCTTGTGGAAAACTCGCCAACCCCACAGCATAGTAGCTAGTACCACCCCAGCCTAGCACAGACGGAACGGAGGAACGAATGCGTAACTTCATGATTGCATGTGGGTTAGTTCTCTTGGGGGCAGTGACTGCCAGTGCTCAGGAAGGCCGCGGTCTCGAGGTCTCCGGCAATTATCAGTATGTGCGGTTCAATCCGGGCGGCGGGGCCTCTGGCATCAACTGCCAGGGCGGTTCCGGCACCTTTGGCGCGTACCTGACGGCCCGCGCGGGCATCATTGGAGAGTTTGGTGCGTGCAAGGTTACAGGCTTGGCCACAGGAGTGAGCGCGCATGAGATGGACTACTTGTTTGGGCCGAGGATCTACTTCCCGACGCATGGACGCGTGTACCCATTCGTCCAAGCGCTCTTCGGTGGCGAACGGTTCTCTGCGGGCGTGACGGGTGTGGGCTCCGGGGCCACCAACGCGTTCGGCATGGCGGCGGGCGGCGGAGCGGACATCACCATGACGCACCACATCTCCTGGCGAGCCATTCAGGTCGATTATCTGTACACGCGTTTTGGCGGCTCTAACCAGAATAGCGTGAGACTGCAGAGCGGCATCGTGTGGCGCTTCAGCCGGTAGTGCAAACCGGTAGTGCAAAGCTGAAGTAGTCGCGCAGAAGTCATCACGTTGGGGCGTACTGCCATTGGCGGTACGCCCTTTTTTTGTCACCTACCCTTCAGAAGTGGAACACCACGCCAGCAGACGCGCGTGGCTGGTTTTGGGTGACTCCGTGCAAATGAGTCCGCACGTAGTCGATCTGAAAGAGCCGCAGCTTCACAAATGGAATCAGCTTCACGTCGATTCCCACGCCGACCGCGGTGGCGAAGGACGTATCTGCGCCGAGGTTATTGAACCCACCACGCAAAAATGCATCCTGCGACTCCTTAGCGCCACCGAAGAGAGCATGAGCGAAGGGCGACACTCTTGCCGGCAACGATACTTGAGGGCCGAAGAGAAAGGTGTGAACGCGTGTGGCTGCACCATCCAGAGTGCCGTAATTTCCGTTGTAATCGGCCACCGCCCCAAGGAACGGCAAGAATTTATACTGACCGGAGAACTCCCAGCCATTGAGATTCGCTTTCTGCGCGACATGGGGCGGGGTGCCACAGTTTGGCGGGCACGGCGTCCCGGGCCCGAGTGGCCCCGTTTGCCCGACCTCGATCGAAGCGTGGAAATAGGAATAGCCCCCATAGAGTTCGACCTTGTCCTGTGCTTTGCAAGGCGTCGTCGCGGCGGCAAGAAAGAATGCGAGAGCGAGTAGTTTGGAAAACGGCATGAATCGTGAAGAAGGACTTGAACCGGAGTGCATTCCCCACCTCAGAGAGCCAAGTTGTGCGGCGCAAGTTGGGATGCGAACTGCTGCGGGGAAGTTGTCAGCTTGAGCAGGGGATTTCAAAATTCGTGTTTGGCGTTTCGTTGACACTCCGATGTTCGTCCGATACGCTTGCAAGTTTAGGTTGCACGATTTATTCCAACTGAGAGGACTGGGCAGACCGCGGCATGGCCGAAGAAAAGCTTCCCACACGCGCACAGGATTTCTCGGAGTGGTACAACCAGCTGGTGCTAAAGGCGCAGCTGGCCGACTACGCGCCGGTGCGCGGGTGCATGATTGTTCGGCCTTATGGCTGGGCGTTGTGGGAAAACATGCAACAGGCGCTCGACAGACGCTTCAAAGCCACGGGTCATCAAAACGTGGCGTTTCCACTGCTAATTCCGCGCAGTTTCATTGATAAAGAAAAGCATCACGTCGAGGGATTTTCGCCAGAGTTAGCAGTGGTGACGATTGGTGGCGGGGAAGAACTGGCCGAGCCCTTGGTGATTCGCCCTACTTCCGAAACGATCATCGGGCATATGTGGTCCAAGTGGATTCAGTCTTACCGCGATTTGCCGGTGCTGATGAACCAGTGGAACAGCGTTGTGCGCTGGGAACTGCGGACGAAGCTGTTTCTGCGCACTCTCGAGTTTTTCTGGCAGGAAGGACACACGGCGCACGCCACGCGGGAAGAAGCCGAAGCCGAAACCATTCAAATGCTCAATATTTATGCGGATTTCGCCATCAACGATGCCGCTGTCCCTGTGATCCGCGGAAAGAAATCCGAGGCAGAGAAATTTGCCGGTGCGGACACGACCTACTCATTGGAAGCGATGATGGGCGATCGCAGGGCGCTGCAGTTCTGCACTTCCCACTTCCTGGGACAAAACTTTGCGCAGGCTTTTGACGTGAAGTATCTCGACCATGGCGGCCAGTTACAGCATTGCTGGACCACGTCCTGGGGACTGTCCACGCGTGTGGTGGGCGCCATCATCATGGTGCATGGCGACGATCAGGGATTGCTGATGCCACCGAAACTGGCGCCGTATCAAGTG
>Ga0126378_10002089_pt1 | contig 14776 bp, 14 predicted proteins | sample PanSoiMetPlot_23_FD_92587 | JGI IMG/M metagenome (GOLD analysis project Ga0126378, IMG submission 92587) | Tropical forest soil microbial communities from Panama - MetaG Plot_23 | ecosystem: Environmental > Terrestrial > Soil > Tropical forest > Bulk soil | place: Panama | collected 2016-02-17 | reverse complement strand
GGAATTGAAAATGCCACAGACCAGCCAGCACGAGACCGAAGATAATGACGTGCTTCGGAAATTTTTGCGCGGATAAGAGTTCGCGGATGGCTAAGAGGTACGCGACGCCGGCAGCAGACAGAGGAATAATAAATGCCGGTTCACCCATGCGGTTGAAGTTGCGTGAGGCGATCGTCATCGCCACAAGCAGGATGGCACCGAATCCGTACAGCCTATGCGAGGGTGTAAGTTTCATGGCTTTCTCAAACACGAACGCAGGTGCACAACTGCTTGCCGCCATTCGTTTAATCATGCCGCGGTTCGAGGCGCCTTGGTCGGAGAGAGCCGCAGTTCCCGAGCCAGCAGAATCAGATCGTTTGCGACGTCGATGTCGTAAAAGGGTTCCGTAGAGCCGGTTGAGAGTTCAAGGACCTTCGTGCGCGTCAGCAACCTATCGAGTGCGTTCCCTGCTCCCATACCATCGCCTCCAAAGAGTAACGGGTGAGCGGCCTTGGCGCCAACCAGATAGTAGCCTCCATCCTGAGTTGGTCCGACAACCACGTCATGGGTCGGCGAATATTTCGAGCGCGCGGCCCAGAACGGACGGAGCGAGGCGGGGCTGTCGCTATAAGCGGCAGCCCTGAAGGGCGGTCGCTTCAGTCCGTCCAAGGAAAACGACCACATCAGGATTTTCCGTCTTCGCAAGCCCGGTCAACAAGCCCGGCCTATCCCAGCCGAGAGTCCTGGATTACTAGATCAGGCGTACCGTCAGTCGAATTGCTGTCGTGCGCTAGGATTTCTCAGTCGCTTCCTTTCTTTCTTGCGCTGCTGGCGGGCCAGGACTCGGAAGGCAGGTACCACCGAGCATGAACTGGGCTTTGCAATTTCCTGAGCTGGAAGATTAGGACGCAAGAACAATTTTGTTCGCTCGGCAAAGTCCTTGGTGTATAACGGACGCCATCCGCGACGTCAAAATGAAGATCTCCAGTCAATAGAGGAAAGCATGAGCAGCATCGTCCCCATGACATACGCAAAGGCAAAAACCACGCCTCAACATCCTATCGGCTCGGGTTTCGGGCCGGAAACGAACGCCGCCGAGGTCATCCGTGGCATTGATCTATCCGGGAAGACTGCGATCGTTACGGGAGGCTATTCTGGCATAGGCCTTGAGACCACTCGGACCCTTCTTTCAGCAGGTGCAAAAGTCGTCGTTCCTGGCCGAGATCTCTCTAAAGCCACGAGAGCGCTGGCAGCCATGCCGGGTGCGATTACTGAGACGCTTGATCTGATGGATCCCATTTCCCTTGACGCGTTCGCGAACCGGTTCGTTGGCTCGGGGCAGGCATTGAATATTTTGGTCAACAATGCTGGCACAATGGCGAATCCGTTGACGCGAGATGCTCGTGGGTATGAGTCACAATTCGCGACGAACCACTTGGGACATTTCCAACTTACTGCTCGGCTCTGGCCAGCTTTGCTGCGGGCGAAGGGTGCACGCGTAGTTTCGCTGTCATCGGTCGGACACAGGAGAGCCCAAGTAAATTTCGAGGACCCAAATTTTGAGCGGCGCGAATATGACCGTTGGGCCGCCTATGGTCAGTCGAAGACTGCAAACGCGCTCTTTGCGGTCGGCCTCGACACCATAGGCGAACCAGACGGCATTCGGGCTTTCTCAGTTCATCCAGGCGGCGTAGTCACCGACCTTATACGCCACATGTCAACCGAAGAGGTTCGCGCTTACGGGGTGTTGGATGAACACGGACGACCGATCATTGACCCAGCGCGCAACATGAAGACGCCTGAACAGGGCGCGGCAACCAGCGTGTGGTGTGCTACAAGCCGTCAACTTGAAGGCCTTGGCGGCGTTTATTGCGAGAATTGCGATATTGCTGTACCTGTGCCTGGTGGTTCCACGGAACTCCGTGGTGTCAGGCCTTGGGCCATTGATCGGGGATTTGCCCGCGAGCTATGGAATTTGAGCGAAAAACTGATAGGAATATCTTTTCCAAACTGACTTGAAACTTTGGTTCGAGCGGCCGTACGAGGGGTTCCTAACCAACGCTACCTTCTAACCTTTGACGGGATCGCGTCCAGAATTTTTCTGGCCTCCAGAATTTCATCCTGATTGATCGAGTGCCCCATGCTTGGATATCGCTTAAGTGTGACACTTCCACCCATTGCGCTCAACTTTGCCGCGGATTCCTTGACCCTTTCCCACGGGACGTGCGAATCGGGATCGCTTGAGCCAAGAAAACACGGTGTCCCGCCGAGGTCGCCAGAGTGTTGGAACAATGTGCCTTCCGGACCTATCAGACCACCGGTAAACGCGACCAGGCCGGCGTACCGAGCGGGATTTCTCGCAACAAATTCGGTTGCCAAACACGCGCCTTGCGAAAATCCCAGGATCCCAACCTTGGAATGCGGCATACCGGCATCCGTCAAATTTCTTACGATGGAAAGGACCAATTCGAGAGCGGAGCTCAGCCACGGTTCGTTCCGTTGAATTGGGGCCAGAAACGAATGCGGATACCACGTGTGACCAGCGGCTTGCGGAGCCAAATAGGCAAATTCCGGCAGCCGTAGCTCATCGGCCAGTCCGAGAATGTCTTCAGCAGAAGCGCCGCGACCGTGGAGAAGAACCACGGCTCCGCGCGCTTTATCGAGTGGTTCTCCCTTTGAAAGGGCCGGCTGTTTACGATGCGGACTTTCCACGTTTCTTGCTCTTTTCAGGAAGCCTGATTGTGATCGCCGGCAGTGCTTTCTCGATTTCACTTCGGTAGCGTTCCAGCCACATCGGAAGCTTCAGGCTCTCGCCAAGGCTCTCGACTGGCTCGTCAATCGCAAACCCCGGAGGGTCCGTGGCCACCTCGAATAACACGCCGCCGGGCTCGCGGAAGTAAATGGAATGGAAATACTGGCGGTCGATAATTGGCGTAACATCGTATTGAAGCTTGCTGAGTGTATCCCGCCATTGCACTTGCCGTTCGGCCGTTGCGGTTCTCCACGCCACGTGATGAACAGTTCCCACGGCAACCCTTCCCGAAGGTCCTTCTGGAGCGCAGACCAGATCGACCATGGTGGCAGGTGCGTCGCTGGCAACGGCGTAGCGGAAGCGGTTTCCCTCTTTCGCTATTTGCCTAAAACCCCACGTCTCAGTGAGCAATGACGCAGTGCGCTCGTAGCCGTGCTCTGAAAGCGTCACATGATGAAATCCACGAATTGCATGTTCGGGCGGGACCGGCCCTCGCTCCCAAACCCGATCGGGGTCCGCATTCGAGGTGCTGACGAGCTCAAGTTGCAGGCCGTCTGGATCTCTGAGAAACAACGTTTCCTGTCCAAAGTTCGAAGTGGCTTGCTCGAATTCAACGCTGCGCTTGCGGAGATGCTCTCGCCAATACAGCAATGATTTTTCCGGCACAGCAAAGGAGGTAACCGTCAATTGTCCAGCGCCAATCCGTCCCCGCGGTGTACCGGGCCACGGGAAAAAGGTCATGATCGTCCCCGGATGTCCTTGACCATCTCCGTAGTACAGGTGGTAGGTGGTCGGATCGTCAAAGTTTACGGTCCGCTTCACCAGGCGAAGCCCAAGGACACCCGTATAGAAGTTGATGTTCGTTTGCGGTTCACCGGCAATTGCCGTTACGTGATGCAGTCCTTCAATGCCGTGCATAACAGCATCGTTCCTAGCGATCCGGACCAAGGGTTTTGTCGCGCTAGCACTAAGCGCTCTTGCGAGAAGCTTCCTGTTTCCGTTCTTAGGCCGTGTAGATCGGTTGCCAGATCTTCGCTTGCAACTCGCGCTCCAGCGCTGCCTCGCCACCAACCTGGGCCTGTCCATCCTTAATGGCTTGCTTTCCAATGGCTCTGCCGATTAACGCGGCAAGAGACCGGGCTTCGGCAAAGCGGCGGAAGCAAGCTGGCCTGCTTGTCTTTCTGCGTCGGCACATGTCGGACCAGCTCTTGTGCCGCGGCTTTGATCATCGTTTCCGTCACGCGCCTAGCTTTGGATGCAACGATACCTAGTGCCAGACCAGGGAAAATGTAGGAATTGTTGGTCTGCGCGGTGTGTTCGTCACTTCCGCCCATCTTGACCGTGGGAAAGCGGTTCCCGTACCCACCAGTGCCCGCCCCTCGGTCCAATTCATCAAGTCCTGAGGGGCCGCTTCGCTGCGGTTGGTCGGATTTGAGAGCGGGAAGATCACGGGCCGCCTGCTGTGCGTGGCCATTTCCCGCACCACCTGCTCGGTAAAGATTCCTCCCTGCCCTGACACGCCAATGAGCACAGAGGGCTGCACGTGCCGGATCACATTTTAGCAAGCTGATCTCCCCGTTCGTGCTGGCGCCAGCTTTGTACTTCCTGCTCGCTCGCGCGTAGACCCGTTGCGCAGGCCGCAGGCCATCGTTTTTTCGGTAACCAGACCATAGCGGTCAACTCCATAAAAACGCTTGCGACCCTCCTGCTACGAGACGCCGCGGTCTTGCATAAACTGCGCCAGAAGATTGGTGATTCCGATGCCCGCACTGCCAAAGCCAACCATCACGATCTTCTGCTGCTCGAGCGGAACGCCGGTAACGTTGATCGCGGAAATGAGCGTCGCTGTTGCCACCGCCGCCGTCCCCTGTACGTCGTCGTTGAAAGTACAAAGTTGATCGTGATAGCGCTCCAGAAATCGCGCGGCATTGCGTAGAAAACTGTACTTGGTAAACGGCGTGCTCTCTTGCTCCAAGGCGTTCATGCGCCGATCCACTTGTTCATCCAGCGTTCCCACATGAGGGGGCAGCAAGCTGACCACCGCGGAAAGCTGTTGTTCCTACACCGCCAACACCCCCGATCACTGATCGAATGCCTGCTTCGTTTACGCCAATCGATAGCGCCCGCCACATTCACCTTCTCACTGAGGATTCATCCTCTTTTTGAACGATCTGAATTCCGAGAATCTCTATTTCACCAGCGCAAGTATTACTCCCGCGAGCGCGACAGGAAATAACCAAGCCCATTCTCCCAGCGGCGAAAGGGCAGCCGCGGCGACTACGCAGCCGACGAAAAAGCCGAGAAGCAGGTGGACAGACGCCTTTAGCCGCCCGGCGCTACCCGTCATCAACGGATGGGTTCGCGAATTCGCGTCTATAAACGACAGCACGGCGTTCGTCAAATTGCCGGTCATGACGGCCGTTGAAGGTGCAACCGGCAAGGTCAAGCGCAAGAGAGCGAACTGACAAGCCATCGCGGAGACAGCCAACATGGCAGCGATACCGGCCATCAAGCCATGAGGGTTCGCAGATGGGTTGGTTACGACGCTAAAAATCAAAACGCAAGCGAGTAGCAGAAACTGAACGAGCAGGAGAAAGCGCATCAAATTCTGGCCGTCTTTCCGTGATATTTTCGCAAGCAGCCAAGTGGCCGCGACAGCGACAATAAAAACCGGGATAGCCAGAATCTGCGCCAGATTTACGCGTCCGTGGCGAGCGACGAGGGCTCCAATCACTACAATGTTGCCCGTGACATGAGCGGTAAAAATACCGAGGCTCAAAAAGCTGATTAGGTCGACCATGCCCGAGATCACGCTGAGCAAAGTTGGAAGCCACTTCTCAAATCGCAGGGACGCCGGCGGCTCATCCGGTAGGCTTGGCCGGAGTTGCGTGGCGCCCGGAACTATAGTAGACATCGGCAGATTCCTTCGTGCCTCAAGACTTCTCTTCTGTGGCTCTGTCGCTGAGGGAATCGATGACTAACTTTGGGACGATGAGGCCTAAGGTCATCGCCAAAATGATGAGAATTGCGATGGAACCGTCACCGATCGTCGCGACCATGAATTCCCATGTCCTATTTGAGCTGTCGGCAAGTTGCACAACGCCGCTTGCCATCCTGAAAAGGAAAACACCCGGCATCATCGACACAACGGACGCGAAACCAATCGCTGCAAACGGCATGTGCCAACGGCGTGAAACCGGGGTGAGGACCAGCCCAACAAGGAGGCAAGCCAAGAAAGCACCGGTGGGAGCGCTGGCCCCGAACAAAGTGAGCGCCGTCCATCTTAGCGCGTGGGCCACCATACCAACCGCCACCGGCCAACCGACCATACGCAGAGGCGTGGAAAAGAAAATGCTGTAGCAGGCGACAGCGACGCCTGCGGCCGTTACGTCATGCCACAGCGGCAATGCTCGGCCGGCAGAATCCACCGGCAAAGAGGAGCCTAAGAGAATGAGTCCAACGAGCAGGCCCGTCGAAATCGCCACAACGACCAGTACTGCATACGTCAGCCTGGCGCTGCCAAGATCGAGCCGCCCCCTCATCCAATCCAACATCCCGTTCAGAAAGTGTGGCCCGGGGACAAGGACCATGCATGGACACACTGCGACAAGGCGCAGAGACGAGCTCAACTCGTAGCGAACCGCCAACGCTCCGATCAGGCCAGCAACGAATGCCGCGCAGAATGGTTGCAGAAAGATGTTTGTGCTAGATCGTGCCAGGATGCGGCGCAGAATTCCACCCGTCGCGGCGCTTACAAATATAAGTGCTGTTGCGGGCAGGTGCCGGACACCAAAGAGCACAGCGAGCGCGACGGCACCCGCAGCCGCGGCCACTGTAAACAGCCACGTCGGCGCTGGTGGATTCTTTGAGATCGAGTTGATAGTGTCCAGTGCCGCGGCTGGAGCGAGCCGGCCAGCACCGAGGTCCTCTATGGCTCGCATCGTGGAGACCACACGATCCATGTCCACGCCAGAAGGACTGGCCTCCGCCATCGAGATGCACGTGCCTTGCTTGCCCGTGACCTCAAGTTCCAGTTCTCCCCAGCGCGCCGTAAGTGTACTGCGTAGTGCCAATATCTCGCTCAAACGCTTGGTTGCGGTCAAAGTTTTTTCTGTGGATTCACCGTTGACGTACAGAACTCGGGCGAAGGCGACAATGAGGTTGGAACGCTCTTCCAGCCTCATGTCTCCACCTCGCGTCAGAACCGGGCCTTCCGAAGTAGTAGCCATTTTCTGTTCCAGGAACACAACCCATCGGAGAGGTGGAGCAGGCCAAGCCGGCCCCAACCTCCCGCAGTGAAGATGCTTAACGAGAGTCCACCCCTTAGGCCGAGGCAGTCGCTACATAGGGTCTAACCATTTTCTTCGGATCGACAACGCGATTAAATTCGGCCTCGGTCACGAAGCCGAGCTTCAGTGCCGCGGCCTTGAGCGTGAGGTCGTTGTCCATCGCGTAGTGAGCGATTTTGGACGCTTTGTCATATCCAATTACGGGCGACAGCGCCGTCACCAACATGAGCGACTCCTCGACATACTGGTGGATCTTTTTCAAGTTGGGCTTGGTTCCCTCGACCAGGAATCTCCGGAAATTTGTGCAGGAATCAGTCAAAATCGTGACGGAGTGCGTGACATTGAAGATGATCAGCGGCTTATATACATTCATTTCAAGGTAACCGCCGGCGCCACCAAAACCAACTGCTGTATCGTTCGCCATCACCTGGGCGGCGACCATCGTGAGGGCTTCCGCCTGGGTCGGGTTAACTTTGCCGGGCATAATCGAGGAGCCAGGCTCATTTTCCGGGATCAGCAACTCGGCAAAGCCTGCCCGCGGGCCGCAGGACATCAGCCGGATGTCATTGGCAATTTTATACAGGGACACGGCGAGCGTGCGCAGCGTGCCGGAAAGTTGCACGAGAGCATCGTGCGCGCCCTGCACCGTGAACTTGTTCGGCGCGGTAACGAATGGCAGACCGGTCAGTTTGGCGATCTCGGCCGCAACTGCTTCGGCGAAGCCGGGTGCCGAATTGATGCCGGTGCCAACGGCCGTGCCACCAAGCGCAAGACGATAGACACCCTTGAGTGCATCCTCAATTCGATCGAGATCATCCGTGAGGACGCCTTCATAGCCTGACCACTCTTGCCCAAGGGTGAGGGGTGTGGCGTCTTGCATGTGCGTCCGACCGATCTTGACGATGTCATCCCATTCCCTGGATTTGGCTGCAATTGCATCGCGGAGCTCTTTCACTGCTGGCAGAAGCCGCTGTTTTACATTGACGGCTGCCGCGATATTCATGGCCGAGGGAAATGAGTCGTTCGACGATTGCGACATATTGACATGGTCGTTGGGATGAACCGGTGTCTTGCTCCCGAGAGGCGTGCCAGCAATTTGGCAGCAGCGGTTGGAGATCACCTCGTTTACGTTCATGTTGAACTGCGTGCCGCTGCCGGTCATCCACACATGCAAGGGGAACATGTCATGATGCTGGCCGGAGAGGATTTCGTCACACGTCTGAGTGATGAATTTATACTGCTGATCGCCCAGCCGCTTACCGGCATGGTTGGCCGCTGCGGCGCCTTTCTTTAAAATCGCGTAGGCGGTGATCATTTCACGCGGAATTAGGTCCTTGCCGATGCTGAAATGCTCGAGCGAGCGCTGCGTTTGCGCACCCCAGAGCTTATCCGCAGGCACTTCAACCACGCCGAGGCTATCTGTTTCTTGTCGCATATTACTCATAGTCGGTTCTCCTTATCTTTTGGTCAGAAATTCCACTTTTGTTCTAATCCCAGAACTATCGTGCGCTTCGTCTCCGCCCACGTTCGCACACCATTGAAATGGCAGGACCTGGCAAAACTACGGTAGATAGAAGCGGAGCGAGGTGTAGGCCACGATATCGCTACCATGGGGCGTTCTACCTATACCGCTCCATAGGTCGCGATGGATGTACACAATCTGGTTTCCCTGTTCAATTCTGCCGTACTCGCCTCCGTAGAGGCGATACCAGTAACCCACACTCGCCTCGTAGATGTTGCGATTGGCACCGTTGCAGGTGATAAGCGCTACTTCGTTTGTGCAGCTCGTGTAATTAAATAGAGGAGAACCGTAACCCGCTGCGGTCCCGGTGGGTGAGACCAATGCGTACCGGCCCGCGTATTCATCTCCGCCATATGTGTACAAATCAAGACGGCTGCTGTGGTGATGTACAAGCCCTCCCATAATCCTAGCCTCGCGCAGTGGAAGCAGCTCACCATTGGTCGGATTTACGGTAACGTCCGGCAGCCCGGAAGAGCCATACCGTCCGATGCCTTGCCCGAGGAGGCCTTCCAGTGACACTTCCCATTTTTTGTTCCCGAACGGGATTAGCGCACCAAAGCCAACGCCATAGCCCCCAGTGATGTTTGTCTGGCCATTTGTTGTTGCAGTTGATGCGATTCGATCGCGGAAGAAACGGCCCAAAGCTTTGATCTCGAAGTGTCCCCAGCCTTGCTCAAAGGCGACCTTCGCCAAGAGATCAGGGGCAAGGCTCGTGGAGAAACCGTTGCTGTAATTGGCCAAAAAGGGCAGAAGGTTCACACCTGAAGCAGAGTTCGGGCTAGTGTTCAGCCCCATGATGTTCCCAGGCACGAACGCCGCCGAATATGTAGTCTCGGGACTCTCAACTGCAAAAGCTGTCCAGACCTTGTTGTTGAAATCCTTCGTTACGCGAAATGCTCTCTGGCGCGTCCAGGTGAAGCCAACGACATACTGGCCATCCTCCCCACCTGGTCTTAATTCCGCTAAGGTTGCAATGCCTTGCTGGTTGGTGGTGAGAAGGGACCACATCTGACCGGCGGTGATCGTCCATCCTGAAGGGCGATCGAGCTGAATCCACAGTTGTCTCAGGCGGGGCGTCCAAGAATTGGATTCAACGTAATTGGCAGTCGGTGCTGCGCCGAGAAAATCCGTTTCGACATAGGCTTTCAGTTTGGTGTTCGCTGCTGTGCCTTGGACCAGCAGCGAGAACTCTGAGTTGCGTGCGGTTCCGCGGAACTCGCTGAGTTTTGCGTTCGACGATCCTTCCAGCGGAAGCGCTGAGTAGCTGTTTGCAATATCTGCGTTTTCATTGCGGGTACGCACCAGCATTGTTCCTTCGAGAAAACCGCCCGGAGTCAGAGTAAGCCCTTTGAACCGGAGTGACGTCGGTTCTTCGGGGCTCTTTGCCTCGTCGGGTTGTGACAGAGCGGCCTGTGCCATGGGCCTCTGGCTCTGCAGCAAAACTGGATCAGTACCGGAGCTCGTGGCTGCGATCCCTCTGGCCGCCTCCAGCTCGGTGATTCGATTCTCCATTTTGACCATCTGCGAGCGCATCTCGTCCAGCTGCCTCTGCAACTGGCGGATGGTAGAGTCTTGGGTAGAGGCTTGAGCCAGCCCCCTTGCAGTGACTAGCAACGTGCAAATGCTAAGTAAGATGATTTTTCGTCTCATGCCTCTCACTGTGAAGGTTGTTACGGTTCCGAAGCATTTCATGTGGCGTGTCCTTTCAGGTTCCGCCATCGCGAACAAGTTTAGGCGCACTCGGAATCCGGAGGGTCGTCGTACCAGACAGCGATCCTTTTGGAGCAGATTCGGCCTACGGTGCGGAGACACGGTGGCGACGAAGCCAAGCTGCGGCTCGTCGTTTGATTAAGGCAGTGAGAAGAATGCCCGATGCGCTCCTCCTCTCATGCTGTCGGAACAGGTAAGATAAATTGTGGGTCACAGCAGATGTCCCTGTGACCGGTTACGAAAAATAACGCTGGAGGAAACCGCTACCGAAACTTCTGAAAGACGTACCATACGCTTTTGCATCCGCTCCGTCGAGGGATTTTCCTTGCTTGAACGGGACACGGCGCATCTTCACGAATGCGGCGGCCAAAGCGATTCATGCATGGACATGACTAATCTCCATTTTCACGACATGGAGGTTTACGCGCCGCAGGATGACGTTCTGACCGTGATGGCGATGCTTGGGCAGACGCAGCACTACACGGTTTCGATCCCTTCCGATCATCCGCCAGGGCTCTACTGGTACAATAGTCACCCGCATGGTGAGAGCCACCGCCAGGTGCGCGATGGAATGTCCGGCGCGATCGTAATTGAGGGAATGGAACGCTACGTTCCTGAAGTCCGCGATCTCGACGAGCAGATCCTGATTGTGCGCGGACAGTCCATCTCAGGTGACCCTCAGGCGGCATCCTTGCTGAAACGGGTGGAAGCACCAGCGCACACTTGCGGTGAGGGAACCGAAGTCCCTGAAGAAATCTTTACGCTCAACGGTGCCATTCGCCCACACATCGCGATTGCTCCGGGGCAGAAGCAATTCTAGCGAATCGTGAATGCATCAGCCGACCGTTATATAGACTTGCAAGAGGATGGCGAAGCGCTAACAATTGTCGCGATGGACGGCATGCCCCTTGCCTATCATGACCCCGCGCATCCGACACGATTTGTTCCTCCCGCTGCCAGGATCGAGGCTATTGTTACAGGTCCGGCGCCATCCGCGAAAACCGCGCTCCGAAGCCTCTGCGTCGACAGAGGCCGTGAAGGCGATCCGAATCGAGGAATGGTCCTCGCGGACATCGTTCCTGGAGTCACGCTGCCTCACTATTGCCGAAACCCGCTGACAAGGTCCGCCCACCGGATCACAAAGTCGTCAATCTTCAAGCTCTTGAGCAATCCGAGCCTGAGTTCGTCGCTACCTTCACCGAAGACAAGAACGGCTTTTACATCAACAAGCACTATACAAACAGGATTCTGATCCGATGCGCGTAGCTCACGTGGGTTCCTACGAACACTGGCGCGTCGGGAACGCCACGGAGGAACTGCACCCAATGCACATTCACCAAGTACATTCCTTGCGTTTGCGGAGAATCGGAATCCGATCGCGGCTCACCGACCGCGTAATACGCGGGATGTCGTTGTTCCACTGCTATCTTCTGAACCATGAAGACAAAGGCATGATGGCAAAGATCCTGTTCGAATGACGATCGGCCGCAGATGTGGAATCCCGCGGGCCTTTCAGGCTCTGTGGTCCAAAATTTTGGGCAGCAGGCGCGCACCCGAACGGCAGAAGAGAGGCCGGTCGCCTAACATCAAGGCTGCGTGAAGCAACTGGTAGCCCTTCGCGCACCTGACGGCGGTGACGGCGGGACGGCGGGGACGGCGGTACTGAGGTTGCAGAAGAGCGGCAAGTCGCGTAATATCAATGACGCGGGGTGGAGCAGCCTGGTAGCTCGTCGGGCTCATAACCCGAAGGTCGTCAGTTCAAATCTGACCCCCGCAACCATTCTTTAGTTGATAACAAACGGCTTGGGAAATTGCTCCTCCCGAGCCGTTTCCCTCTCTGGTCCACAATGGTCCAAAACATTCGCCCACACCACCCCGCCGATCTTTTCCGCGATCCGGCGCCCGTCTTCGCTTACGACGTGCGTGTAGATGGTCTGCGTTATCGGAGACCCGTCGGCGTGCCCCAGGCGTTGCTGGCGCAGCTTCGACGGTGCCCCGAAGCGATCCATCATCGTAGCGTTGGCGTGCCGGAAAGCATGGAACCCGTTGCCCCGCGGAATCTTGATGCCGAGTTGCTCGAGCAAAGGACGTAGCTTCCGCTTGAGCAGGAGATTCTGGTCCCACGGCGTTCCATTCTTCGACGCGAACAGTAGCCGGCGCTCATTCGGATGCCACGCCTCGAGGTATGCGCGGAGATGCCTAGACGCCTGTGGGGAAATTTCGACCACCCGTCTGGATTGGTCGGTCTTGGGATCCCCGAGCTTTCCGCGCCATGCACTCTGTCGTACCTGGAGGAGATTCCTTTCGAAGTCCAGATCATCCACGGTTAGGCCGCACAGTTCTCCTACGCGCGAACCTGTCTCGGCCAAAAGGCCATAGAAGGTCTTGTAGGGTTCTGGCGCAGCTTGAAGGATTTTCTGAATTTCTTGCTCTGAGAGAAAGAATCGCTGGACGCGCTTCTTGGGTGGCAGGACTACGCCCTCCATTACATCGTGGTTGACGTAACCCCAAGCCCTCGCTGTGCGCCACAGTGATTGCAGGGTGATGCAGATGTTTTCCGTTGTTTTTGGCCCGACCGTCGAGGAAGAAACGAAGTGCTGGACCATCTCCGGCATCAAGTCCTTCATGGTGTATTCACCGAAGAATGGAATGAGATGCCGATTCAGGTGCGTTCGGTAGTTGATTGCCGTGGACTCGCCCATTTGGCTCAGTACTCTGTCCTTCCACGTTCTTGCGAAGTCGGAAAACTTCGCGGTTGGCATTGGGCGGTAGCCGATCCGATTTACTTGGGCAAGCCGGTCATCCAGCGCGCGCCGTGCTAGCCGTTTTGTTGGATAATCTTTGAGCGTTCCAAGCACATGTCTTTGCCGGACACGCCTGAGCTTCCCATTCTCGATTACGTCTTCCCGCCAACGGCCGTACCAAGTATCTCCGGAAAGATACAGTTGCCCTGACTGAAAACGTCTTCTCGCCAACGAGCCTCCTTGCCCGTTGACGCATTGCTCTTGGCCGGACACAGTACACTCGACATGGGCAACATGCAACAGCGCGAGCTTTGTGACAGTGGCCATTCTTCAATTCATCGCGATTGTGCTTCCGGATGCTGCTTTAACCACTCCATCAGGCGCGTGCGCTGTATCTCGATCGGTTCGCTCTTGGATGGGACAGCGAAGCCGGCGATTTCCCTGAACCTTTCGCGCATCGAAGCGAGGAACTCCTCATCCGCTATATCGGGAGCGCCATCGTTCGGCAGAACTTCTTCTGTCTGCATAACACGCGTGGCCGTAGGCCATTCACTATTCACGAAGACGCGCCGATCGGCGCCGCTGAGTTCGAGTTGCTGGAAAGAGGACAAACGGCTCGCGATCCGGTCGTCCATGCGCTCAGAAATTTCGGTGAGGTTCCAATTGCTCGTCACGACAGTGGCGCGATTCGCATTCAGCCTCCTGTCTAGGACCTCGAGCGTAAAGCGGCGCTCGTGGTCGGAAAGGCTGCCCGCTCCGAGATCATCGAGGAAAAGAAAATCCGCACGTTCTAAAGGCTCGAGTACTGTTTCTTCGGAAGCGTTAATGCGGTAGGCCTCACGGAGTGCGGAAAAGAGAGCGGCGCAACGTTTGAATTCGGCGTTGGCGCCGAGGCTAGTAACGTAACGGAAGATGCTCGCGGCTAGATGTGTCTTTCCGGTTCCAAGCGGACCGAGGATGCACAGCCCGTCGCCAGGACGAGAGACCCATACAAGACAGAATTCCAGGACGCGGTCCTCAAAGTCCTTCAGGTCTGCAAACCGGTAGCGCTCCGGAAGTCTCGACGCGATTCTGCGCTCTACGGCGCATACACAGAGGTGGATCTTGCCGTCGCTGAAAACGCGACCTTCGCCGTCGCAAAGCGCGCATTCAGCTGTTGGTGGCCTTGAACGGCCGAATGTTTTCGTACTTGCCGGGCTCAGCCCGGAGTCCTCCTCGATTTTCGACATTGAATCTTCCTCCGTTTCCGCTGGACCAGTTGTCGTGATGCCCTTCGAGCACCTTCCCGTAGTTCGTTCCATTGGCGATAAACCAGTCGATCGACGGCCTCCAGCTCGGCCAGGCGGTCTGACTAGCCTTCCGCACTGCTGCCCTGAAATCGGCTAAGAATCTCTCCTGGTCGTGGTTGTGGCTCAGGAGCATCGTTCGCGCTTTGCTCAGACGTTCACGGCTTCTCACCTTGACGGCTGGCAGCGGACCGCGTTCTTGCTCGTAGATTTCGAGCATTAGCATGGGATCGTGATTCTTCTCGCGCGGTTGGCCTAACTCGAGCTGCGCAGGTTCGCGGGCCTGGCTCTCTTTCGTTGGCGCAACCGGCTGAGAAATTCGAGCGCTCGCGTCGGCGCCAGCCGACGTGTTTTTGCTTTTGCCTTGTGAAGTTGAAATTAAAGTTGAAGATGAAGAGCGCTGTGACATCGGCGTGACAGAAGCGTGACTGCTGCTCCGGTGCTTTTGCTGTCGCTCCGCCGCGGCCGCCCGGATCTCCGCATCGCGCACCATT
>Ga0126378_10002088_pt1 | contig 14779 bp, 10 predicted proteins | sample PanSoiMetPlot_23_FD_92587 | JGI IMG/M metagenome (GOLD analysis project Ga0126378, IMG submission 92587) | Tropical forest soil microbial communities from Panama - MetaG Plot_23 | ecosystem: Environmental > Terrestrial > Soil > Tropical forest > Bulk soil | place: Panama | collected 2016-02-17 | reverse complement strand
GCGTGGGGGATGAAATTTCGTAGGTGGCTTGTTCGAGGGCTTGGCCTCGCCTGCCTTGTCCTCGGGGGCAGTTTATTGAGTGGCGGCGTGGTGTCGTTCACGCCACGACCTGCCTATGCTCAAGCGCCGACCGTCAGCTCCATTGTCGTTCAGGGCAACCAGCGGGTCGAAGCCGACACCATCCGCGCCTATTTCCGGCCCGGGCCAAATGGTCAGCTCGATGCCTTCCAAATCGACGAAGGCGTGAAGACGCTTATTTCAACAGGTCTTTTCCAGGAGGTTCGCCCGACGATTCAAGGCGGACGGCTGATCATAACCGTCGTGGAGAATCCGGTCATCAACCGCATCGCCTTCGAGGGCAACAAGAAGGTCAAGGACGACCAGCTAAAGTCTGAGATCCAATCGAAGGAGCGCGGCACGCTTTCGCGTCCAGTCGTGCAGGCCGACACTGCGCGAATCGTGGAGGTGTACCGGCGTAGCGGCCGTTTCGACGTCCGTGTCGAACCGAAGATCATCGAACTTCCGAATAATCGGGTCGATCTCGTTTTCGAGATCACCGAGGGCGTAAAGACCGGCGTCAAGCTCATCGAGTTCGTCGGCAACCGGGCCTATTCGTCATATCGCCTCAAGGACGTCATCAAAACCTCCGAGACCGGCTTGTTGCTTGCATTCTTGCAGACCGGCGACATTTACGATCCTGACCGGATCGAGGCTGATCGCGAGCTGCTGCGCCGATTTTATCTCAAGCACGGCTTCATCGACGTACGCATCGTCTCCGTGCTCGCAGAGTACGATCCAAATCGACGGGGGTTCGTGATCACTTTCACGATCGAGGAAGGCGAGCAATATCGCGTCGGGGCAGTCGACGTTCAGTCCACGATCCGCTCGCTCGATCCGGCAATGCTGAGGGTGAAGCTGCGTGTTTATCCCGGCGATGTCTACAATGCCGAGGCGGTCGAAAAGACCGTCGAAGACATGACCATCGAAGCTTCGAGGCAAGGATTTGCCTTCGCGACGGTGCGCCCGAGCGCGACGCGCGACGCCCAGACGCCCACCGTCAATCTCCTCTTCACCGTCACCGAGGCACAACGCGTCTATATCGAGCGGATCAACATCCGCGGGAATACGCGCACACGCGATTATGTGATCCGCCGCGAATTCGACGTGACGGAAGGCGATGCCTACAATCGCGCGCTCGTCAATCGGGCCGAGCGACGCCTGAAGAACCTCAGTTATTTCAAAAACGTGAAGATATCGACCGACCCTGGCTCCGCCCCCGATCGGGTCATTCTCAACGTGGACGTCGAGGAGCAGCCGACCGGCGAATTTTCGGTGTCGGGCGGCTATTCGACCGCGGATGGATTCATGGGCGAAGTCAGTGTCGCCGAACGCAACCTGCTCGGCCGCGGGCTGTTCGGGAAGATCGCGGTGCAATACGGCCAATACATGAAAGGCGCCCAGCTCTCGTACGTGGATCCCTACTTCCTGGGCTATCGCGTGGCGTGGGGCGTCGACGTGTTCTACCGGCAACAGCTGCCGACCAGCTACGTTTCATACCAGACGGATACGGTGGGGTTTGCCACACGGCTCGGCTTTACGCTGCGCGAAGACCTCGCGTTGCAGCTGCGCTACTCGCTCTACCAGCAGAAAATCACGCTGGCGCCGAATCTGACGAACTGTAACAACATCAATCCAGATTTCGTGAACACCTTCCCGACGCCCGACAAGATTTTCACGACGGCGGCGCTTACGCCCCCGCCCGGATTTAACGGGATCGCCAACTGTTTTTCGGACGGCGAGGCTTCGCTTGCGGTCAAGAGCGCCCTCGCCAACGGCCCAGTTCTCACCTCGCTCGTCGGCTACACGCTCACCCACAACACGCTCGACAACAATAAGAACCCGACGTCGGGGCTGCTGGCGGAGTTCAGACAGGATTTTGCCGGGGTTGGCGGCGACGTCAGATTTTTCCGTACGACCGCCGACCTCTACAACTACCGCGAGGTCTTCCCCGATATTGTCGGCCTGTTGCATATTCAAGGCGGGCAGGTGGCGCCCACTGGGGGCAGCGGCCTACGCATGCTCGATAATTTCCAGATGGGGCCCAATCTGGTGCGCGGCTTTGCGCCGGCAGGCATTGGGCCGCGCGATCTGACCCAGTTGCCGTACACCGGCATTTTCGGAGACGCCCTCGGCGGCACCTATTATTGGGGTGCGAGTTTCGAGCTGCAGACCCCGCTTCATTTCCTGCCCAAGGATTCGGGCATGAAACTCGCTGCTTTCGCCGACGCGGGCTCCTTGTGGAATTATACCGGGCCGACGACGTTCCCAGCCACCGGCGAGGTCATTTCGGGTAGTATCTGTCCGACCTTTGGCCCCCAGGTATTTCCCAATGCGGTGCCGTGTCCGATCGACAATGGAATGCACGTTCGCAGTTCGGTCGGTGTGGGTTTGATTTGGGAATCCCCGTTCGGGCCGCTGCGCTTCGATTATGCATTCCCGCTCTCGAAGGAGCCCTACGACCGGGTCCAGCAGTTCCGCTTCGGCGGCGGTACGAAGTTCTGAGCGCGGCTGCGGCGCCGCTATTGGCACCGGTATGAGCGATCCCTTTTTCTTCAGCCGGGGAAGCGGGCTCAGCGTGCGCGAGATCGCCGCCCGCACGGAGGCCAAGACGAGGCCCGGCGCTGATCTCGAGCGGCGCATCACTGGGATTGCAGCGCTAGATCACGCCGGACCGAGTGATCTCGCATTCCTCGACAAGGCAAAGTATGCGCCGCAATTATCGACTAGTACCGCTGGCGCCTGTTTGACGACGGAGCGATATGCCGCCCGCGCTCCGGCGCAGATGAGCGTTCTCTGCGTTGCCGAGCCGTATCGCGCCTTCGTCGAGGTCGCGCGAGCGATCTATCCGGATGCGCTGCGTCCATCCTCGTTATTCGAGGCGAGCGGCGTCGCGGTTGGCGCCTTCATCCATCCCAGCGCCCGCATGGAAAATGGCGTGATCGTCGATCCCGGCGCCGTCGTCGGTCCGCGTGCCGAGATCGGAACGGGCACGGTCATCAACGCAGGCGCCGCAATCGGACCCAACGTGCGCATCGGCCGCCACTGCACCATCGGTGCCAACGTGACGATTGCGAACAGCCTGATCGGAGATCGCGTGGTCGTCCATCCCGGCTGCGCGATCGGGCAGGATGGATTCGGCTATCTGATGGGGCCAAGCGGCCACCGTAAGGTCGTGCAGGTTGGTCGGGTTATCATTCAGGACGAGGTAGAGATCGGCGCTGCGACGACGATCGATCGCGGCGCCAATCGCGACACGGTGATTGGCGAAGGCACCAAGATCGACAACCTGGTCCAGATCGGACACAATGTAACGATCGGCCGCCACTGCATCATCGTTTCCCAGTGCGGCATCTCCGGCAGCGTCGTGATCGAGGATCGTGTCATCTTGGCCGGGCAGGTGGGTCTCGCGGATAATGTGAGGATCGGCGAGGGCGCCATCATCGGAGCGAGGAGCGGCATCATGTCCGACGTGCCGGCGGGCGAAAAATGGTTCGGCTATCCGGCAATGCGCGGCCGTGAGTTTCTTCGCAGCATGATGACTTTGCGCCATTGGGTAAGCAAAAATGATGCTGCAGGCCACGAGGACGAGAGTCCCGAGGCTCCGTCCTTGCGGCGGGACGAGCGCTCCCGCCGGAGCCGATGAGCAAGCCGGCGACCACGCTGGAGGCCGCCGACATCGCGGCAATCCTAAAAGCGCTGCCGCATCGCTTCCCGTTTCTCATGGTCGACCGCATCATCGAGATGCGCGGCGATGAAGCGGCCGTGGGCATCAAGAATGTCACCATCAACGAGCCGCAGTTTCTCGGGCACTTCCCGGGCAACCCCATCTTTCCCGGCGTATTGCTCGTCGAGGGGATCGCGCAGACCGCGGGCGCCATCTGCGTGTTGTCGCAGATGGGGGGCGATCATCCCAAGCACGTTTATTTCCTCACCATCGATAAGGCCAAGTTCCGCAAGCCCGTGGTACCGGGCGACACCATCGAGTTCCACGTCAGCAAGGTCGCTCGGAAAAAGAACATGTGGTGGTTCCGCGGCGAGGCGAAGGTCGCTGGACAAACGGTTGCCGAGGCCGAAGTCGGCGCCATGGTCGTGTGAGGTCGACAATGGCGGCAATCGATCCGACCGCCCGCATCGAACCGGGGGCGGTGATCGGGGAGAACGTATCGATCGGGCCTTATTGCGTCATTGGCCCGCATGTGCAAATCGGGGACGGTTGCAAGCTCATTGCTCACGTACATATTGCGGGCCATACCACAATCGGCCCGCGCAGCGTCCTTTATCCATTCGCCTCGCTGGGCACTCCACCGCAATCCGTCAAGTACCGCGGTGGCCCGACCCGACTCGTGATCGGTGCCGACTGCGATATCCGTGAAGGCGTCACCGTGAATACCGGGACCGAGGGCGATCGCGGCGTAACCGAAATCGGAGACCGCTGCTGGCTGATGGTAGGGTCCCACGTCGGCCATGATTGCAAGGTCGGCAATGACGTAATCTTTGCCAACAACGTGGTCCTGGGTGGTCATGTGACGATCGGCGACTTTGCGGTATTCGGTGGCCAGGCAGCCGTGCGTCAGTTCGTGCGCATTGGTGAAGGCGCAATGGTGGTGGGACTGAGTGGGGTGCGCGCCGACGTGATCCCCTTTGGCCTCGTCCAGGGTCCACTCGCGGATCTGATCGGCCTCAACGTCGTTGGCATGTGGCGGCGCGGCTCGACCAAAGCCGACATCCATCGGCTTCGAAAAGCGTACGAGATGATGTTCTTCGGTCGCGGGACCTTCCGCGAGCGGCTCGATCAGGTCGCCGCAGAGAACGGCGCTGACCCGCTCGTCGCCAAGGTCCTTGCGTTCATTCGTTCGGGCTCGCGGCCGCTGACCATGGCCATCCGTCGCGCGGCGACGGTCGAGGACGCATGACCGAGGCAGTGCCTGCCAAACCGGCAGATGACGGCGCGCTGGCAATTATTTGCGGCGGCGGAACCCTGCCGTTTGCAGTTGCCGATGCGGTGACAAAGCACGGACGCCGGGTCGTGCTTTTTGCAATTCGCGGCTGGGCGGATGCAACGCGGGTCGCGGCCTATCGGCATTACTGGGCGGCGGTCGGTCAATTCGGCGCGTTTTGCCGCCTGGCGCGCCGCGAAGGCTGCCGCGATGTCGTTTTCATCGGCTCGATGGTGCGGCCGGCAATCTGGCAGATCAGGCTCGATTTCAAGACGCTGCGGCTCTTGCCGCGCATCTTCGGTATGTTTCGCGGCGGCGACGACCAACTGCTCAAAGGCGTCGCCGCCATTTTCGAAGAGCACGGCTTTCGCCTCGTTGGAGCACACGCCGTCGCGCCGGAAATCTTGATGCCAGAGGGAGCGCTCGGCCACGAGCGCCCGAACGATCGCGACCGCGCCGACATTGCCAAGGGGCTTGCCTTGCTCAACGCGGCCAGTCCGTTCGACGTAGGTCAAGCAGTTGTCGTGGCTGATGCGCGCGTGCTGGCGATCGAGGCGGCGGAAGGCACCGACCGCATGCTGGCACGCATCACGGAACTTCGCCAAAGCGGCCGCATTGCCTCGGGTCGGGGCGTGCTGGTGAAAGCGGCAAAGCGCAATCAGGACCGCCGGCTCGATTTGCCTTCGATTGGGCCGCAAACGGTCGAAGGGGCGGCGCAGGCCGGGCTCGCCGGCATTGCGGTCGTCGCCGGCAGCACGATCGTCGCGGAACCCGCACAGATCGGTGCGACCGCCGACCGTGCCGGGCTGTTCGTGCTCGGTATACGCGAGCAGGCGGCCGAGCGATGACCCTGCCAGCACGGGGCACGCCCGCTCCCGAATTCGTCGATGTTTTTCTCGTCGCGGCCGAGGAGTCCGGTGACCGGCTCGGCGCCGCGCTGATCCGCGCGCTGCGAGAGCGCACCTGTGGGAGGGTGCGCTTTACCGGGGTCGGGGGGCGCGAAATGGCAGACGAAGGGATCGCAAGTCTCTACCCAATCGATGACCTTCCGCTGATCGGATTCAGCGCCATTCCGCGGCGGCTACCAAGAATCTTGCGCCTCATGCGCCTCACGGCGAAGGCCGTCGTGGCGCGGCGGCCGCATGTCCTCGTGATCATCGACAGTCCCGGTTTCACCCGCGGGATCGCGCGACGTGTGCGCGCTGCCGATCCGACAATCGCGATCGTCGAATATGTATCGCCCTCGGTCTGGGCCTGGCGGCCGGGCCGCGCCAGGGTGATGCGCGCTTATATCGATCACATCCTGGCGCTGTTGCCGTTCGAGCCGGCAGTGCACCGGCGGCTCGGAGGACCGCCGTGCACCTATGTGGGTCATCCTTTGGTCGAGGAGGTCAAGAACCTGCGCCCGAACAGCGAGGAAGCGCGTCGCCGCCTCGCTATACCGCCGATCTTGCTGGTATTGCCGGGCAGCCGCGCAGGCGAGATCAAGCGACTACTTGGTACGTTTGCCGGCGCGGTGACGTTGCTCTATGAGCGGCTGCGATCGCTCGAACTCGTGGTGCCGACCGTTCCGCATCTCGCAGATGCGATCCGCAGTGCGACCGCCCAGTGGCCGATGCGGCCGCGGATCGTGGTCGACACCAGCGACAAACAAGCCGTGTTCCGCGTTGCCACCGCTGCCCTTGCCAAATCCGGCACCGTCACGCTTGAGCTTGCGCTGGCTGGAGTGCCGATGATCGCGGCCTATAAGGTTTCGGCCATTGAATACGTCACGGTGGGGCGTGGCATCTTGAAGCGCATTCCTTCGATCATCCTGACAAACCTCTTGCTTGGCGAGAACGTCGTGCCAGAACTGCTCCAGCACGATTGCACCGCGGAAAATCTTGCCGCCGCCCTGCTGCCGCTGTTCAGCGACACGCCGCAACGTCGTCGCCAAATCGAGGCCTTTTCCCGCCTTGATGCCATTATGCAGGTGGGATCGAGCGCGCCCGCGCAGCGCGCCGCCGACATCGTGCTCGCCGAGGCGCGTCGCGCATTGCCGGCGCGATAATCCTCCCGCTCCTACCTACGGCGAGGACCAGAGCTTTGATGGTGGTCCGTCCGAAAATTACTTGCGGCGCGAGATCGGTACGTAATCGCGCTGCCTGGCACCGGTATAGAGTTGGCGGGGACGGCCGATCTTCTGCTGCGGATCCTCGATCATTTCTTTCCACTGTGAGATCCAGCCAACGGTGCGGGCAACCGCAAACAGAACCGTAAACATCGTGGTGGGGAAACCCATCGCCTTCAGCGTGATCCCCGAATAAAAATCGATGTTCGGATAAAGCTTTTTCTCGATGAAGTAGTCGTCGTGTAGCGCTATGCGCTCGAGCTCGAGTGCGACGTCGAGTAGTGGATCGTCCTTGACGCCGATCTCGCTCAGCACTTCGTGGCAGGTCTTCTGCATGATCTTTGCGCGCGGGTCGTAATGCTTATAGACCCGATGGCCGAAACCCATGAGACGGAAGGGGTCGTTCTTGTCCTTGGCACGGCGAATGTATTCCGGGATGCGCTCGGGCTTGGCGATCTCGCGCAGCATATTGAGCGCCGCCTCGTTGGCGCCGCCGTGTGCAGGGCCCCACAGGCACGCGCAACCCGCCGCGATGCAAGCGAACGGATTGGCGCCGGAAGAGCCGGCCAGCCTCACCGTCGAGGTCGAGGCATTCTGCTCGTGATCGGCGTGCAAGATGAAGATGCGATCCATTGCGCGGGCGAGAACGGCATTGGGCTTGTAGTCCTCGCAGGGCACCGCGAAGCACATGCGCAGGAAATTAGTCGCATAATCCAGATCGTTCTTCGGATAGATGAACGGCTGGCCGATCGAATACTTATAGGCCATCGCCGCAATCGTCGGCATTTTTGCAATCATGCGGATGGAGGCAATCATCCGCTGGGTCGGGTCGGAAATGTCGGTCGAGTCGTGATAGAACGCCGACAGCGCCCCGACGCAGCCGGTCATCACCGCCATTGGGTGCGCGTCCCGCCGAAAGCCTTGATAGAACCGGCTCATCTGCTCGTGCACCATGGTGTGGTGCGTGACGCGATTGTCGAAGTCGGCTTTCTGTGCGGCCGTTGGGAGCTCGCCGTAGAGCAGGAGATAGCAGGTCTCGAGGAAATCGCCGTGCTCGGCTAACTGCTCGATCGGATATCCGCGATAGAGCAAGATGCCTTCATCGCCGTCGATATAGGTGATCTTCGACTCGCAGCTGCCGGTCGAGGTGTAGCCGGGATCGTAGGTGAACATGCCAGTCTCGGCATAGAATTTGCCGATGTCGATGACCGCGGGCCCGATCGTTCCATCGTAGATCGGGAACGTGGTCTCCTTGTCGCCGACGACGACTTTGCCCGATTTGATGTTGGCGCCGGTCTTCGCATCCATGATCGTGCCCTCGGTTGTGTCGCCCGGCGAACCCGTACTCCCTGCAGCAACTAGGTATGTCGACCTTGCCGAATGCCCGCAGGGAGCCGCTTTTTGCGTATCCCATCCCAGTATGCACTGCAAGACGGCGGAACCGACGCGGCATCACCGCGCCGGATCGCACAACATTATGTGGAGGCCGGCGGTCCGTTCGGCCAGAGCATCATCCGCTGGCCGGAGGGGGCAGTTTAGCCATTGGCGACCGTCTGCATGACTTGGTCGGCCAGCCGGCCAAGGCTTTCGCTTTTCCCCAGCACCGCCAATACGTCAAAGATGGGAGGCGAGGTGGTCCGGCCTGTGAGCGCAGCGCGCAGCGGCTGGGCGACGCTGCCGAGCTTGAACCCTTTGCGCTCCGCGAAAGCGCGCACCGCCTGCTCGGTCGTCTCTGCGCTCCAAGGCTCGAGCACCTTGAGGTCTGCCGAAAGCTCGCCCAGAAGCGCCCGCGAGTCGACCGTAAGTAGAGCGGCCGCCTTTTCGTCCAGCGTGAGCGGGCGCTCGGCGAGGATGAAGGAAGCGCCGTCAGCGAGCTCGACCAAGGTCTTGGCTCGCTCCTTGAGTCCGCCCATCGCCGCGAGCAGCTTGTTGCGCATCTGCGGGGTCAACTTGGCGGCAAGCTCGCGTCCACCCGCCATGTGCGGCAGCGCGCGTTCGAGCTCGGCGAGAAGATCGGCATCGCCGGTCTGCCGTAAATAATGGCCATTGAGACTTTCGAGCTTGGCATAGTCGAAACGCGCGGGCGAGCGGCCGATCTGCGGCAGATCGAAGGCCGCCATCATTTCCTCGGTCGTGAAAGTTTCCTGGTCGCCGTGGCTCCAGCCCAACCGCACGAGGTAGTTACGCATCGCGGCCGGCAGATATCCCATGGCCCGGTACGCATCGACCGCGAGCGCGCCATGGCGCTTGGACAGTTTAGAGCCGTCAGGCCCATGAATGAGCGGGATGTGCGCCATCACGGGAACGGCCCAACCGAGCGCATTGTAGATTTGGGTCTGGCGTGCGGCATTTGTCAGGTGGTCGTCGCCGCGAATGATATGCGTTACGCCCATGTCGTGATCGTCCACGACGACGGCGAGCATGTAAGTCGAAGTGCCATCCGAACGAAGCAGTACGAGATCGTCGAGGTTCTCATTCTGCCAAACGACGCGCCCCTGCACTTGGTCCTCGATCACTGTCTCGCCGGTCAGCGGAGCCTTGAGCCGGATAACCGGCTGGACCCCGGATGGGGCCTCCGATGGATCGCGGTCGCGCCAGCGGCCGTCATAAAGCTTGGCACGTCCCTCGCTGCGCGCCTTCTCGCGCATCTGCGCGAGTTCCTCTGGCGAGGCGTAGCAAGGATAGGCGCGACCCGCCTCCAGCAGCGTTCGCGCAACCTCGCGATGGCGCTCGGAGCGTGAGAATTGGTAGACAGCCTCGCCATGCCAATCGAGCCCGAGCCAAGCGAGCCCGTCGAGGATCGCGTCGATGGCGGCCTGGGTAGAGCGCTCGCGGTCGGTGTCCTCGATCCGCAATAGCATTTTTCCGCCGCGCCCGCGGGCATAGAGCCAATTGAACAACGCGGTGCGCGCTCCCCCGATATGCAGGAAGCCTGTAGGCGAGGGAGCAAAGCGTGTGACGATGGTCTCGCTCATAGCGCTTGATTTTGCGACGGCTTCATCGTCGCGAGAGGGGCACACGAGGCCTTCGCAACCGAGCTAAGGCGCGGATGCGCGCTCACCGGCGTTCGTGTAGCACAGAAATGGCATAGGTCATCAAAGGTTTTGCAGGTTAACGGTCTTGGCGCGTGCGCACGGATTTGGCACATAGACGCGAGTCGAGCGGGTCATGCAGCATGACGGAAATACCGGTCGTCGAGACGGACACAGGGCGTGACTTCATCCGCGATATCATCGCGGCTGATCTTGCCACCAAGCGCCACATGAACGTGGTGACGCGCTTTCCGCCGGAGCCGAATGGATACCTGCACATTGGTCACGCCAAGTCGATCTGCCTCAATTTCGGTGTCGCGCAGGAGTTCGGCGGCCGTTGTCATCTTCGCTTCGATGATACCAATCCGACTAAGGAGGAGCAGGAATATATCGATGCGATTGAGGAGGACGTGCGCTGGCTCGGCTTCGATTGGGGATCGCACCTCTACCACGCATCCGATTATTTCGAGCAGCTCTACGAGTGGGCCGAGCACCTGATCTGTACGGGTAATGCCTATGTCGACGACCAGTCGCAGGAGGAGATGCGGGCGAGCCGCGGCACCTTAACCGAGCCCGGACGCAATAGCCCGTGGCGCGAACGCACAATCGAAGAGAACCTCGACCTCTTCCGGCGCATGCGGGCGGGCGAATTTCTCAATGGTGCGCGAGTCCTGCGCGCCAAGATCGATATGGCCTCGGGCAACATCAACCTGCGCGATCCGGTGCTCTATCGCATTTTGCATGCGAGCCATCCACGCACCGGCACGGCATGGTGCATCTATCCAAGCTACGATTTCGCCCATGGCCAATCGGATGCGATCGAGCACGTCACGCACTCGCTGTGCACGCTCGAATTCGAGGATCATCGACCCCTCTACGACTGGCTTATCGAACACCTTCCGGTTCCATCCCGGCCGCGCCAGTACGAGTTCGCGCGGCTCAATCTCACCCATACGGTACTGTCCAAGCGCGCACTCACCGAATTGGTGCGTGGCGGGTACGTCATCGGCTGGGACGACCCGCGCATGCCGACGCTCGCAGGGTTGCGCCGGCGGGGTGTGCCGCCTGAGGCAATTCGCGATTTCGTCAAGCGGGTCGGGGTCGCCAAGGCCAACAGCGTGGTCGATGTGGCGATGTTCGACTTTTCCGTACGCGAGGTTCTCAACAGAACGGCCTTGCGGCGGATGGCTGTCCTACGTCCGCTGAAGGTCGTCATCGAAAACTATCCGGAAGGCCAATTCGATGAGATCGACGCCGTCAACCATCCCGACAACCCAGCCGCGGGGACGCGCCGCCTGCGCTTTGGCCGCGAACTCTGTGTCGAGCGTCACGACTTCATGGAGAACCCGCCGAAGAAGTTCTATCGGCTGTCCCCGGGACGCGAGGTTCGGCTGCGCTACGCGTATTTCATCACCTGCCGCGAAGTGGTGAAAACGCCCGCCGGCGAGGTGGTGGAGCTTCGCTGCACCTATGATCCGCAAACTCGGGGCGGTAACTCGCCGGATGGCCGCAAGGTGCAGGCCACTCTGCATTGGGTCTCGGCTGCCGATGCCATTACGGCCGAAATCCGGCTCTATAACCAGCTGTTCGCGCGACCAGACCCCGACGTCGCCAATTTCGCCGCCGATCTCAACCCCGATTCAGTTGAGGTCCTGACCGGCTGCAAGCTCGAGCCCGCGCTTGCCGCGACCAATTCCGCGGAGCCTGTTCAGTTCGAACGGCAAGGTTATTTCTGCCCCGATCCGGACTCAACGCCCAATCATATCGTGTTCAACCGCACGGTCGGCTTGCGCGACACGTGGGCGAAGGTAAGCGCCGGGACTACCGCTCAACGCGGAGCGTAGTGGCGTAATTCGTTGCGCAGAAAATTGCCTATCCGTTTGCCGCGATTGCGCAGCACGCGCAACAGACCCGCGTCGACGAAATAAGTGTGGAGGATGCTGTCGCGGGTCGTCACTTCAGCGCCCACCCGATCGGCGGAGTGCCAGGTATCGTCGCCTACGGCGAAGGCGTAGCCGGAATTGGGAGCAAATTTCATTTGAGTACGCTTCGGCAAGCTGCCATCGGCAAGTTTTTCATGAAAGATCGTCCCGATATGGGGATGCGATGCATCGCGCGGTAAGAACAGTTGCACCGTAATTCCCTTCCAGCGCGTGTCGGTGTGCGGCTCGATCTTGTAGCCGGGCACGTCTCTGGTGAGGATGGCGATCGGATACATGCCAACTTTGGCGTAGTGGGGCCCGAAGCGACGTCCAAGCGCGGGGGCGAGCCTGCGCACGAAAGCGGCCTTCACCGGCTCTGAGCAGAGCGCGCGACCAACGAGGTCCCAGATCGTCCGTTTTTCCGGCGGCAGATGCCGGATGTATTCAGGGAACAGATCGATCTTCACCCGGGTAGGCGTGCCGTCCGCCAGCACGTTGCATTGATTTTGGCCATAGAGCGGCCGGTAATCGGAAGCTTCTGGCATCGCCGCCAGCATCGAAGCATAGACGTCGTCGGGAAAGACTCGCTCCAATTGAAGATGGTAGAACGGCGCCTCGACCGCGCGCGCACCATCGATCGATGTGACGATGAAGTCGCACAGACGCACGACCGCTCGCGCGCGATCCGCGCGCCTGAGTTCAACGCCTTGGTCCATTGTCCGCCTCGGGCTGCCATATCTGGTGCGCATGCGAGCGCAGCCTAATCCGGAATGCGTTTGCCGTACTTTGCCACCCTCTCTGCGCTTGCGCGGTTACCACAACCGAACGCCCGGGATCAACCTGCGGGTCAATTTTGCCGAAAAGGACCGGATACTGACGATGCCGGCTTCATCGACGATGAGCGCTGTGGATGCGCGCCCGAGGCCATGTCAAGACCGGCTGCAGTGTGTACCATGCGCGGGTAAGACGTGAGCGGGACCGTCGAGGACGCGCGCGATGATCGGGCAGGGCAGGTCGCGCGGACGGGCCGAGGCATCGCGGCCTTGGATTGCGAGCGGGCGCAGCCCCGCGCTGGCTTGGCCGCAGGGCCTCACTGATTTTGCGCGCCGGGCTGCGCAGCGCGTCCAAGAATGGGCGGCCGCAGAACTCGCCCCTGGCCGGCTGGTGGTCTTGACAGCAACGGCGTTGAGAACATGATCGCGCGGGTGACCGGTGGGCGCATGCTGCCCGCCGAAGTGATGAAACAGATCGTCACCAAGACAGACGGCAACCCGCTGTTCGTCGAAGAACTCACCAAGACGGTGCTGGAGGCGGGCTTCCTGGTCGAGAACGGCGAGGGCTATCGGCTCGACGGGCCCCTGCCGCCGCTCGCCATTCCGGAGACGCTTCAAGACTCTTTGATGGCGCGGCTCGATCGCCTGGCGCCGGTGAGGGAGATCGCCCAAATCGGCGCCGCCATCGGGCGCGAGTTCTCCTATCCCTTGGTGCGCGCGGCGGCGGGACGCGATGAGAGCGCATTGAAGCATGGACTCGCCCAACTCGAGCAGGCCGGCCTCCTGTTCCGCCGTGGCGAGCCGCCGGATGCCGTTTACAGCTTCAAGCACGCGCTGGTGCGGGATGCGGCCTATGAGAGCCTTCTCAAGAGCCGCCGGCAGCAATTGCACGGCCAGATTGCGCGCACGCTTGAGGAAAGATTTGCCGACATCCTGACAAGCCAGCCGGAAATCGTGGCACATCACTTCACGCAAGCGGGCCTTGTTGACCCTGCCATCGATTATTGACTCAAGGCTGGCAATCTCGCGCTCAGTCGCTCAGCAAATGCCGAAGCCGTGAAGCATCTTCGACAAGGCATAGAGCTGACGCAATCCCTCGCCCCCTCGCCCGACCGAGCTCGCAAAGAACTCGATTTTTGCCTGGCCCTCGGGCCGGCGATGGCTGCGACCGAGGGCTATGCCACGCCTGGCTTCAGAAATGCCGCAAGCTCGCACCTCACGGCAATAAGAACCCTGAGCAGTATCTACCAAAGAACAACAAAAGGCATGCCTTGACTCCGCTGCGGCTGAATTGCTCCGAGAAATCACGCAACAACGGCCATTGAACTAAGGCGTGTACTCATTAACGCGCAGATGTCCGGGTTTGGGGGGCGAAGCGCAAATCTTGGGCTCGACTAAGTGTAAGGGCCCCCAGCCAGATTAACCGCGTAGGCGGGGAGAAATCAATGTCGACATCACTCTATGACCTCAGCGTGCCGACCTTCCTGCAGACTGTGAGGTCTATCGGAGGCTTCCTCGACCGTGCGGCCAGGCATTTCGCGGAGACAGGTGTCGATCCCGATAGTTTCGTGAACACTCGCCTCTTCAACGACATGGCGCCCTTCCATTTTCAAATCGAAGCGGCGTCGCACCATTCCGTGTGGGGAGTGGAGGCCCTGAAGACCGGCGAGTTCACCCCTCCCGCCCTCGTCGGGCCAGTTCCTTTCGCCGACCTGCAGGCCATGATCGTCAAGGCGGAAAAGGCGCTGGAGGCGTTTACTCCCGATGAGGTTAACGGCTGGGCGGGCAAGGACCTAGACCTTCAGATCGGCCCGCGAAGGCTTTCCTTCACGTCGGAGACCTTCATTCTTTCCTTCTCACTGCCACACTTCCATTTTCACGCCGTCACCGCATACGACATCCTGCGATCACGGGGCGTGCCGCTCGGTAAGCGTGATTACGAGGG
>Ga0126378_10002087_pt1 | contig 14779 bp, 13 predicted proteins | sample PanSoiMetPlot_23_FD_92587 | JGI IMG/M metagenome (GOLD analysis project Ga0126378, IMG submission 92587) | Tropical forest soil microbial communities from Panama - MetaG Plot_23 | ecosystem: Environmental > Terrestrial > Soil > Tropical forest > Bulk soil | place: Panama | collected 2016-02-17 | reverse complement strand
GCGGCGCGGCTTTCAACGACGCCACGGCTGCGGTGAACGGGAGCGTGCGCGAGGAAGGCCAGCAGGCTGGCGATGGCCAGCGCCCGGAGCGGCGCCGTCGGCCTAACCCGCGCAGCCAGGACGGCGGGGACTCCTCCCGCGCCGCAGGCGATGGGCAGGACCGCGAGGTTTCGAGGTCCGGCCGCGAGCAGGGCAACCGCGATCAGCAGGGCGGTCGCGATCAGCAGGGCGGTCGCGATCAGGGCGGCCGTGACCAGGGCAGCCGCGACGATGACCGCGACGGCGGCGGCGGCAGCCGGCGCAGCCGGGACCGCTACCGGAACCGCAACGGCGGCAGCCGGCGGCGGGAGCGCGGTGGCGGCGGCTCGGACGCCGAGCCGGTGATCAGCGAGGACGACGTGCTCATCCCGATCGCGGGAATCCTCGACGTGCTGGACAACTACGGCTTCGTCCGAACCACCGGCTACCTGCCCGGGCAGAACGACGTGTACGTCTCGCTGTCCCAGGTGCGGCGCTACGGCCTTCGCAAGGGCGACGTGATCGAGGGCGCCATCCGGCAGCCGCGCGAGGGCGAGCGCCGGGAGAAGTTCAACGCGCTGGTGCGCCTTGACAAGATCAACGGGCTGGACCCCGAGCAGAGCAAGAGCCGGCCAGAGTTCACCAAGCTCGTCCCGCTCTACCCGCAGGACCGGCTCCGGCTCGAGTCCGACCCCGGCAACATGACGACCCGGATCATCGACCTGATCAGCCCGATCGGCAAGGGCCAGCGCGGCCTCATCGTGTCGCCGCCCAAGGCCGGTAAGACGATGATTCTTCAGGCCATCGCGAACGCCATCACCAAGAACAACCCCGAGTGCCACCTCATGGTCGTCCTCGTCGACGAGCGGCCCGAGGAAGTCACCGACATGCAGCGCACAGTCAAGGGCGAGGTGATCCACTCGACCTTCGACCGGCCGGCGGAGGACCACACCACGGTCGCGGAGCTCGCGATCGAGCGGGCCAAGCGACTGGTCGAGATGGGCCACGACGTGGTCGTGCTCCTCGACTCGATCACGCGCCTCGGCCGGGCCTACAACCTGGCCGCCCCGGCCAGCGGCCGGATCATGTCTGGCGGCGTCGACTCGACCGCGCTCTACCCGCCGAAGCGGTTCTTCGGCGCCGCGCGCAACATCGAGCACGGCGGGTCACTGACCATCCTGGCCACCGCGCTGATCGAGACCGGCTCGCGAGCAGACGAGGTGATCTTCGAGGAGTTCAAGGGCACCGGCAACATGGAGCTCCGGCTGCGCCGCGAGCTGTCGGACAAGCGGATCTTCCCGGCCGTGGACGTGGACGCGTCCAGCACTAGGAAGGAAGAGCTGCTGATGTCGCCCGAGGAACTCAAGATCGTCTGGCAGCTGCGGCGCGTACTGCACGCGCTCGACCCGCAGCAGGCGCTCGAGCTGCTCATGGACCGGATGAAGGGCACCAAGAGCAACGCCGAGTTCCTCCTGGTGGTCCAGAAGACGTCGCCCTCGGCCTAACCAGGGCCGGGGAATGCGCGCGGACCTGCGTACGTTCCACGACCTGGCACACTGGTAAGCCACTACTGAATGCGGTACCGGTTCACGCCCGCCTCGTGCGGTGCTCCACACGTCAGGGCGACCCGGCGACCGCGGGAACCAGGAGTAAACCATGAAGTCCGGAATTCACCCGGAGTATGTAGACACCACCGTGGTCTGCAGCTGCGGTAACACGTTCACGACGAGGAGCACGGCGAAGAACGGCGTCATCCACGCCGACGTCTGCTCAAGCTGCCACCCCTTCTACACCGGCAAGCAGAAGATTCTCGACACCGGCGGACGCGTTGCGCGGTTCGAGCGCCGGTTCGGCAAGAAGGCGGCTGGCGGCCGCTAGCCCAAGCGACCCCGTTCCCTTCCCTGCGGCAGGGCTGTGGCGGGTCTGTCTCGGCCAGGGAAGGCGACGCGCGCCTGTCCGGCCTTCTGCACGTCCGTCAACGAGGGAGGTAGGCGGTGTTTGAGCGGCTTGCCGATCTGGCCGCTGAGCACGCCACGATCGAAAGGGACCTGGCCGACCCGGCGGTCCACGCCGACCCGGACCGGGCCAGGAGGCTGGGCCGCCGGTACGGCGAGCTCACGCCCATCATCCAGGCCTACGCGGAGTGGCAGCAGGTGTCCGCTGACGAGGCGACCGCGCGCGAGCTGGCGCCGGAAGATATCTCGTTCGCCGCCGAGGCTGACCAGCTTGCTGCGCGGCGCGCCGAGCTGGAGCAGCGGCTGAACGAGCTGCTCGTGCCGCGCGACCCGATGGACAGCAAGGACGTCATCCTCGAGGTCAAGGCGGGCGAGGGCGGGGAGGAATCGGCCCTGTTCGCTGGCGACCTCCTGCGCATGTATCTGCGCTACGCGGAGCGTCACGGCTGGAAGACCGAGGTACTTGACTCCACCCAGACCGGACTCGGCGGCTACAAGGACGTCACGGTCGCGGTCAAGGCGGGCGGCGACGAGGGTGCCTGGTCGAAGCTGAAGTACGAAGGCGGTGTGCACCGGGTCCAGCGGGTGCCGGTGACCGAGTCGCAGGGCCGGATCCACACGTCCGCGGCCGGTGTGCTCGTCATGCCCGAGGCCGACCCGGTCGATGTGACCATCGATCCTGCTGACCTGAAGATCGACGTGTTCCGGTCGACAGGACCGGGCGGGCAGAGCGTCAACACCACCGACTCAGCGGTGCGGATCACGCACCTGCCCACCGGCGTGGTGGTTTCCTGCCAGAACGAGAAGAGCCAGCTCCAGAACAAGGAGCAGGCCATGCGCGTGCTGCGGGCCAGGCTGCTCGCGGTCGCGCAGGAGCAAGCCGACGCCGAGGCGGCGGCGCAGCGGCACAGCCAGGTGGCGACGGTCGACCGGTCCCAGCGGGTCCGCACCTATAACTTCCCGGAGAACCGGATATCCGACCACCGGGTCGGGTTCAAGGCCTACAACCTGGATCAGGTGATCGACGGCGACCTGGACGCCGTGATCGCTGCCCTGCTCGACGCCGACCGGGCTGGCAAGATCGCGGCAGGCGGCAACGGGGACTGACGATGGGCGGTGCGATCGCGACGTGAGCCTGCTGCTGGACGAGATCGCCATCGCCGTTGCGCGGCTCGCCGAGGCAGGAGTGGAGTCGCCGCGGCATGACGCCGAGGTGATCGCCGCATCGCTGCACGGCGTCCCGCGCAGCCAGCTGTACCTGGTGCCGGACTCCGGATTTGACCCGCGATTCTGGGACGACGTCGCGCGGCGCGAGGCCAGGGAGCCGCTGCAGCACATCACTGGCGTCGCCTACTTCCGCTACCTGGAGCTGGCCGTCGGGCCGGGGGTATTCGTGCCCCGGCCGGAGACCGAGGTCATGACAGGCTGGGCGATCGACGCGCTGGCCGAGATGGACGTGGCTGAGCCCCTGGTTGCTGACCTCGGCACCGGATCAGGCGCGATCGCGCTGGCTATCGCCCAGGAGGTGCCGCAGGCCCGGGTGCACGCGGTGGAGGCCGATCCGCTGGCGTACGAGTGGGCCTCGCGGAATGTCGCCAGGATTGCTGAGGCGGCGCCCCATACGGCCGGGCGGGTGAGGCTGCAGGCGGGTGACTTCCGCTCGGCGCTGCGCGATCTGGATGGCCAGGTCGATCTCGTTGTCAGCAACCCGCCCTACATCCCGGTCGGCGCCTGGGTGCCGCCGGAGGTGGGCGAGTACGACCCCGCGACCGCCCTCTGGGGTGGCGCCGACGGCATGGACGCGGTCCGGGTCGTCGAGCAGGCCGCGACACGGTTGCTGCGGCCCCGCGGCCTGATCGGCGTGGAGCACGGCGCGCAGCAGGGCGCCGAGGTGTACTGGGTGTTCGCCGACGCGGGGTGGCAGGGCACCCGCAACCATTCCGACCTCGCCGGGCGTGACCGGTTTGTCACCGCGGTCCGTCCGTGACCGCGGCGCGGTCATGAGCATGACTCAGTCATGGCAGGATGATCGGCTATGAGCGCCTGGTTTGACTGCGCCGACGAGGCTCAGCGCGCCGCCGGACTCGCCGCTGCCGTCACCGCCATTCTGGCCGGGGAGCTCGTGGTACTCCCCACGGACACGGTGTACGGAGTCGGGGCAGACGCCTTCAGCCCTGCCGCGGTGCGCAGGCTGCTCGCCGCCAAGGGCCGCGGCCCGGAGATGCCGCCGCCCGTGCTCGTCGGCTCGGTGCGCGCGGCGAACGCCCTCGTGGAGGACATGGGCCAGGACGGCCAGAAGCTCATTAGCGAGTTCTGGCCGGGCGCGCTCACCATCGTCTGCCGGGCGACGCGGTCGCTGAGCTGGGATCTCGGGGAGACAAAGGGGACCGTGGCCGTCCGCATGCCCGAGGACGCTGTCGCGCTCGACCTGCTTCGGGAGACCGGACCGATGGCCGTGAGCAGCGCGAACCTGACCGGTTCCGCCGCTGCGACGACGGCCGAGCAGGCCAGGGAGCAGCTCGGCGAGTCAGTGTCGATCTACCTGGATGGCGGGACGGCGCCAGGGGGCGTGGCCTCGACGATCGTCGACCTCACCGGTCCCACTCCGCGCCTGCTGCGCCGTGGGGCGATCTCGGTCGGGCGGCTGCGCGAGGTCGCCGGCGTTCTCTCCGGGGCGGACGCGGACCAGGCATGAGCCAGCTGGGATGCGGTCCCGAGCCGGCCTGTTCGCGACCCGCCGGCATCCGCCGTGACGACCGCCGCGGGTGCCCTAGAGTGTCGGTAATGGCCTTCGACCCCGGACCGACCCGGTGAAAGATTACCTGCTCACGCTGCTGGTGGCGGCTGCCGTCACCTACGTGCTGACGCCGCTCGTCCGCCGGTTCGCGACCATGATCGGCGCGATCAAGGTAGAGATCAGGGAGCGGGACGTGCACACCGCTCCGGTCCCGGTCATTGGTGGCCTGGCGATGTACGCGGGCCTCGCGGCAGCGCTGCTCGTCGCCAACCAGATCCCTCAGCTGCACGACGCCATCGCGAACACCGGGATGGAGACCGGCCTGCTGGCGGCTGGCGGGCTGCTGGTGGTCATCGGGATCATCGACGACCGCTGGGGCATGAATGCTCTCACCAAGGCGGCTGGCCAGGTTGCGGCGGGCGGCATCATCGTCGCCACCGGGACGCAGCTTAGCTGGCTGCCGCTGCCCGGCGGCAGTGGCCGGATCTTCGTGCCCACTCCGGACCAGCAGACACTGCTGACGATCCTCATCGTGGTCGCGACGATCAACGCGGTGAACTTCATCGACGGCCTGGATGGTCTCGCGGCCGCGATCGTGGCGATCGCTGCGACGTCGTTCTTTGCTTACTACTACTCGCTGACAAAGCTCGCCGAGATCAGCTCGCTCGCGGCACCGGCGCTTGCCTCCGCTGTGCTGATCGGGATATGTCTCGGCTTCCTGCCGCACAACTTCGCCCCCGCCAAGATCTTCATGGGCGACACCGGGTCGATGCTGCTCGGGCTCGTGCTGGCGTACGCGCCAATCTCCAGCATCAACTCGCTCGACCCGGCGCAGCTGACCAGCTCGATCAACCGGTACCCGGTGATCATGCCGCTCCTGCTGCCGGCCGTTCTGCTCGTGATCCCGTACGGCGACATGCTGCTGGCCGTGGTGCGCCGCACCCGGGCGGGCCAGTCGCCATTCGCGGCTGACCGCAAGCACCTGCACCACCGGCTGCTCGACATCGGGCACTCGCAGCGGGCCAGCGTGCTGATCATGTACCTGTGGGCGGCGGCGTTCTCCGGCACGGTGGTGTGGCTGTCGATCACGAAGACCGAGCTACCGCGGGCGGGCGGCCACCGCGGCGAGCCGGTGATCGTGTTCGTGTTCATTACCGTCGCGGCGGTGGCGATCCTCGTGCTGCTCTCCATGCCGTGGCGGCACTGGGCGGAGCGAGCCCGCGCCGGACGGTCCCCAGCAGCCCCGACGGCGACGGGTCAGGGGATTGCCGCGGGCGCGACGGCGCGAGAACCTGCCCGCACCGGAAAGGCGGATCTCGTCGCATCCGGTACGCCGACCCGGTCCGCCGGGTACACGGGTGTCTTCCAGGCGTCAAGCGAGCAGTCGCTCGCCGCCAACAACGGTGGCAACGCCGCCCTCCCGCGCCGTGACGGGCAGCCAGACGCTCCAGCTCACGACGACGCCCGCCCCAGCCAGGCACAGTCAGAACCGAACGGTTCCGGTGGTCGCGGCGGTACCACCTCGGCCTGGTACGCGCGGCCACTGCCGGGCGAGGGGGATGAGCAGTCACCTGGCGTGGATGCTTCCGCCGGGCTGGGCAAGGGAGACGCGTGGCAGGCCAGCGGCAACGGGCTCCGCGGCGGAGACGAGCGGCCTGGGAACGGCACGACTGCTGGCAACGGCTTCCGCACGGCAGACGAATGGCCGGCCAGCGGTTTCGCTGGCAACGGGCGCCACGGGGGAGACGGGTCGGCCGCCGGTCACCGCCGCCACGGGGCGGATAGCTGGCGTGGCAGCGATGGCGGCGACGTCAATGGAGGGGTCCGGCCCGGCGACTACGGGCATCAGGACGACGGACGCCACGGCGGTCAGGCTCCCCGCAGCGAGAACCCGCCTGGCGCCGCCGAGCCTGCCGACGGTGGCGCTGGCCGCTCAGTTGTCGGAATGGTGCCGCCGGCTGCCGGCAGTGACTGGAACTGGTTCTCCTCTGACGCGACCACCGACTCCGACCGGGACGCGGGTCGCGATCCTTCCTAGGGCCAGCTGCCGCAATTGACGAGCGCCGCAAGTCTGGCCGCTCGAGCGCCAATCAGCGACACCTGAAGTTTCCGGTGAAATCGCACCCGACCCACTCCATTTTCGTGGTGGTGCAATCTCCCCGAGGGCAGACCGCCGCCGCGAGCAGACGCGCGGAGGCACGCCAGGGCCGCGCAGGACCGCTTCGCCGCGGTCGTCCTGACGCCGTCATGACTCGTTGGCGACGAAACCTTGACCTTCGCGCACTCGTCCATTACCGGCTCTGAGCTGCCGGTTCAGCCAGGAAGGGCTAGCCATTCGTCACGATCGGTGACCTCGTGGGCAGGCTCGCCGGAGAGCTTGTGATATCTTTCACGAGCACCCCATAGCAGGTCGGGGCGCCGTCCGTGATACGTTGCGCACACGTGGCCAGAGGCCCCAGAGCGCAGCTTCGCCGGACGCTAGCAGCAGACAACGTCGCTTGAATGACAACGGCCGAGCCCGCGCCGAGAAGAACACCCGGAGTAACCCAGACAATGTCGGCGCAAATCGCCTCGATGGCGCGGCGATCCGCACTCGTGACGGCAGCGGTGGCGGCCGTCATGGTGGCGATCAGCGCTGTCGTTGGCGGGCAGAAGGGCGTCATCGGCGCTGGCGCCGCCATTGCGGTGGTCGCGGCGTTCTTCGGTCTGAGTGTTGTCGCGCTCGCCTGGGCGGCGAAGTCCGGCCCGCAGGCGATGATGCTGGCCGGCCTCGGCACTTACTTGTTCAAGATCCTCGTCTTGCTGTTCCTCGTCGGCCGGTATCAGAACAGCACAGCGTTCAACGCGTGGCTGTTCGGCCTTACCGCCATTGTTCTCGTCCTCGTCTACGACATCGCGCTGGCGGTGACGTTCAGCCGGACGAAGATGCTCTATGTCGAGCCGGACGGAGAACGATGACCCGTGGCGGCGACATGGATCCCGGACGGCAGCCTGCGGCCCGCGGCGAGTGCTGCCTGCGGCGCCGAGTTCCGGGTCCGAGGGCATGACCAGAAGCGGGCGGCCGCCGCAGGATCCGCCCCCCGTGCAGGAGAGAGACGGCTGGCGCATCCTCAGCTATCTCATCGGCGGGATGATCCTCTACGGCGGGATCGGCTGGCTCATCGGCCGGTGGACCGGGATCTCTGTGCTGTTCCCGATCGGCATGCTCCTCGGCCTCGGGCTAGCCATCGCGATGATCATCTTCCGGTTCACCCGCTCCTGACCTGCCCGGATTCAGCGCTGTTGTCCATTCCGGTCACCCCGGGTGTCCCTGCGCCAGGAGCCTACGCAAAGATGACTCACCTTGACCTGGGGCGGACTGCGCATGCCATGACCGCCTGTACGCGACGGCCCGGAGGGGTAACCCGGTGAACCACGTCCTGGCGGTGGAGGCCGCGAAAGCCTGCGGCACGAACTCGCACATCTTCTCGGGCTGTGGCTTCCCGGCACCTTCGATCGAGGACTTCTATTTCACGCCGCTGTTCACCATCGGCAGCTTCAAGGTGGACAAGTCGATCCTCATCGTCTTCCTCAGCGTGGTGATCGTCCTCACCTTCTTCTGGCTCGCGTTCCGCAAGCCGAGGCTGGTGCCGCGCGGCGCTCAGAACGTCGCCGAACTGGGCATCTTCTTCGTCCGTGACCAGATCCTGCGCCCGCAGCTCGGGGTCCGCGGCGACAAGTGGCTGCCGTTCCTCACCTCCTTGTTCTTCTTCATCTGGATCAACAACATCTTCGGGATACTCCCGATCCTTTACTTCCCGTCGATGTCGAAGTACGGCTACCCCCTCGCGCTCACGATCATGGTCTGGTGCATTTACATGTTCCTGGGCATGAAAATCCAGGGCGCCTTCGGCTACTTCAGGAACATGGCGGTGCCGTCCGGCGCGCCGTGGTGGATCCTGCCGCTGCTCGTCCCGATCGAGCTGTTCTCCAACATCCTGGTCAGGCCGTTCACGCTGTCCGTCCGGCTATTCGCCAACATGCTGGCCGGACACGTGCTCCTGCTGGTGTTCACCCTCGCCACCTGGTACCTGCTCACGGCGTCTTATGCGCTGGTCTTCTCGGCCGCGTCGTTCATCGTCGTCATCCTCATTACCGCGCTTGAGGTGCTGATCCAGGCGCTGCAGGCCTTTATCTTCGCGACCCTGACCGCTACCTATATTGCCGGCGCGTACGAAACTGCGCACTGAGCCGACCTCAACAAGAAACAGCCGGCGTCGAGGCCGGCCTGACAAGAAGGAATACAGCAATGCAGCTCGCGATGCACCTGCATCACCTGCTCTACGTCGCCGCGGGTTCCAATGTTCCGCAGCCGTTCCGCCTGCAGAACCTTGGTGCCCTGACCTATGGCCTCGCGGCCATCGGCCCGGGCGTCGGCATCGGCCTGATCTTCGGCAACACGATCCAGTCGATCGCGCGGCAGCCAGAGGCGGCCGGCCGGGTGACCGGCCTCATGTGGATCGGCTTCGCGCTGACCGAATCGCTCGCCCTGATCGGCATCGCTGTTCCGTTCTTCATCAAGTAGCCCCCGGAAGAGGTAGCCGCCCATGTTTCAGCACCTAGCGGCAGCAAGCTCGCCGAATCCGCTCGTTCCCAACTGGGTCGAGGTCATCGTCGGCGCGATCGCCTTCTTCATCGTCTTCGGCGTGCTCTGGAAGATTCTGCTGCCCAGGATCACCACGACCCTGCAGGAGCGGACCGACGCGATCGAGGGCGGTATCGAGCGGGCCGCCCGTGCAGAGGCGGAGGCCGAGCGGCTCGCCGAGCAGTACCGGGCCCAGCTCGCCGAGGCCAGGCACGAGGCAGCCAGGGTCCGCGAGGAGTCCAGGGAAGAGGGCGCGCAGATCGTCGCTCAGCTGCGCGAGCAGGCCCAGGCAGAGGCGGCGCGGATCATGCAGGCCGCCCAGGCGCAGATCGCGGCGGACCGGCAGCAGGCCTTCGCCTCACTGCGGAACGAGGTAGGGACTCTCGCCGTCGAGCTCGCCAGCAAGATCGTCGGTGAGTCGCTCGCCGACGAGGCCAGGCAGAGCCGGGTCGTCGACCGGTTCCTGGCCGAGCTGGAGACAGCCCAGGGCGAGCCCTCGGGGGCCAGGACATCGTCATGAGGGGAATCAGCAGGGCGTCGCTCGCCGATGTCGAGCAGCGGCTGGAGCCGCTGACCGCCGACCCGGCGGCTGCCGCAGAGCTCGGAAACGAGCTGTTCGCCGTCGCGGGCGTGCTGGCCAGCCAGCCTGCGCTGCGGCGCGCCCTCGGCGATCAGTCCCGGCCGGCCAGCGCGCGGAGCGCGCTGGCGACCTCCGTACTGGCTGGCAAGATCAGCGACGACGCCGTGGCCCTGGTGGCCGACGTGGCCGCGGCCCGGTGGTCGGCCGCCGGTGACCTGACCGATGCAGTCGAGCAGCTCGCCGTGCAGGCCATCGTGACGGCGGCCGAGGCACGAGGCCACCTCGATGACCTCGAGGACGAGCTATTCCGGTTCGGCCGGATCGTGGCCAGCACGCCCGAGCTGCGAATCGGGCTGACCAACCCGTTCGTGTCGGCGCCCGCGAAGCGGGAGCTGCTGGCCAGCCTGCTGGAGGGCAAGGTGACCGCCGAGTCACTGCGGCTGGTCACCGAGGCAGCTGTTAGCCCGCTCGGTCGTAGCCTGGACATGAGCCTGGAAGAGTACGCGAGGCTCGCGGCGCGCCGCCGTGAGCGCCTGGTTGCCGAGGTGCACGCCGCCGTTCCGCTGACGAACGAGCAGCGGGTCCGGCTCGCCTCGGCGCTGTCGGCCGCCTACGGGCACCAGGTGCACCTGAACGTGGTGATCGACCCGAGGGTGGCGGGCGGCATGACCGTGCGGATCGGGGACGAGCTGATCGACGGGAGCGTGGCCACCCGGCTCGCAGCGGCCCGCCGTCAGCTGGTGGCGTGAGCATGAGCAGCGAGGGCGGGACGCCCGACGAGACGGGCCTAAGAGCAAAGGACGACCAGCGAGGGCCGGCTAAGAGCCCGGCACCAGCCGAGACCAAGAAGGACGTAAGGAAGATGGCGGAGCTGACAATCCGGCCGGAAGAGATCCGGGACGCGCTCGAGCGTTTCGTAGCGGCTTACGAGCCAGGAGCAGCCGCCACCGAGGAGGTCGGGGCGGTCGTCGAGTGCGGCGATGGCATCGCGAGGGTATCCGGCCTGCCGTCGGCGATGGCCAACGAGCTGCTGGAATTCGAGGACGGCACCCGCGGCATCGCGCTGAACCTGGACGTCCGCGAGATCGGCGTCGTCGTCCTGGGCGAGTTCAGCCAGATCGAGGAGGGCCAGCGGGTGCAGCGGACCGGCGAGGTGCTGTCGGTGCCGGTCGGCGACGGCTTCCTCGGGCGGGTGGTCGGCCCGCTCGGTACTCCGCTGGACGGCCTGGGCCCGATCCAAGGCACTACCGAGCTGCGGCAGCTCGAGCTGCAGGCACCGTCGGTGGTGCAGCGCACCAAGGTGCACGAGCCGCTGCAGACGGGAATCAAGGCCATCGACGCGATGACCCCTGTCGGTCGCGGCCAGCGCGAGCTGATCATCGGCGACCGGCAGACCGGCAAGACCACGATCGCGATCGACACGATCATCAACCAGAAGCAGAACTGGGACTCGGGCGATCCGAAGCGCCAGGTGCGCTGCGTCTACGTGGCGATCGGCCAGAAGGGTTCCACGGTCGCCTCGGTGCGGGCGGCACTGGAGGACGCTGGCGCGCTGGAGTACACGACGATCGTCTCCGCGCCCGCCTCGGATCCGGCTGGGTTCAAGTACATCGCTCCCTACACCGGTTCGGCGATCGGCCAGCACTGGATGTACCAGGGCAAGCACGTCCTGATCGTCTTCGATGACCTGACCAAGCAGGCCGAGGCCTACCGGGCGATCTCGCTGCTGCTGCGCCGCCCGCCGGGCCGCGAGGCCTACCCCGGCGACGTGTTCTACCTGCACTCCCGCCTGCTCGAGCGCTGCGCCAAGCTGTCGGACGCGCTCGGCGGCGGCTCGATGACCGGCCTGCCGATCATCGAGACCAAGGCCAACGACATCTCGGCGTACATCCCGACGAACGTCATCTCCATCACCGACGGCCAGATCTTCCTGGAGACCGACCTGTTCAACGCTGGTGTGCGGCCCGCCATCAACGTCGGCCAGTCGGTGTCCCGGGTCGGTGGCGACGCGCAGATCAAGGCCATGAAGAAGGTGGCCGGCGGCCTCAAGCTGTCGCTGTCGCAATACCGCGACCTGGAGGCGTTCGCATCGTTCTCCTCCGACCTGGACCCGGCCTCGCGCGCCCAGCTCGACCGCGGCGCACGGCTGGTCGAACTGCTCAAGCAGCCGCAGTACAGCCCCTACCCGGTCGAGCGGCAGGTGGTATCGGTGTGGGCGGGCACCGAGGGCTACCTCGACGACGTCCCGGTTGAGGATGTCCGGCGGTTCGAGAGCGAGTTCCTCGATGAGATCCAGCGGTCGCACACCGGCATCTACGACGCCATCAGGGAGACCGGCGAGCTGAGCGAGGACACGATCGTCGCACTGAAGGACGCGATCGACGAGTTCCGGAGGGGCTTCGAGAAGACGGGCGGCGAGTTGCTCGTCAGCCAGGAGCCGGAGGAGCCGGAGGAGCCGATGGAGTCCTCGGAAGTGCGACCGGAGACCATCCAGCGGCAGCCGCCGCCACCGAGCCAGCACGCGTAGCGGGGACTGCGCACTATGGGAGCACAGCTTCGCATGGTCCGGCGGCGGATCAGGAGTGTCCAGTCCACCGCCAAGATCACTCGTGCCCAGGAGCTGATCGCGTCTTCGCGGATCATCCGCGCGCAGCAGCGCCTGCACGCGGCCGCGCCCTACGCCAGGGAGCTCACTCGGTCAGTCGAGGCCGTCGTCAGCATGTCGGAGAACGTCGATCACCCGCTCACCAGGCCGGAGCCGAATCCGCGCCGGGCAGCTGTCGTCCTCCTCACCAGCGACCGCGGGTTCTGCGGCGGCTTCAACGCCAACTTGCTGCGCGAGGGCCAGCGGCTGCGGGGGCTGCTGTCGGAGCGCGGCCTGGACACGACGTCGTACGTGGCCGGTCGCAAGGGAATCATCTGGCACCGGTTCCGTCAGATGGACCTGGCCGCGGAGTGGAGCGGCTTCTCCGACACCCCGCGGCAGGCGAACGCGGCCGAGCTCGCAGAGGCGCTGCTGGCGGCGTACGAGCTTCCGTCCGACGAGGGCGGCGTGGACGAGATCAACGTTGTCTACACCGAGTTCGTGTCCATGCTGACCCAGCGGCCGGTGGTGCGCCGCCTCCTGCCGCTGGAGATCGCGGAGACGCAAGAGGCGCCGGCCGGGCCGCTGCCCGCCTACGATTTCGAGCCGTCGCCCGAGGAGGTTCTCAACTCGCTCCTCCCGTGGTACGTCGAGAGCAGGTTGTTCCACGCGCTGCTGGAGTCCGCGGCGTCGGAAATCGCAGCACGGCGCCGGGCGATGAAGTCAGCGACGGACAACGCCAACGAACTGATCGAGCAGCTCAGCAGGGAAGCGAACAAGGCACGGCAGGCTGAGATCACCCAGGAAATCAGCGAGATCGTCGGCGGTGCGAACGCGCTCGCCGGGGCGACCAGAGAGTAAGTGAGCAGCAACATGAGCGCTACCGCAGAGACCACCGCCAGCGGGCAGGCCCGCCCGGGGGCCACCGGCCGAGTAGCCCGGGTGATCGGCCCGGTCGTGGACGTCGAGTTCGCGACCGAGGAGATGCCAGAGATCTACAACGCGCTGCACGTGGACGTCACGCTCGGCGACACGACCCGGACGCTGACTCTGGAGATTGAGCAGCACCTCGGCGACGACACGGTCCGGGCCATCTCGATGCAGCCAACGGACGGCCTGGTTCGCGGCGCTCCCGTGGTCGACACCGGCGAGCCCATCTCTGTGCCGGTAGGGGACGTGACCAAGGGCCACCTGTTCAACGTGCTCGGCCAGCCGCTTGACGTCCCGGCGTCGGAACTGAAGGTCACCGAGCGGTGGTCGATCCACCGGGACCCGCCATCGTTCGACCAGCTGGAGCCCCGCACCGAGATCCTCGAGACCGGGATCAAGGTCATCGACCTGCTGACGCCCTACGTGAAGGGCGGGAAGATCGGCCTGTTCGGCGGAGCGGGCGTCGGCAAGACCGTGCTGATCCAGGAGATGATCACCCGGGTCGCGAAGAACTTCGGCGGCGTGTCGTGTTTCGCCGGGGTCGGCGAACGGACTCGTGAGGGGAACGACCTCTTCATCGAGATGACCGACTCGGGCGTCATCAAGGACACCGCCCTGGTCTTCGGCCAGATGGACGAGCCGCCGGGCACGCGGCTGCGGGTCGCGCTGTCCGCGCTGACCATGGCCGAGTACTTCCGCGACGAGCAGCAGCAGGACGTGCTGCTGTTCATCGACAACATCTTCCGTTTCACCCAGGCGGGGTCCGAGGTGTCGACCCTGCTCGGCCGGATGCCGTCCGCGGTGGGCTACCAGCCGACCCTGGCCGACGAGATGGGTCAGCTTCAGGAGCGGATCACCTCGACGCGCGGCCACTCGATCACCTCCATGCAGGCGATCTACGTGCCCGCCGACGACTACACCGACCCCGCGCCATCGGCGGTGTTCGCGCACCTCGATGCCACCACGGCGCTGTCGCGGGAGATCACCCAGAAGGGCATCTTCCCGGCTGTCGACCCGCTGGCGTCCACCTCCCGGATTCTCGCCCCGCAGTACGTGGGGGAGGAGCATTACGCGGTTGCCCGCGAGACCCAGCGGATCCTGCAGCGCTACACCGAATTGCAGGACATCATCGCCATCCTCGGCATCGACGAGCTGTCCGAAGAGGACCGAGTCACGGTGCAGCGGGCCCGGCGGATCGAGCGGTTCCTGTCCCACCCGATGTTCGTGGCCCAGCAGTTCACCGGTCAGCCCGGGATCTTCGTGCCGCTCAAGGAAACCATCGCCTCGTTCAAGGCGATCACCGAGGGCGACTACGACAGTTACCCGGAGCAGGCGTTCTACATGGTCGGCG
>Ga0126378_10002086_pt1 | contig 14786 bp, 15 predicted proteins | sample PanSoiMetPlot_23_FD_92587 | JGI IMG/M metagenome (GOLD analysis project Ga0126378, IMG submission 92587) | Tropical forest soil microbial communities from Panama - MetaG Plot_23 | ecosystem: Environmental > Terrestrial > Soil > Tropical forest > Bulk soil | place: Panama | collected 2016-02-17 | reverse complement strand
GTACCTGATCGCCAAGCGAGACAGGCTCGGCCACCTGATCGAGCTGTCCGAGCCCACCGCAGCGTTGTTGGAGCCGACGTCCATGTCATCGTCCTTGCCGCCGTCCGAGGCGGCCGCGGCCGGCGGCGGCCGGTGAGCGGGACGGGGCGGCCCGACGGTCAGCCGGTGCGTGCCGCCGGGCTGCGGTTGGCGATCGCGGCGGCCCGCTGGAATGGCGAGATCACCGACGCGCTGCTCGATCGCGCGGTCGCGGCCGCGAGCGCCTGCGGCGTTGAGTCGCCGACCGTCGTGCGGGTGCCAGGCGCGGTCGAGCTGCCCGTCGTCGCCGCTGCCCTGGCCAGGCAGCATGACGCGGTAGTCTGCCTGGGCGCCGTTATCAGGGGGAGCACGCCGCATTTCGATCATGTTTGTGACGCCGTCACCTACGGCCTGACCAGGGTTGCCCTGGATACCGGCACGCCGGTCGGCAATGGCGTCCTGACCTGTGACACGCTTGCCCAGGCGCGGGACCGGTGCGGAGGGCCCGGCAGCGTTGAGGACAAGGGCTGGGAGGCCGTGATCGCCGCGGTCGAGACCGCGCTCGTGCTGCGCAGCCTCGGGCCAGGCGCCCTGCCAGACCTGCGTGCGGCCGGCCAGGCAGGCTGGTGAGGCGCCTCACGTCTGGGGCTGAAGATCAACGTTAGGGTTACCTAACTTCAGGGCCGATGTTAGGCTAACCTAACTTTTACGGACCACATGACGGGGGAGGACCCGCAGCCGATGCTCGCGACGTTCGTGATATTCCTGCGCGAAGGAGTAGAGGCGAGCATGATCGTCGCGATACTGCTCGCCTATCTCAACCGCAGTGGCCAGCGTCGGCATTTCAGGGACGTGTTCGCCGGGGTCGCCGCAGCGCTCTTGCTGGCAGCCGGGGGCGGGCTCGCGGCGTACTTTACGATCCGTACCTACGCGGACTCGCGAGTGCAGACGATCTTCGAGACCGCCACTTACCTGCTCGCCGCCGCAGTGCTCACATACATGACATTCTGGATGCGCTCACACGCCAGAGGGCTCAAGGCGGAGTTGCAGGCGCGCGCCACAGCCGTGCTGGCCTCGCACACCGCGACGGGGGCATCGGTCGCGAGCGTGCCAGAGCACGGGTCGGCAGCGGATGGCGACATGAGCGGCGGCGCCCGGCTCGGACTCGCCCTTCTTGCGTTCCAGGCCGTCGGCAGGGAGGGCGTGGAGACCGTCGTGTTCACGCTCGCGATCGCTTTCTCAAGTACCCAGCGCGGCGGGCTGCTTGGCGGAGCCGCGCTCGGCTTCGCGATCGCCATGGCGATCGCGTTCGTCATGTACCGGCTGGGCCATCGGATCAACATCGGCAGGTTCTTCACCATCGTCGGCGCGCTGCTTATGGTGTTCGCGGCCGGCCTGCTTGTCGACGCCGTGCAGAACATGCAGGAGCTCGGTTGGCTGCCTGGTGCCTCACGTCAGCTCTGGCATACAGGCGCCATCTTGAATGAGTCGAGCGCGATCGGCGACATCGCGCACAGCTTCTTCGGCTATGCCCAGAGTCCTACCGTGCTCCAGGCAGTCGTTTACGTGCTCTACCTGGCCTGCGTGCTGTTCGCCTTTTTCAGCGTGCGGCAGCGTCTCGGCCGCCGGGCCGCCGCCCGATGACCCGGCCGGGCTCCGGCTCGCTCGCTGCAGCACGCAGATCCGACGTACGCTGAGCTTCTAGCCGAGAGCGGGTGACCATATTTGCGCGACATCCTGGACCAGATAGTCAAATGGTGGGACGCCGACGAGGAGTTCGGCCTCGCGACCGTGGTCAGGACGTTCAGCAGTGCCCCGCGCGAGCCGGGCGCGGCCATGGCGGTCTCATCGGGTGCCGAGGTCGTAGGCAGCGTGTCGGGCGGCTGCGTCGAGGGCGCCGTTTACGATCTCGCCGGCCAGGTGATCGCGACCGGCCAGCCCGTACTTGAGCGTTACGGCGTCAGCGACGACACCGCGTTCAGCGTGGGTCTGACCTGCGGCGGCATCATCGACATCTTTGTCCTGCCGGTCAGCAAGGAGCACTACCCGGAGTTCGGCGAGATTAGCGCTGCCGTGCGCGCAAATGAGCCGGTCGCCGTCGCGACGGTGATCGAAGGCCCGGGCAAGCTGGGTGCCAGGCGAGTGATCTGGCCCGCCGATCGCGAATCGGAGGCGACTGGAACCCTAGGCGCAGGCGACCGGCTTGACCATGCGGTCGACGACGACGCGAGGGGGATGCTCGCACAGGGGCTGACCGGCGTGCGGCATTACGGCGCGGAAGGTGAGCGGCGGATGGACGAGCTCTCGGTCTTCGTTCAGTCGTTCGCGCCACCGCCGCTGATGCTGGTCTTCGGGGCGATCGACTTCGCGGCCGCCGTGGCAAGGATCGGCAAGTTCCTCGGGTACCGGGTTACTGTCTGTGACGCTCGGCCCGTCTTCGCGACGAATGCGCGGTTCCCCGACGCCGACCAGGTGGTGACCGACTGGCCGCATCGGTACCTGTCCGGCATAGCGACCGACGAGCGCACGGTCATCTGCGTGCTGACCCACGACCCGAAGTTCGACGTTCCCGTCCTTGAAGTGGCGCTGCGTGCTCCGGCTGCCTACATCGGCGCGATGGGTAGCAGGCGCACCCACGAGGACCGGCTCGGCCGACTGCGCGAGGCCGGGCTGAGCGACGAGGAACTCGCTAGACTCCGCTCGCCTGTTGGCCTGGATCTCGGTGCCCGAACTCCTGAAGAGACCGCGGTCGCCATCGCCGCCGAGTTGATCCAGCTCAGATGGGGTGGGTCGGGCAAGCCGCTGACGATGACCGCCGGGCGGATCCATCACGACTGATCACCGCGCCCACCAGGAGCACCCCCGTGTCGCTGGGCTGCTGTTGGCCGCGGGTCAGGGAAGTCGGCTCGGGCGGCCCAAGGCGCTTGTAGAACTCGGCGGCCTGACTCTTGCGGAGCGCGCAGTGGCATTGCTACGCGACGGTGGCGCCGATCCGGTGCTCGTGGTCACCGGTGCCGCTCCCGTAAGACTGCCCGGCGTCATGACTGCCTATAACCCAGGCTGGCAGACGGGGATGGGATCGTCGTTGATCATGGGGCTGCGGACGCTGCCAGAAGATCGGGACGCCGTGGTGATCGCGCTGGTCGACCAGCCGCTGATCAGTCCGCAGGCAGTGCGGCGGCTCATCGCGGCGTTCGTCGACGGAGCCGAGGTTGCGGTTGCCTGCTACGACGGCCAGCCGCGAAATCCCGTCCTGATCGGCAGGGCGCATTGGGAGCAGGCCGTGCAGGCCGCGCGGGGCGACGTCGGAGCCAGGGCCTTCCTGCGCGCCCATCCTGACCTGGTCACGGCCGTAGAGTGCGGTGACGTCGGCCGACCCGACGACCTGGATACTCCTGACGACATGGCGCGGATCTCAGCACTGCTCGTTGACCGCGCAGCGGCCGCGGCTCAAGACGAGCGACACACGCTCAGGCGCGATCGATGACGTGGATGCCCCAAGTGTGCGTGACGCTGTCGCCTGGATCGAGCGTCAGCATGCCCTCGCCGCTCACGAACGCGTTGGCCGGGCACGTCATCGGCTCGACGGCGAGGGCGCGCCGCCGCTGCCCGGGAGCGAGCGCATCCCCGGTAAAGACCTGCAGCCAGTCGTAGCCTGGTCCGGCCCACAGGCCGAGCCGCACGCCGCCGCCCGTCAGCCGTGCCCAGGCTAGCCCGGACTCGTCCCTGGCCAGCCCCGTCAGCGCATGGTCAAGCTGGGTGCTGCCGATGGTGCGAGCCGCGCGGAAATCGAACGGCGAGCCGGTCACGTCGAGCGCGGGTCCAGAAGGAATCCCGCGCTCGTCGGTAGGCAGCCAGAACGCGGCCGCCAGCTCAAGTTCGCAGTCGTCGACAACGGACGCGCCCGTGGTCAGGTACGGATGAGACCCGGTCCCGTAAGGAAGGGGCCGAGATCCGACGTTCCACGCCGTGACCCCGACAGCGAGCCCAGAGGCTGGGTGGAGCCGGTAGGTAACCGACAGCGCGAGGCAGAATGGATAGCCGGGCCGGCCGTGCAGGAAGTGCATGAGCGTGACTTGGTCGCCGGAGGCAGGCGCTGGCGCGCTGAGGGTCGGCGAGCGCGGATCTGGCCCGCTCGCGCTGGCCGCCGAGTCGGCAAGATCCCAGTTCGCCCAGCGGGTCAGGCCATGAATCGCGTTTGCCCGGGCGGGTTCTGTCAGGTCGAGCTGCAGCCTTACGCCGCCGAATTCGTACCTGCCGCCATCGATCCGGTTTGGCCATGGCGCAAGCAGCTGCCCGGCGCCAGCCGGCGGAAGCTCGTCGGGCTCGTACCCGGTGATCACCGGCTCGCCGCGGTAACTCAGCCGCCGCAAGCCAGCACCCAGCTCGGTAACCGTGGCGTCGTAGTCACCGGCCCTGATGTGGTACTGCCTCCCGGTGAGCGGTATAGGCCGCGCAGACGCGTTCGCGCCGCCCAGTTCGCGATTTCCTCGCGCTCTAGCCGACCGTGCGGACTCCCGCGAGGTGTTCGGCTGTTCATCGGCGGCCTGCCGCGGAGCGGGTTCTGGCTGCTGGTCAGGCGCGCGCATGGCTCCCATCATCGCTGTATGCCCCGCCGATGCGTGCTCGCCGCTCCGATTCGGCCTGCGTCATCTGCTACCGCGAGGGTGTCGCGGCTACCGATATGGCGGACCGTCCCGATTTGGCCGCCGCTTACTGCCGCGGCACGAGCATGCCGGTCCTGACCGCGTCGGCGACGAGCACGCCGAATAGATAGAAGTAGGCGGACTCTTCGTCAGGAAAGAGGCGGACCTCGTGCCTGGATCCGGCGAGCGAATTGAACACCTCGAAGCCATCGTCGGTCTTGACCAGGCACATGGCCCCGTCAACATCCTCGCCGATCGCGTAGGCGTTCGCGGGTATGGCAGCCTGGGCGGCCAGCTCAGAAAAGATCCGCTGAGTCGGCAATCGACGCCGCGACGTGCGTCCGCGACGAAGCGCATGCCGCGCGGTGAGTTCGCTTGCTACCGATTCACTGGCGTCGGGCGCACGTCCGAGCGGGACCGCGGCGGGATCGGACGGCACAGGTTCGGACCTGGCGAGATCCTGCACTGGCAGGTCCGTCGGAGCGGCTGGGGCGACATCGGTCAGCGGGGCTGCCGCGAGGGCGACGGTCGACTCGTGCCGATGCTGGCCGGCCGGCTGCCTTACCGCGGCATCGTGCGCGGGCGCCGGCTCAAGCGGTGTTCCGGCCGGCCTCACCCGTCCGTCGTGCATCACTCCGTTCACCGGCGTGACGTGCGCTTGCGGCGTCCACGATGGCACCGAGGCACCGCCGTCTGTAGCGTGCTTTGGCACGTTTGATGGCTCGGAGAGCCCGGCGGACGAGCCAGGAAGGGCGGGTTGCGCGGGCTCGTGCCGCCCAACTCGGCCGGCGTCCGATCCAGCGGCCGACGGCGGCGTTGGCGAGCGTCCAGCCCCGTCCTTCTTGCCCGTGCGAACCGCCTCGCTCGCTGCCCGCATGGCCTCAGCCTCTAGCGGAAGCGGGCCTTCGTCGACGACTGGTACGGACGCGTCGCCTCGGTCGGGAGCCTGGCCGTCCTCATGCAGAGGCAGCCGCTGTTCCACGATGTCGGTCACCTCATGGCGCGGCGTGATCAGCTCGAACACGCCGCGGTCGACCTCCCAGTACCCGAGCCGCGACGCCAGGTGGGCGTCGTGACCGAGGTAGGCGATGTGCAGGCGCTCGTTCAGGTCATCGAGCACCACGCATTGTTCGCCACGGAACGTGCCGACCGGGCGAGACTCGTAGATCATCTGGACGTCTGCCCGGTTTACCTTTTTCCGCCAGTGCCCCGTAGCTGGCTCGAACCGTAGGTCTTCGGGCGGAGGACACGCCGCGAAAAGGACCACGCCGCTGTCGTCTGGGCCGATTCCGGCCTCATAGGGCGCCCCCTCGTAACTGGCAAGCAGCCGATATCGCATCTCGATCAGACCCCCTCGGCAGGTCGAAGCCAGACCTGCCCGTCGTACCGTGCGATGAAGTCTGCGTGACCGCCGCGAGCGACCCTGTGAATCTCGGCCCCGACCGGTATCGGCATCAGGTCGACGAAGAACTCAGGGACGGGCCGAGCGGTCCATGAGGTGTAGCCGGTGCCGGTGAACGGCGCCTTGCCGGTCCAGTCGCCGCCTCGGTCGGCCGAGAAGGGAACCTGGTAGACCTCGAGTGCCGCCGAGAGCCACCGGAGCATGAAGAGCTCGGTCATGTCCGGCCGGAATTCGGATCCCTCGTACCCAAGGTCGAGCGCGGCGTAAAAGTCCGCCGGATCGTCGAAGGACGTGTCGGCGGCGCGGTAGACAAAGCCGGCTATGACAGCGCGGCGGCCGGTCAAGTACGGCTCGATAAGCCGCGGCGGGATCGGCTTCTGCATGAGCGTCCCTGTCTGGATGACCGGCAGTTCCGCTGGGCTGTTCCGCACGCGCTCCCCTGTTGGTCTAACTCGACATGCAGTTCAATGAAACTCTCAAAACGCGAGCTGAGTGCACAACTTCGGGCGAGAACCATGAACTGCGTCGGCCGCCAGATTACTAGTGCCTGATAGGTCGGGGTTGCCGCGACTGGATGAAGATGCCGGATTGCCGGCCTTCTACCTTCCTGCGCGCGGCCCCCTGATGTTCGAACTACAGTTGCGCTGTGCTCGGGATCCGCGGGGGCGACCCATCGTTTCGCGTCGACGACGGCACCGTGGATCCTGCGGTCACGGCCGCGCTTGTGGCGTTCGAGGCCGGCCAGCGCAGCGAACCCGCGGTTCTCAGCGTCCTGGACGCCAGTCGGCTGCTGGTGCCGGTCGTCGCGGTACCGGCCGACGAAACACATTCGCCGCGGCCCGGTCACGAGCGGGCTGACCTGCTGACGGCAGGCCAGGGCGACAAGATCAGCGAGATGGCGATGCCCACGCTGATCGGGTTCGATGGCCGCCGGGCGATACCGGCGTTCACGTGCCTGGACTCGATGAGCCGCTGGCGGCCCGCTGCCCGCCCAGTTCCCGTGGCCGCGCGCCAGGTGTGGCAGGCGGCTGCCGACGAATCTGCCGCCGTCGTGATCGACGTTGCCGGTCCTGTTCGGCTGACGGTCGAGGGAGCCAGGCTAGCCGCCCTGGCCCGCGGAGATCCCGTCCCGCCTGCATGGGCGGACCCTGACGTTCTTGGGATCGTGTCCGAGGTACTCGCGGGCGAGCTGGCGGTCGCAGCGTTCGATCTGCACCCTGGGGATCCCGATTGTGATCTGGTTATCTCGCTTGCCCTTTCTCCTGCGAGCGCCACGCATGACGTGACCGGACTCGCGGCGGAGGTGGGAAACGCCGTCATGACGCGGTTGGGGGCCAGGCTGAGGCGCGGCCTCGCCGTCAGGCACGGCAGCGGCACCTGACTCCTCGTGGCAAGATCGACTTCATGCTGCGCTGGCTGACCGCGGGGGAATCGCACGGCCGTGCCCTGGTGGCGATCTGCGAGGGAATCCCCGCCGGCGTCGAGATCACCACTGCCGACGTGGCGCGCGCGCTTGCCCGCCGGCGCGCCGGGTACGGCCGAGGCGCGCGGATGAAGTTCGAGCAGGATGAAGTGGAGATCACCGGCGGCGTCCGGCACGGCCTTACGCTTGGCGGTCCGGTGGCGATCACGGTCGCCAACTCTGAGTGGCCCAAGTGGGAGACGGTCATGGCGCCGGACCCCGTGCCCGCAGCTGACCTAGCCGGTCAGGCCCGCAACGACCCGCTGACCAGGCCACGTCCAGGCCACGCGGACCTGGCCGGGATGCAGAAATACGGGCATGACGACGCGCGAGCGGTGCTCGAGCGGGCCAGCGCCAGAGAAACCGCTGCCAGGGTCGCGCTCGGCGAGGTGGCCAGGCGGTTCCTCGACCAGGCCCTGGGCGTCAGCGTGCTGAGCCACGTGATCGCGATAGGTGGCGTTCGCGCCGCCGATGGCACGCTGCCGGGCCCTGGCGATCTCGCCGCGGTCGACGCCGATCCGGTCCGCTGCCTCGACCTGGCGGCAAGCGCCGCGATGATCGCCGAGATTGACTCGGCGCGCAAGGACGGCGACACTCTCGGCGGCGTGATCGAGGTAGTCGCCCACGGGCTGCCGCCAGGGCTCGGCAGTCACGTGCAGTGGGACCGGCGGCTCGACGGTCGGCTGGCGGGCGCGATGATGAGCATCCCTGCGATCAAGGGCGTTGAGATCGGCGACGGATTCGCGACCGCCGCGCGGCCAGGCTCGCTGGCGCACGATGAGATCGAACCGGGAGCGGACGGGGTCCGGCGGGTGACCAACCGCGCGGGTGGGATCGAGGGCGGGATGAGCACCGGGGGTCCGATCCGAGTCCGCGCCGCGATGAAGCCGATCTCGACGGTTCCGCGAGCGCTCGGGACCGTGGACGTGCGTACCGGGGAACCGGCGCGGGCCATCAACCAGCGCAGTGACGTCACCGCGGTCCCCGCAGCCGGAGTGGTTGCCGAGGCGATGGCGGCGCTGGTGATCGCGGACGCCGCGGTTGAGAAGTTCGGCGGGGACAGCGTGTCGGAAGTGCGCAGGAACCTGCGCGGGTACCTCGAATCGCTGGTGATCCGATGATCAGCTCGGAGGCCCACCAGGCCGTGGCCGCCGTCTTGATCGGCCCGCCTGGCGCGGGTAAGTCCACGGTCGGTCCGCTGCTGGCGGCGGAGCTTGGCGTCGGCTTCACCGACACCGACGCCGAGGTTGAGGCCGCGGCAGGAAAGCCGGTCAGCGACATTTTCGTCGAGGACGGCGAACCGGCGTTCAGGGAACTCGAGCGCGCCGCCGTCGGCCGGGCACTCGAGCAGGCCTCGGGCGTCGTCGCGGTCGGCGGCGGAGCGGTGCTCGACGCCCGGACGCAGGCAAAGCTGGCCGGTTGCCCCGTCATTTACCTGGAAACCGGGTTCTCCGTGGCGGCTAAGCGGGTCGGCCTCGGCCAGGCGCGTCCGCTGTTGATCGGCAACCCGAGGGCGACGCTGAAGATCTTGCTCGACCGGCGCATCCCCGTCTATCAGCGGCTTGCCACGTTCACCGTGGGAACCGACGGCCGCGAGCCCGCCGAGATCGCCGCGGAGATCGCCCGCCGGCTGGCCGGCAAATGAGGCGAGCGGGAGACACGCCGCGATGACGACGACAGCAATCCGAGTCGGCGGCGAGCGTCCGTACGACGTCGTCGTGGGGGACCGGATCATCGGGCAGCTGCCGGCGCTGGTGGGCGACCAGGCAGGCACTGTCGTCCTGATCCACGCCGACGTGCTCGAGTCTCTGGCCAGTCGGGCCGCCCGCGTGCTCACGGCTTCGGGCCGCACGGTGTGCTGCGAGCCGGTGCCGGGCGGCGAGGCCGCCAAGGAGATCAGCGTCGCGGCAGCATTGTGGTCGCGGCTGGCAGCACACCGGGTTTCTCGTTGCGACTCAATCGTCGGACTAGGCGGAGGTGCTGTCACAGACCTGGCCGGCTTTGTCGCGGCGACCTGGTTGCGCGGGGTGCGCGTAGTGCTCATCCCGACCACGCTGCTGGGGATCGTGGACGCGGCGGTCGGCGGCAAGACCGCGATCAACATCGCGGCGGGCAAGAATCTGGTCGGCGCGTTCCATCCACCTGGCGCAGTCCTGGCCGACCTTGACGTGCTAGCGACGCTGCCGCGCCGGGAGTACGTGAGCGGGATGGCCGAAGTCATCAAGGCCGGCTTTATCGCCGATCCGGCGATTCTCGCGCTGATCGAGCGGGACCCGGCCGGGGCTCGCTCGCCTGGCGGCCCGCATGAGCGCGAGCTTGTCGAGCGCGCGATCCGGATGAAGGCGGAAGTCGTCGCCGGCGACCTGCGCGAGGCCGGCCAGCGGGAGATGCTCAACTACGGGCACACGCTCGGGCACGCGATCGAGCGCGCCGAGGACTACGGGATTCCGCATGGCGAGGCGGTCGCGATCGGGATGATGTTCGCCGCACGCGTGGCCAGACTGGCCGGGCGGCTCGACGACGCGACCGCCGCACGGCACGGCGATATACTCGGCGCGGTCGGCTTGCCGACGAGGTACCCGCGCGGCTCGTGGCGTGAGCTGCGGCGGACGATGGCCGTCGACAAGAAAGCGCGCGGCCGACAGCTGCGGATGGTCGTGCTCGACGGCCTGGCCCGGCCCGGCATCCTCGCCGATCCTCCAGAGGAACTGCTCGCCCGCGCGTACCTGGAGGCGCTGGCGTGAGGACTGTGCTCGTACTCAACGGCCCCAACCTGGCCAGGCTCGGATCCCGCGAGCCCGATATCTACGGCACCGCGACGCTCGACGAACTACGCGACCTGTGCGCGGCGACCGCCGCCGAGCTCAGGCTCACCGTCGACTTCAGGCAGACCGACGACGAGTCGCAACTCATCTCATGGGCGCACGAGGCGGCGGACCGGCGGCTGCCGGTCGTGCTCAACCCTGCCGCGTTCACTCACTACTCGTACGCGCTGCGGGACGCGCTTGCCATGCGGACCGCACCGCTGGTCGAGGTGCACATCTCGAACCCTGCCGCGCGCGAGGACTTCAGGCACACCTCGGTCGTCGCCGCCGTTGCCGACGGCACCATCGCGGGATTCGGGCTGGATTCCTACCTGCTTGCGCTGCGCGCGATCGCCGGCTTGCTCGCTGGTGACGGCTGAGGGGCAGCCAGCTACGATGCTCTGGTCCGGTTCAGGCCGCCGGTAGGGAGAACCAGTTGCGGATCGGAATGTCACTGAACTACTCGGGCGGCTTCTCGGAAACGGTCGCAGAGCTCGCGGACTACGAGAAGGCCGGACTCGACATCCTTTTCGTGCCCGAGGCATACAGCTATGACGCGGTCAGCCTGCTCGGCTACGTGGCCGCGAAGACCGAGCGGATGCAGCTGGCTTCGGGGATCATGCAGCTGTACACGAGGACGCCGACGCTCACCGCGATGACGGCGGCTGGCCTCGACTACGTTTCTGGCGGCCGGTTCAACCTGGGGATCGGGGTTTCCGGGCCGCAGGTGATCGAGGGATGGCACGGGGTCCCTTACGACGCGCCCATCGGCAGGACCAGGGAGACGATCCAGATCTGCCGGGCGGTGTGGCGCAGGGAACGGCTTGTCTACGACGGCAAGCATTACCAGATCCCGTTGCCGCCGGAGCGGGGAACCGGGCTGGGCAAGGCGCTCAAGCTGATCAATCATCCGGTGAGGGACCGGATCCCGATCATCCTGGCCGCGGTCGGGCCGAAGAACACGGCGATGGCCGCTGAACTGGCGGAGGGCTGGCAGCCGATCTTTTACTTCCCCGAGAAGGCGTCCGGCATCTGGGGGGCGGCGCTCGCTGCGGGGAAGGCCAGGCGCGACCCGTCGCTGCCGCCGCTCGACATGATCGCCCACGCGATGCTGGCAATCGGCGACGATGTCGGCGACCTGGTCGACTTCGGCCGGCCCACCCTGGCGCTCTACGTGGGCGGGATGGGCGCACGCGGCCAGAACTTCTACACCAAGCTGGCTTCCGACTACGGGTACCCGCAAGAGGCCGCCGCGATTCAGGACGCCTACCTTGCCGGGCGCAAGGATGAGGCGGCGGCGCTCGTTCCCAGGTCGCTGCTTGAGGGCATCTCGCTGATCGGAACCAAGGCGCACGTGGCTGAGCGGCTCGCTGCCCTGCGGGAGTCCGGCGTTACCACGCTGAACGTCCAGCCGCTCGCTCCCACGCACGAGGATCGGGTACGCCTGATCGAGGAGATCAAACAGATGGCTGCCTGACCGTCACGTCGCCGGGCGCCGGTCGCCGGCACCGGCAGATCGTCCGGGAATAGGTTCAACGCAAGTTCCGTGTTACCTGTCGATCCGCGGGCCGGCCGTTCGAGTACCCAGTGAAGGCCGGCCGCGGGCCGGCCAAGAGCGGAAAGGTAATCAGGCGTTGAAGTACTTGTTCCTGCTTTACGGCGCGGACGGGCCGCTGCCCGAGCCGGGTACCTCCGAGTACGCGGCGATGGTGAAGGAGTGGGGCGCTGCGACCGGTGCGATGGCCGACGCCGGCGTCCTCGTCGACTGCGCGCCGCTTCAGCCACCTTCGACATCGACAACCCTGCGGTTCAGGGACGGCGAGGTGCTGCTGACCGACGGTCCGGCTGCCGAGATCAAGGAGCACTTCGGCGGATTCACGCTGGTGGAGTGCGGCGACCTGGACGAGGCTCTCAAGTGGGCGGCGACCCTTCCCGTCGCGGCGAGCGGATCGATCGAGATCCGCCCCGTCGTGCAGGTCGCGCGGGGATGACCGGCTGCTGGCGGCGTCCGGCGCGATGAACGAGCTTGACGCGGTCCTGCGCGAGCACTGGTGGAGTGCCGTCGGGGCCATAGCCCGCCGGAGCGGCGACCTCGAGGTAGCCGAGGACGCGGTTCAGGAGGCATGCGCCGCCGCGATCGCGCAGTGGCCGAGGGACGGGATCCCGCCGAGCCCCCGCGGATGGCTGATCACGACCGCGTGGCACAAGGCGGTGGACGCGATGCGGCGCGAGTCTGTCCGGGCCGAACGGGAGGCGGCCGCGGCGCGCGAGCTCGCCGGGCTGGCCGGGCTTGCGGGGCCGGAAGGGCTCGCCGGAATGGCAGGGCTTGCCGGAATGGCATGGCTCGCCGGATCGGGATCAGCCGCAGACGGTCATCGTTACCTCACCGGCGACGACGAACTCGCGCTGATCTTCGCGTGCTGCCATCCGGCCCTCGACCCAGCGGCTCGGGTGGCGCTGACCCTGCGGTCGGTCTGCGGCCTGCCGGTCTCCGAGATCGCCGCCGCCTTCGTGGTCGCCGAGCCGACCATGGCTCAGCGGTTGGTTAGGGCCAAGCGCAAGATCCGGCGGGCCGGGATCCCGCTGACCGTGCCAGGTCCTGACGCGATGGCCGGGCGCCTGGACGCCGTCTTGCGCGTGGTTTACCTGGTGTACACCCAAGGGCACCGGGCGGCCAGCGGCGCCGCGCTGATCAGGACCGATCTGTGCGATCAGGCGATCACGCTGGCCAGCCAGCTCGTCGCGATACTGCCCGCTGAGCCCGAGGCGGCCGGATTGCTCGCGTTGCTCCTGCTCACCGACGCTCGTGCCCCCGCGAGGACCGGCGACGACGGCACGCTGGTGCTGCTTGCCGACCAAGACCGGACCCGCTGGAAGCAGGACCAGATCGCAGCGGGCGAGGAGCTGGTCGAGGCGGCGCTGCGGTCGGGTCGTCCAGGCCCCTATCAGCTGCAGGCAGCGATCGCGGCGTGCCATTCGACGGCCCCGTCGGCGGATGCGACCGACTGGCTGGAGATCGCGGCGCTTTACCGCGAGCTCGTCCGCTACGAACCTACGCCGGTCGTGCTTGCCAATCAGGCGGTCGCAATCGCGATGGCCGAAGGCCCGCGAGCCGGGCTGGCGATCTTGGATCGCCTGGCCGGGGAAGGCAAGCTTGATCGCTGGCCGCAGCTTCACATCGCGAGGGCGGAGCTGCTGCGCCAGCTTGGTCGCGGCGCCGACGCCGCTGCTGCCTACAAGCTGGCACTGGCGGCTGGCCTGCCAAGGGCCGAGGAAGACTTCATCTCGAGCCGCCTCGCGTCGGCGACTGTGGACTGATTCGGTGAGTACAAAGGGCGCATCCTGGGCGAATAAGGAACTCTTGTCGTCCAGAGTCCACGCGGCCCTCCGCGCTTGCGAATGGTAGCCACTAGGTACAGTCGAGGAATGTCCGAGCCAGGCCAAGATCGCGCGCGTGTCGTTATCGCCGGGGCCGGATTCGCCGGCCTGACCGCGATGGGCAGCCTCTCCAAACATTCCCGGCCAAGACGGGCCGCGCGGGCTGGGCGAAGTCTGCGGATCACGCTCGTTGACCGCAACTCTTACAGCACGTTCCAGCCGCTGCTCTACCAGGTCGCGACCGCCGGACTCACTTCTACCGACGTCGCCTACCCTGCCTGGACCGCAGCGCGCAAGGCCGGTGCGCATTTCCGCAAGGGCGAGATCACCGGGCTGGATACCGGCGCCAGGCAATTGCTGCTTGCCGATGGGTCCGTGATCGGCTACGACTACCTGATCCTGGCGACGGGGGTCAGCGGGGCCTTCTTCGGCGTGCCGGGGGCGGCGGAACATTCGCTGAGCCTCTACACCAGGCGCGACGCCATTGTCTTGCGTGATCGTCTGATCGCCGAACTGGAGCGGCGGAGCGTCCCAGGCGACACAAGGGAGCTGGCCATCACCGTGGTCGGCGGCGGCCCGACCGGGGTCGAACTAGCGGGCACTCTGGCCGAGCTGCGGAATATCGCGCTGCCTGCGTCCTTTCCTGACGTCGACCGCGACCGGGTAAAGGTCAGGCTGATCGAACTAGGCCCGGAGCTGCTCGCTCCGTTCAGGGGCTCGCTACGCGATTACGCGCACAAGCAGCTTGAGGACCGGGGCGTCGAGGTCACGCTGTGCGCCGAGATCAAGCAGGTAGCCGCGGACCGGGTGCTGATCTCCCCGAAGGGGGTAGGTCCGGGCGGCGGCGGAAGCGGCGCCGATGCCACGCTGGCGAGCGATCTCACGGTCTGGGCGGCCGGGGTCGCCGCATCGGAATGGGTCGGCAAGCTCGGCCTGCCAACCGGCCGAGGCGGGCGAGTTCTGACCGAGCCCGACCTGCGCGTGGTCGGCCAGGAACGAGTATTTGCGGTCGGTGATATCGGGCTCGTCGACAACAATCCCTCGCCGCAGGTCGCGCAACCCGCGATCCAGCAGGG
>Ga0126378_10002085_pt1 | contig 14789 bp, 13 predicted proteins | sample PanSoiMetPlot_23_FD_92587 | JGI IMG/M metagenome (GOLD analysis project Ga0126378, IMG submission 92587) | Tropical forest soil microbial communities from Panama - MetaG Plot_23 | ecosystem: Environmental > Terrestrial > Soil > Tropical forest > Bulk soil | place: Panama | collected 2016-02-17 | reverse complement strand
CGAGATACTGTTCGACCTCGACGGCGTGCTGGAGCGGCTGCTTGTCGAGATCCCCCCCTCCGGCCCGTGGCCGAGCCACCTCCCCCGCTGGGGGGGAGGGGCTTTTAGCCCCAGCTCTTGCCCTCTGGCATTCGCAGCTCGGCCGGTGGCTCTTCGTGGAGCGGGTCGATGCGGTCCGCGACGAGCATCGGGACCGCGCCGGCGTGGCCCTCCAGGAGGCCGCCGACGCGGAGGAACGCGCACGAGCGCACCAGCAGCCGCTCTCGCTCCCGCTCGTAGAGCGCGCGCGGCACCAGCACGTTGACCAGCCCGTGCTCGTCCTCCAGGAGCAGGAACACGATGCCCTTGGCGGTGCCCGGCCGCTGCCGGCACACGACGAGGCCGGCAGTCTCCACCCGCCGCCTCGGCTCCATGGCCCGGAGGGCCTCAGAGCTGGCGGAGCCGGCGGCGTCCAGGAGGGCCCGCTCGAAGGCCATCGGGTGGTCCTCGGGAGACAGGCCGAGGATCTCGTAGTCCGCGGCCACGCGCTCCAGCGCCGAATGGTCGGGCAGGAAGACCTGGTCCTGCGCGGTCGGCAGGGCCAGCCGGAGCTGTCGCGGGCGAAGCTGCGAGGTGAGCCGCCCGCGCTGCAGGCCGCCGCCGAAGAGTCCCAGCTGCCACAGCAGCTCGCGCCGGTTCAGCCCGAGGTGGCCGAACGCGCCCACGCGGACGAGGTTCTCGGCCGCCCTGGTCCGCACACCCGTGCGGTGCACGAAGTCGAAGAGCGAGCGGAAGGGCCCGCCCTCCTCCCGCGCTGCAACCACCGCGCCCGCGCCTGCACGACCGAGGTCGTGGACGTAGCCGAGGCCGATGCGCACCGCGTCCCCCTCGACCGTGCACGCCGCGGCGCTCACGTTCACGTCCGGGCCCCGCACCTCGACGTCGTGGCGGCGGGCGTCGTTCGTGAAGACGTGCGGCGGATAGAAGCCCATCGGCCAGTTGTTGTAGAGCGCGCAGTAGAACTCGGCGGGATGGTGCTCCTTCAGCCACGCGGACTGGTAGGCGAGCAGGCCGAAGGCCGCCGCATGGCTCTTCGGGAAACCGAAGGCGGCGAAGCCCTCCAGGTTCCGGAACATGCCGGCGGCCACGTCCTCCGGCACGCCCTGGCCCAGGGCGCCCTGCATGAAGGCCTCCCGGTACGATCCGGCGGTCCGCTGCCAGTCGCGCCGGCTCATGGCCCGCCGGAAGCGCTCCGCCTCGCCCGACGACATCCCGCCCATGGTCGCGGCGACCTGGACCACCTGCTCCTGGAAGAGGACCACGCCCAGCGTCTCTCGGAGCACGTCGGCGACGCTGGGATGCATCGCCGCCGGCTCGACCGGACGTCCCTCGCGCAGCGCCTGGCGCGCCTTCACGTAGGGGTTCACCGCGCCCCCGACAATGGGTCCCGGCCGCACGATCGCCACCTGGACGGTCAGGTCGTCGAGGTTCTGTGGACGCGTCCGCGGCAGCATCTGCGCCTGGGCGCGCGACTCGATCTGGAACACGCCGACCGTGTCGCCCTCCTGGATGCGGCGGAAGACGCGCTGGTCCTCGAAGTCGATGCGGGAGAGGTCGACCAGGAGGCCACGGTGCCGGGCCACCAGGTCGAGGCACTCCTCCACGAGCGAGAGCATGCCCAGCCCGAGGAAGTCGATCTTGACCATGCGGGCGTCGTCGACGGAGTCCTTGTCCCAGTGGCAGACGTAGCGGTTCGGCCACGCCGCCGGCTGTACGGGCACGCACTCCACCAGCGGGTCGGAGGCGATCACCATGCCGCCCACGTGCTGCGACAGGTGGCGCGGGAAGTCGTGGATCTCCCAGGCGAGCTCGATCAGCTCCTTCCACCCCGGCGCGTCCACGAGCCCCCGGAACTGGGGCACCCGCTCCATCTCCTCGCGCAGGGCGCGGCTCGAGCCGTAGCCCTCGCTGAGCTTGGCCAGGCGGTCCAGCTCCACCTCGGGAAGGCCGAGGGCCTTGCCCAGGTCGCGGATCGCGCTCCGGACCCGGTAGCGCGGGATGGTCGCGACCAGCGCCGCTCGATCCGGCCCCCACCGCTCGTGCACCCGCTCGATGAGCCGCTCGCGGATGTCGCGCGGAAAGTCCAGGTCGATGTCCGGCAGGCTCGACATCTCCTCGTTGAGGAAGCGGCCGAGGAAGAGCCGGTTGCGGATGGGGTCGATGTGCGAGAGGCCGATCAGGTAGCAGACCAGGCTGCTCACGCTGGAGCCCCGGCCCCGGCCCGGCGGCAGGTTCGCCTTCGCGCGCGGGGCGTCGCCGCGCACCTCGGCGGCCACCTCGCGGCCCAGGTCCATCACCTCCTTGTAGACGAGGAAGAACCCGGCCAGGCCGTGCTGCCGGATCAGCCGCAGCTCCTCGGAGAGCCGCTCCTCGGCCGCCGGTCGCTCGGCCGGCGAGTAGCGCCGCGCCAGCTCCCGGGCGCAGCGGTCCGCCAGCCAGGAGTCCGGCGTGAAGCCGGTCGGCACCGGCGGCTCGGGCAGGCGGTAGCCGAGGTCCTGCGTCAGGTCGAAGGAGCACCGCTCGGCCACCCGGGCGGCGTTGGCGACCGCTTCGGGGAACTCCCGGAAGCGCAGGGCCTGCTGCTCCGGCGTGCGCAGGGAGAACTCGCGGTTCGGCCGCCGCAGCTGGTGGCACTCGTCCAGCGTGGCCCGGTGCCTGATCGCCACCAGCGCGTCCTGCAGCCGGTGGCGCGCCGGGTCGTGGTAGTGGACGTCGCCGGTGGCGACCACGTCCACCCCGACTGCCTTCGCCAGCCGGGCCAGCGCCCGGTTCCGCGCCCGGTCGCCGTGGACCAGGTTGTCCTGCAGCTCGACCAGCACGTTCTCCGGACCGAACCAGCCGATCCAGCGGCGGAGCGCCGCCTCGGCATCGGCCGCCCTGCCCTCCCCCATCGCCCCGGCGACGGCCGACTGCCGGCAGCCGGTGAGGCACACCAGGCCGGCGCAGTGGTCGGCCAGCCGGCGAACCGGCAGGCACGGGTCACGCCGCCGGCGCTCGCGCTCGTCCTGGTCGGGGAGGTCGAGCCCGCAGGCCAGGCTGACCAGCCGGCAGAGGTTGCCGTACCCCTGCCGGCTGGCCGCCAGCAGGGTCAGGTGGTGGCGGCGGCCGGCGCAGCGGTCGTCGTCGGCCAGGGTCAGCTCGACCCCGGTGATGGCCTGGATCGACGCCTCCTTGCAGAGCCGGGCGAAGGTCATGGCGCCGAAGAGGTTGTCGTGGTCCGTGATGGCGAGCGCCCGATAGCCGAGCCCGCTCGCCCGCCCGATGAGCTCCTCGGGGTGGGAGGCGCCGTCCAGCAGCGAATAGTTGGTATGGAGATGCAGCTCGACGCAGCCGCTCAGTAGCGCTGAGCCCACCAGGTGCCCTCCAGGTCGTCGCGGTACAGCGTCAGCACGAGGCCGCCCTCCAGGAGGACCCGGAAGTAGGTCCTGGCCACCGGTGACGGCCGCCACCAGCCGTCGTCCACCCGCCACACGTCCTCAACGGTCTCCACGCGGCACCACCGGGCGCGACGCAGGACTGCGCGCGGCTGGCCCGCCTCCGCCCTGAGCTCCACGCGCGTCGGCGCGTTCAGGGATCGAAGTCGATGAGCGCGAGCCGGCGCTCCGGCACCCGGCTCCATGGCTCCACCTCCACGACCCGCCCCACCGGGCAGTAGCCGTAGCGCGCCTTCAGCTGGCGCAGGGCCTCCTCCAGCCGGCCCCTCAGCGCCGAGCGCGCGCTCGGCAGGGCGAGCTGCTGCCCGACGGCCGGGGCGAGGCCCCGCAGCTCCACGACGAGCTCGCTCAGCGGGCCGGGGAACTGCGCCTCCTCCAGCGCGGGGCGGAGCGCGGCCCAGATCCGGCGGGGGTCGGCCAGGGGCTCCTTGAACGTGATCGTGCGCGACCACTGGCGGCCCCGCTCCGTGGCCGCCAGCAGCCCGGCCTGGCGAGCGGCCATGCCCCGGAAGGCCGGCTGTCGCGCCGCGCGACCCAGCGTCTGCTCCCAGGCCGCGAGCAGCACGGGCCGGCTCGCGAGCGGCGTCTCCAGGCTGAGCCGCTCGGTGAGCCGGGGCGGCCGCCGGCACGCGCGCAGCGGGCTGCGATCGCGCCCCCGGGCAAGCTCCCAGGCCAGGATGCCGTCGGGCCCGAACTGGGCCGCGAGCGCGGACCTGGGCAGGGCGCCCAGGTCGCCCATGGTCCGCAGGCCGAGGAGCCGCAGCCGCCGGAGCATCTCAGGCGCCACCGGCAGGGCCTCCACGGGCTCGGGTCCCACGAACGCCGCCAGCCCGTCCTCGCCGACGACCCCCACCCCGCCCGCCGGGGCCCGGCGGGCGGCCAGCAGCGAGGTGAACCGGGTCGGCGCCACGCCGGCCCGGGGGCCGAGCGCCGTGGGCGCGCAGCCCAGGACCGCCTGGACCGCGGCATCGAGGGACCGGTGCCACGCCAGGAGCTCGTCCATCGCGACGTAGACGAGGCCCGGGCCGACAGGCTCCACCGTGAACACCGTCTGCTCCACCGCCTCCCGGATCGCCTCCCACACCGCGAGGTAGTGAGCCGGCCGGCTCTCGAGCACCGCCAGGGTCGGGCAGCGTCCGATCGCCTCCCTCACCGCCTGGCCCGGGTGCACGCCCCGCGCCTCCGCGGCCGGAGACGCCGCCTCCACCACGCCGTCGTCCCCGACGACGACCGCCGGCGCGCCCACCAGCCGCCGGTGCTCCGCGAGCTCGCAGGCCAGGGGAAACGACGGGACCAGGAGGCACCCGACCATGGCCCGAGTATACCGAACAAACGTTCGCAGAGACGAGCCTACGGGTCTCCTGCCCGGGCCTACGGGTGCCGGCGCCGGGTGCGCACCAGGAGGGAGCCGACGGCCAGCCCGGCCAGGCCGAGCGCGGGCAGCACGTACGCCCAGCCGTGGACCGCCGCGAAGCCCATGAGCCGGCGACCGACCGTGACGCCCAGCCACAGCCACACCGCCGCCCACACGGCCGTGGAGACCGCGACACTGGCCGCGAACACCGGGTAGGAGACGCGGAGCACGCCGGCCGCCACGGTGATGGGCACCCGAAAGCCGAAGACGTGCCTGCCGAACACGATGGTCGGGACCCCCCACCGATCGAACCACCGCTCCGCGGCGGCCAGTCGCGACGGCGTGAGGTGGAAGAGCAGGCCGAGGCGGCCCTCCGCCAGGCTCCGGCCCCAGCGCCTGGAGATCAGGTAGAGGTTGCTCGAGCCGGCGACGACGGCGGCCACCAGCCCCAGCCAGGTGAGGACGAGGCCGGGCACCGAGAGCGCGAAGTGGTGCCCGAGGTAGAGCACGAACACGTCGCCGGAGACCGGAACCGGCGCGCCCGACTCCTCGAGGTAGAGGCCGGCGAAGCTGGCGGGCACGCCGAGGTGGCCCATCCTCCTGATCCCGTGCCCGGCGACCGTGGCCAGGTCGGCGGGGAGATCGCTCTCCAGGAGGACGACCAGCGCGACGGTCAGCACGGCCAGGCCCGAGAGGCCGATCGCCCAGGTCCTGGGCCGCAGCGTGAGGACGCGATCCGGGAGTGCTATGTGCTCCTCTCCGGCGGTGTTCCTCCCTCTCGCTGTCGCGGCATCACTCTCAGGATGGACTCCGAAGGTGAACGGCGGCTATGACGCAGAGCATAGAGATGGATCCTCCATCTGCCGGATGGACCCCGCCGACGACACGCGGCTCTGCCGGGACTTACCCTACGTCGCTGTGGCAAAGCTCGCGATCATGATCGAAGGCCAGGAGGGAGTGGACTGGCGGCTCTGGAAGCACCTCGCCGAGACCGTCGAGGGCCTCGGCTTCGACTCCTTCTGGCGCAGCGACCATCTCTACTCGGTCATGGGCCAGTACGACCGCGACACGATCGAGTGCTGGACGTCGCTCCCGCTCATCGCGACCTGGACCCGGCACATCGCCTTCGGGCCCAACGTATCGCCCATGACGTTCCGCGAGCCCGGGCTGCTGGCCAAGATGGCGGCGTCCGTGGACACGCTCAGCGGCGGCCGCCTGGTGATGGGCGTGGGCGCCGGCTGGTACGAGTCCGAGCACCGCGACTTCGGCATCGCCTTCCCGGCGCTGAAAGAGCGCATGGACCGGATGGACGCGTCGCTCGACGTGATGCGCGAGGTCTGGGGGTCGCGGAACCCGCGGCCCCCTCGGGGCACCATCCCGGTGCTGGTCGGCGGCGGGGGCGAACGGCGCACGCTGCGGGCCGTCGCCCGCCACGCTCAGCTCTGGAGCCTGGGCGGCCGCCCCGAGCCGGAGGCCTACCGGCACAAGGTCGAGGTGCTGGAGCAGCACTGCCGTGAGGTCGGCCGCGACCCGCATGACATCCGGCGCGGGTTCCAGACCCCGTTCCTGGTGGGGCGGACGCAGGAGGACCTCCTGCGTCGGGCGGACGCCCTCCGGTCGGTCCTGCCTCCCTACCGGGACCTGACGCCCGAGCAGGTGCTGGCGGGCGCCCGGCAGCGGATCTTTGCCGGCACGCCGCCGGAGATCGCGGCCCAGATGCGGCCCTACGTGGAGCTCGGCGTCGACCTCTTCTGGATGCAGCACTTCGTGTTCGAGGACGACGAAGCGCTGTCTCTCCTGATGGACGAGGTCGCCCCCCTCATCGCGTGAACAGTCCCTCCGTCCTCGCGGGGGAGGGTCTGCCCGCCAGGGCCGGAGGGGGGTTCCGGCAGGTCCTCCCCCTCCCCCAACCCCTCCCGCGGAGGGGAGGGAGGCCACCTGGGAGGGGGCTGGTGGCCCCTGCATGTCAGCGCAGTACCGACCTGGGAGTCGGGAGCAGGCGGGTGACCACGATCTTCTCCCGGTCGAGCACCTCGCCCACCCGGGGGGCGATCTCGTTCTTCCAGTGCTCGCTCTCGTACACGGCCTCGTAGAGCCGCTCCCGGTCCTGCTCGTCCTGGAAGCGCCGGATCCACACGTAGAGGTCGGGGTCCGACTCGCCGACGAAGCTGCCCGCGACGACCATGCCCTTCGACGCCTGGAACGGTATGACCACCTCCTCCATCAGCCTGGCCAGGTCGTCTCGCCGGCCCGGCTGCGCGCGGTATTGCCTGAGCTCGAACAGCATCGTCATCTCCCTCCGGATCGCGGTACCGCCGGCGGCCCGGCACCCCGCGACCGGCCCACCCTGCTGTCATCCTAAGCGGGGCCCGCCGGGCGACGGGGGAGCCATGCTCCCGGCCCTCCCCCTGAAGGTGGAGGCTCGTTCCTCCTCGTGGGGGGCGGCGGGTCACGCTGGCAGGGGAGGACGTCGGGGTCGCCGGGCACCATCATCTGGACATGACCACGGCGACCACCACGATCGACCCCGCTGCGCCGCGGCGAGCCGAGCCGGCTCGCGCCGAGCGGGCTGGCCCGCGGTTCGAGTGGACGATGGTGGCCCTCTCGGCCGCGCTCGTGGCCGGCGCCCACCTCGACTCGTGGGCGCACGGCCACGTCATCACCACGCTCGAGACGTTCTTCACGCCGTGGCACGCCGTGCTGTACGCGTCCCTTGCCGCCACGCTCTGCTTCCTCGTCCTGAACGCGGCCTGGACCGGGGCGCGCCTCCGGGACTGGCCCCACGCCCTGCCGGACGGCTACGCCCTCTCGCTGGCGGGCTGCATCCTGTTCGGCGTCGGGGGCGTCCTCGACCTCGCCTGGCACCTGAGGTTCGGCATCGAGGTGGGCCTCCAGGCGCTGATCAGCCCGACGCATCTCATCCTGATCGCCAGCAGCGGGCTGATCGTCAGCGGGCCGCTTCGGGCCGCCTGGCGCCGGCCGGGCCGCCGGATCGGCTGGCCCGCGCTCGCGTCCGCCACGCTCACTCTGACCATGCTCACGTTCTTCGCCCAGTTCGACCACCCTTTCACCTCGCAGTGGGCCGCGTCGCCACAGCCAGCCCTGCCCGCAGAGGCCGCAGAGGAGCTCGGGGTGCTCGGCGTGATCCTGCAAACCGGCCTCCTCATGGGCGTGGTGCTGGTGCTCCTGCGCCGGTTCGACCTGCCGTTCGGCAGCCTGACGCTCCTGATGGGCGTGAACGCGGCCTTCGTGACGATGATCAGGGGCGCCGATCCGGTGATCCTGGTCGGCGTCATCGGCGGGCTCGCGGCCGACGTGCTGGTCAAGGTACTCCGGCCGGGGCCGGACCGCCTCGCCCAGCTCCGGCTGTTCGCCTTCCTGGTTCCGACGCTGACCTACGCGCTGTACTTCCGCGGCCTCACCGCGGCGGACGGCGTGTGGTGGCCGGTGCACCTCTGGGCCGGGGCGCCGGTGGTCGCCGGGCTGGTCGGCCTCGTCCTGAGCCTGGCCGTGGTCCCGTCGCCAACCCCCGGGGAGAGATCTACCCTGGCCTCGGCGCTGCCTCCGGCGGGGGCCGCAGCACCGCGTTGAGCTCCATGCCCACCACGGTGACCAGGCCCACCAGGTAGAAGAACACCATGAGGACGAACAGCAGCCCGAACGTCCTGCCATACCTGTTCATCCCCGGGCCGGCCAGGGCGAGGTAGAGAGGGAACGCCAGCGTCACGATCTCGAAAGCGATGCCGGCGAACAGGGCGCCGGGCCAGACCTCGCGTACCTGCTGCGCTCGATTGGGCACGACGTAGTAGATGGCGAAGAAGAGGAGGAACCCGGCCGTGGCGCCGAAGACGAACCGGATGGCCCCCGAGGCCGTGCCGTGGGTCAGGCCCGAGATCCCGATGCCGGGCAGGCTGCCCAGCATCGGGAGAAAGGTCGAGCTGACGACCGCGGTTCCTGCCAGCACGGTGAAGATCAGCATCATGACCACGGCCATCAGCTTCTGGCGCAGGAACCCGCGTGTGGGCACGTGGAAGATCGCGTCGAACGCCTCCTCCATGGCCCCGAACAGGTTCGAGGCGCTCCAGAGGAGGCCCACGATTCCCAGGATTGCGAAGAGGCCGGTCTGCTCCTTCACGCCTCGGAGGGCTTCCAGCACCTGCTCCCGGCCCGCCTGGTCGGGGATCGCGGCGGCCACCGCCTCGTAGACGACCCTGGAGTCGACGCCGACGGCGCCCAGGACCGCGCCCAGGATGGCAGCCAGCGCCAGAGCGATCGGGAAGAGCGACTGCAGGCCGTTCCAGGCGATCAAGACCGCCCGGGACGTACCGTTGTCCTGCTGCACCCGGCTCACCACCCGGCCTGGCAGGCTCCGCTGGGCGCGCGCGGCCAGCCGCCGCGCCACCCCGGCGGCCCTACTCATCACGGCCGTCATCCCGTCCCGACGGCGGCCGTCCGGCCCGACTCGAAGTGGCCCAGGAACGGGCGCTGCGCCTGCCACATCTCCTCGAAAAAAACCTGTCGACTTCCTGGCGCGAGCATACGGCCGCGATTCGCTGTCGCTCGCAGGGCGGGCACTCGGAGCGTACCTGCGAGTCACGGCCAGCACATGCGCGGGGCCGCCGCGGCCCGTCCTGAGAGCGACGGCGATCTGGCGGATGCAGGGCCCGTGCATCTGTCCATGGGCAGGCGCTCACGGACGGCGCGGCTGGTCAGACTGGACCCCGATCACAGATTCCGCGCCTCGAAACGCCGTCGATGCGCGCTCGCCTGGAGGGTTGGTGCATGAGACACACCGGAACCGCGACCAAAGTTCACGCCGTGCCCCGGCAGCTCGCCGTCCCCAGCGATCTCGACGCGGCGGGGCGCCGCGCCGCCGCGGAGGCTCTCAACCCGCTGGTTGCGGACGCGTTCGCACTCTACGTCAAGGTCAAGAACTTCCACTGGCACGTGTCAGGGCCCCACTTCCCCGACTACCACCGCCTGCTCGACAGGCAGGCCGAGCAGGTCATGAACATGACGGACGCGCTGGCGGAGCGCTCACGCAAGCTCGGCCAGGCGACGATCCACTCCGTCGGTGAGATCGCCCGCCTGCAGCGGGTCCAGGACGACGACCGGATGTTTGTCGAGCCGTTCGAGATGCTGCGCATCCTCATGACGGACAACCGCGACCTGGCCGAGCGGATGCGAGCCGCGCACCGGGTCTGCGCGGAAGCCGGCGACGTCGCCAGCACCAGCCTCCTGGAGAACTTCATCGACGAGGCCGAGCGGAGAACCTGGTTCCTGTTCGAGGCGACGCTGAGCTGAGTCCGGATTCCACCCTGACGTCAGGGCCGGGGCCGAAGACGCACATCTGAGCGGCGACCCGGTCCTCGACTGCCTACACTCCTCGCGAGCGGTGAGTGGTGCACCGCGCACCGGATCGGAGGCGACCCATGACGCGACCACGGCTCGTCGACCAGGACATCCCGGGACCCAGGCGGGACCTCGTCGGGTACGGCAGGCGGAAGCCGAGGGTGGTCTGGCCGGAGAGCGCGAAGGTCGCGGTCAGCATCGTCGTCAACTACGAGGAGGGCTCGGAGTACGCCTGGCCCGCCGGGGATCGGCGCAACGAGGGCCTGGCCGAGATCGGCTACGTGATGGGCCGGGAGTACCGGGACCTGTCCGCCGAGTCGGTCTACGAGTTCGGCAGCCGGGCCGGCGTGCACCGGCTCCTGGACCTGTTCGACGAGTACGGGATCAAGACGACGTTCTTCACGGCGGCCGTGGCCCTGGAGCGGAACCCGGACGTCGCCGCGTGGCTGCGGGAGAGCGGCCACGAGCCCTGCTCCCACGGCTGGCGCTGGATCGAGCACTGGCTCCTCAGCCGCCAGGAGGAGCGCGAGCACATCCGGTGGGCCGTCGAGTCCATCCAGGAGACCTGTGGCGAGCGCCCGCTGGGCTGGTACTGCCGGTACGGTCCCAGCGTCAACACGCGTGAGCTGCTGGTGGAGGAGGGCGGCTTCGTCTACGACTCGGACGCCTACAACGACGACCTGCCCTACTTCACGGAGGTCGGCGGCCGGCGTCACCTGGTGGTGCCGTACAACTCCTTCCCGTACAACGACGTGCGCTTCGTGCTCGCCCAGGGCTACAGCAGCCCGGCCGACTTCCTCGACTGCTGCCGGAGGGGGCTGGACGAGCTCTGGCGGGAGGGCGAGCGGGGCTACCCCAAGATGATGTCGATCGGGCTCCACCCAAGGCTGGCGGGCCAGGCCGGCCGGACATCGGCCCTGCGCGAGTTCATCGAGGACGCCCTGGCCAGAGGCGGAGTCTGGTTCGCGCGGCGCATCGACATCGCCCGCTGGTGGCTCGACCGTCACGAGGAGTTCGGGCGGGCCTGAACGGCGGCGCCGCGGCTCCGCGAGGTGCCTGACGAACGACCGGTCGCCCTGCAGCGGCCAGCGATGAGAGCGTTCTCATCGGCTTCTCATCTCCCTTCTGTGCGCGACGGCTAGCGTTCACCCCCGCGCGGGGAGCGGTTCCCAGTCAGCATACCCGCAGGTATGGTCTCAGCTCATTCCTTTGGAGGTGACCGACTCGTGACCGTCAGTATCGAAGCAATCGCGTCGTCGCCCAGGCTGCTCCGGCTGAGCGTGCTCGTGGCGCTCTTCCTCCTGCTGGCCCAGTTCGTGCTCGGCATGTTCGTCAACCTCTACATCGGGATCCCGTCCGGTCACCCGGGCAGCTCCGCGAGCTTCCTCACCGGCGCCGTGCCCGGGCTGGCCTGGGCGATCAGGGCAAGCGCGCCCGCCCTCGCGGTCCACACCGGCCTGGGCATCCTCCTGGGGATCAGCTCCCTCGCGCTGCTGGCGATCGCGATCGCGTCACGCGAGCGGCCGGTGGTCGCTGCGGCCGCGGTCGGGCTCCTGGGGACGCTCGGCGCCGGCATCGGCGGCGTGGGCTTCCTCAACTACGGGGTGGACAAGACCACGTTCCTGATGGCCGTCGGCTTCAGCGTGGCCATGGGCGCCTATGTGGCCGCCCTCTTCGCGATCCCCCACCCGGGCTGGCCGGCCGTGCTCGAACGCGACGAGGCCGGGGCTCGGGGGTGAGGTCGCTGGCGGCGGCCGAGCCGGGATCCCCAGCACGCCCGCTCCCGGAGACCCGCGCCGGGTCGGGTCCGCCCGCCCCGGCGCAGGGCGCCCGGGCGCCGATGGACGTCCTGCGCGACTACGCCAGCCTGCTCAAGCTCCGCATCATCCCGCTGCTCGTGCTGACGGGCGTCGCCGCCACGGTCGCCGCCTCGCGCCGGGCGCCCTCGGCCGCCGCGGTGGCGGCGGTGGTGGCCGGCGGTGCCCTGGCGGCGGGCGGCGCGGGCGCCATCAACTGCTGGTTCGACCGCGACATCGACGCGACGATGTCGCGCACGCGCCGGCGGCCCATCCCGGCGGGACGCATACCCGCCTGGCACGCGCTCCTGGCCGGTGTGGTCATGAACGTCCTCGCCTTCGCGGTCCTGGACATCCTCGCGAACGCGACGGCGGCGCTCCTGGCGGTGCTGGGCGCCGCGATCTACGTCCTCGTGTACACGGCCTGGCTCAAGCGCGTCACGTCGCTGAACATCGTGATCGGCGGCGCCGCGGGCGCGATGCCGCCGCTGGTCGGCTGGGCGGCCGCGACCGGCGGTCTCAGCTGGACCGCCCTGTCGCTGTTCCTCGTCATCTTCCTGTGGACGCCGGTGCACTTCTGGGCGCTGGCCCAGATGCTCCGCGCGGACTACCGGCGGGCGGGGATCCCGATGCTGCCGGTGGTGCGGGGAGCGGGCCACACCAGGGGTCGGAGCCTCGTCTACGCCGCCCTCACCGTGCTGGCCAGCACGGTCCCGTTCTTCATGCGCAGCGAGGGAGTGGTGTACCTGGCCGGCGCTGCCGCGCTCGGCCTCGGCCTTCTCGCGCTGTGCTGGCTCGACCTGACCCGCCGCACCTGGACCTCACGGGTCTTCTCCTACTCGCTGGTCTACCTGGCGGCCCTGTTCGGCCTCCTGATGGCCGCGGCCGTCTGACCCGGCGCCGCGGAGGTCAGCCCATGGACCCGGCCGAGGTCGGGTAGCCTGCTCGTGGACGAGGGACGGGCCGGTCAGCGATTGTGCCACCGGCGGCCGTCACGCCTCAGGAGCCGGTCGGCCTCTGGAGGGCCCCAGGAGCCGGCGGGATAGCTGGCCAGCGGCGGCCGCCCACTCCCCCACCGCTCCTCGATCGGGTCGACGAGCACCCAGGCCTGCTCGACCTCGTCGGCCCGCAGGAAGTAGGTGGGGTCGCCGAGCATGCAGTCGATCAGCAGGTGCTCGTACGCATCGCCCCCGCGGCCGAACGACTGCCGGTAGGCGAAGTCCATGCTCGTCGTCCGGAGCTCGACGCCGGGGGCGGGCGCCTTGGCGCCGAAGCGCAGCGTGATGCCCTCCTCGGGCTGGAGCCGGATGACGATGGAGTTCGGCTTCAGCTCGCTCACGACCTGGCGGAACACCGGGTGCGGCGGCGGCTTGAACTCGACCAGGATCTCGCTCATCTGCCTGGCCAGCCGCTTGCCGCTGCGGAGGTAGAACGGGACGCCCGACCAGCGCCAGTTGTCGACGTGCAGCCTGAGCGCGGCGTAGGTCTCGGTCTGGGAGTCGGCGGCCACCCCGGGCTCCTGCCGGTAGGAGGGGACCGGGTGGCCCCAGGCCAGGCCGGCCTGGTACTGGCCGCGGACCGTGTGCTCATCCACCGCTCCGTCTGAGAGGGGGGCCACGGCCCGCAGCAGCTTGAGCCTCTCGTCGCGGAGCGCGACGTGGTCGATTGCGCACGGCGGCTCCATCGCAACCAGCGCCAGCAGCTGCAGGAGGTGGTTCTGCACCATGTCTCGCAGCGCTCCGGTCTGCTCGTAGTGCGCGACGCGGCCCTCGACGCCGAGCTGCTCCGCGACGGTCACCTGCACGTGGTCGACGTAGTGGTTGTTCCACACCGGTTCGAAGACGGTGTTCGCAAAGCGCAGCGCGATGATGTTCTGGACCGTCTCCTTGCCCAGGTAGTGATCGATCCGGTAGACGGACTCCTCGCCGAACACCCTGTCCGCGAGGACGTTGAGCTCCCTGGCCGACGCCAGGTCGAACCCGAAGGGCTTCTCGATCACGATGCGGCGCGGGCCGTGGCCATCGGGCCCCGCCATCCCGGCAGCCCCAATCTGTCTCAGGATGGTGCTGAAGGCGGTGGGCGGCGTCGCGCAGTAGTAGATCCGCTGCATGTCGTCGCGGCCCCTCTCGAGGTCGTCGAGCCTGCGGCCGAGCCGGCGGAAGCCCTCGTCGTCGTCGAGGTCGAGCCGCTCGTAGTCCAGCCCGCGCAGCAGCCGGTCGAGGGGGACCTCCCCGACGGGCTGCCGGCGAGAGTGCTCCCGGATCGCCCGCTCGGCGAGCCACCGGAACTCATCCCGGGTCAGGGGGTCTCGCGACGCGCCGACCACAGCGAAGTGGTCGGGGAACAGGCCCTCGCCGATCAGGCTGCAGAGAGCGGGCAGCAGCTTGCGCCGTGCGAGATCCCCGGTGGCCCCGAAGATGACGAACAGGACGGGTTGGGTCGGACGATACCCGACCCGCTCACGCTCCCCGGCGGGGACGGTGCCGCCGGGCGCCAGCCGGGGAGCGCCGGCGACGGTGACTCGTGCATCTCCGCTCATGGTGGCCGGCCCTGAGGGCTCCCTACCCAGCGTCGGTCATCGCGGCGATGCCTGCACTCCGCCAGGCCGCCCGCCCAACGCTCTGCTCTTGGCCAGAGCCGGGGGGCCTGCATCGGTCAGGTCGCGTCCCTGTGCCTTCCCGCCACCTGGAGCCAGAAGCCTTCCAGCACCGGTCCGGCCTCGGGGCGCCTGATGGCCCGGATCCAGCGCCGGCGCGGGGGCACCGCGAGCTGGACGAGGCGACCCGCAGTCAGCTCCTCCGCGACCGCGATCCT
>Ga0126378_10002083_pt1 | contig 14803 bp, 15 predicted proteins | sample PanSoiMetPlot_23_FD_92587 | JGI IMG/M metagenome (GOLD analysis project Ga0126378, IMG submission 92587) | Tropical forest soil microbial communities from Panama - MetaG Plot_23 | ecosystem: Environmental > Terrestrial > Soil > Tropical forest > Bulk soil | place: Panama | collected 2016-02-17 | reverse complement strand
CTGCAGGTACTGGGCGCCGCACATGCAGGGAAGGCGACTGTCGCGACCGTGAACTGGGTTACCCAGGCGAGCTTCAACCCGCCCCTGGTCGTGGTGGGAATCAAGAAGGATTCCGGGTCCCACGCCATGGTGAAGGATTCGAAAGCGTTTGCTCTCTCGATGCTCGGGTCCGGACAGAAGGGAATCGCGGGTGCCTTCTTTCGCCACGTTGAACCCAAGGACGGCAAGTTCGGCGACTTTGCCTACGAGACCGGCAAGAACGGCGCTCCGATAGTCAGTGATGCGCCGGCGGCCGTCGAATGCGAGGTGGTCGGTTTCTACGAGCTGGGAGATCACAGCATCGTGGTAGGTAAGGTCACCGAGGCGCATGTCAAGCGTGATGCGGAGCCGCTGACGATGAAGGAAACCGGCTGGAACTACGGCGGGTAAACAGCCCGCTCTAGCCATCGAATGAATGCGCGCGAAGTTCGGCCCGTGCTCGAACGTCTGGTAAAGCGCTCGCGCGCGGAACTGCTGGTCAAGGAGCCGCATTGGGGAGACGCGATCTTGTGCGACGCGCTGGTGCAGGCTTCGGCCACCCTGGATTCCGACGAGCCGCTGCAAGCCGCGATAGGCTGGTTTGAGCCAAGGCTCTCGCGAGGGCCTAAGCTTACGGGATGGTTCTGGTTTTGGGCGGCGGAAGCTCTCGCGGCCGTCGATTTACACCTCATGACTCGCCGCGCCGATTTTCTGAACTACGCACGGGAAGTGGTGGCTGGGTTTGAAACCACTACGACCCGGACCGCCGACGGCGCCGTTGTGCCACATCCCCCTGCGCTGGAGGTGTGGGTGGATGTCGCGTATTTCACGGCGCCGGGGATGGCAGCGGTCGGTCGTGTGCTGAAGGACGATGGCCTCCTGGAGCGCGCGCTCGACCAGCTCCTCGTGCATCATAGGTACCTGGTCGATCTGCGCACCGAACTCTGCTGGCATGTCGCGTACGCGGATAAAGGAACCCATTCGCAATGCCTGTGGGCGCGCGGGAACAGCTGGTTTGCGATCGCGGCGACCCAGGTCATCGGTGTGCTGGGTTCGCGGGCAGGTGAAGAGCACATCAAAGCGAAGGTTGCCAGCCTAGAGGCGGCGGTGGCGCGACAACTCACCGCGGTCGTAGGACTGCAGGATGAATCGGGGCTGTGGCATACCGTGATCGATCGCAAGGATTCCTACCTGGAGAGCTCCGCGGCCGCCGGATTTGCGCTCGCGCTTGGCCGCGCACTTGCGCTACGGATTCGAGGAATGGATCGGGAAAGTGCGGGCGCCGCGTACGAGCGGGCGATCGCCGCGATATGCAGCAAAGTCAACGAACGAGGAGACTTTGTGGGAGTGTCGCAGCAAACGCCGCCGGGAGATTTCGCATTCTACAATTCGATCAACGTAGGCACCGCGCCGTTTGGCGCGGGGCTTTGCATGATGGCGTTGTCGGAGAAGATCCGCCGCAGCCGCTAAACTGGGAGAAGAGTCGTGGCGAACAAAAAAGTGGTGGTATTGCCAGGGGACGACGCCGCACCGGAGGCAATGGCGGCGACCATGGACGTGCTACATGCGCTCGAGCTGCCGATCGATTTCATCGAGTTTCCACCGGGCGAAAAGTGGGTGCGGGGCGAGACCGACAAGCGGGCGCGTGAAGCGATCGACGCCTCCGACAGCACCTTGTTCGGGTCGACCTCGGGCAAGACCACTTCAATAATGTATTTGCGCTGGGGCAAACAAACCTACGCCAACGTGCGGCCGGCGAAGTGGTCGCCGGGATATCGCAGTCCCATGGCACATCCCGAGGGAATCGATTTCGTGATCGTACGCGAGAACCTCGAGGACCTTTACCTCGGGCTGGAGGGACCGCTGCACGACCTTGCGCCGCTGAAACTACACAGCCGCATCCTGCGCGGCCCGCTCGATACCTCCGAGCGTGGTATTTACGCGATCAAAGTGATCACCGAGCGCAACACCCGGCGGGTAGCCGACTTTGCCTGCCAGCTCGCGCTCAAGCGTAAACGAGCCGGTGGCAAGGGCAAGCTCACCTGCACATCGAAATACAACATGCTGCGCGATGCGGACGGGTTTTTCCGGCAGATCGTCGAAGAGACCGCGGCCAAGTATCCGGACATAAAGTACGAGCAGTTTATCGTCGATGACTTCGCGCGGCGCATCGTGGCGAGCCCACAGGAGCTTGACGTGGTGGTCATGCCGAATTTGTATGGGGATATCCTTTCCGACGCCGCGGCCGGCACGATCGGCGGACTCGGGCTGGCGCCGAGCGGCTGCTTTGGCGACGGCTACGCGTACTTCGAGTCGGTGCATGGAACCGCGCCTGACATCATGGGCAGAGGCATCATCAATCCGACCGCCACGATGCTTTCGGCAGCCATGATGCTCGACTATCTGGGATTGAGCAGCGCCGCCAATCGGTTCGATGGCGCAGTGCGCAGGGTTTACGCAGCCGGACGGAGCCTGACGTTCGATCAGGGGGGCAGTGCAAAGACCTCGGAGTTCGCGCGCGCCGTGATCGCAAATCTCTAGGATTCTTTGGCGGGGGAACTTGCCCCTGCTGCGGGCGGGTCGACACTCGCAGGCTCGCGGCGCGCCCACCAAAAGATGTCGCAAAGTGCGCCGCACGCAGGCCAGAGGAAGCTGGGGGCCTCGCTCGGATGCTGCTCGTCGGATGCCAGTTCCACCCTCGCGAACCTACAGCATTGGGTGGGAGAAGGGGAGCCCCGGAAAGGGAAGTTAAAGTACCTCCGCGATCTACCGGCCGGACGCCTCCACCCGATTGCAATCTACTTCGCAAGCTCAGCTGGGCACGTTGTTTCCCAAAAACTCGCTCTGACGAGCCAGGTGCCGGCGCAGCCATCCCTTCACTACCTTGCTTAGGGCAGCGTCGAGTTTGCCCAGTGCGAGCGCGGTTACAAATGCAGAGAGAGTAGCTTCCATTTCGCGACGCTCCAGCGCGGCTGCCGCCTTCACGCCGCGCGAGAGGCTTTTCTTCAGATCGCCGCTCCCCCGTTTCAGGTGACTTTGCTCAAGCCGCTTCAAGGCCCTGATTGTCAGGTACAGGTCTCTGACTTCACCCTCGTTGTAGAGGCGCTCTCTTTCTATCGAGTCGGCGGCATGCATGAGCATCCCGATCAAATACATCGCCTGACCCTGCACGTAGGGTGAAGTCAATTCCGGGAGCAGCATTTGCTGAACTGTGCCTTGCAGGGCGGTCAGCAATTCCTTGAGGGTTGGCCGCAGCATCCCTAGACAAGCCTGAGTTGCGACGCGATATCCTGGAATAGCGCCGGCAGCAGGACCTTCAAGAACGGCATTTCCGAATCGGTGGTGCGGCCCTCGATGAAGTCGCGGATCCCCGTAAGGCAGATAACCGCCATCTTCGCGTTCCCCAGAACCTGATAGAAGCGCAGGCGCGCACGGTCGATGGGATGTTCCGACTTCTGTTCGTACAAGCGGTAAAACGCTTCGCGCTCGATCAGCCCACCGGCAAATTCCTGGCGCCCCCAGAACATCATGGTGGCCCACGCGAGGTCTTCGATCGGATCGCCGAGATGAGTCATCTCCCAATCGAGCATCGCTATCAGACCTTCATCGTCGTATAGATAGTTGCCCGATCGAAAGTCGCCGTGGACCAGGGTAATGCGGTCGGCCACCACCGGATTTGCCGCCAGCCACGCGAAGGTGGCATCGAGAAGCGGGTAGTGCTCGCCCATGCGGTCGCGATGGTAGATTTCGGTCCAATGTGAGGTCTGCAGACGCGCCGGTTCGGCTAGATCCCGGGGTTCACCAAGAAACCCGAGTCCAAGCGCGCGGTAATCGAGCGACTGGATGCCGACCAGCTCATCGAGTAACTGATGTGCCATCTTTTCCCGCAACTCCGCCGATTCGCTGGCAGGCACAGCACCTTTCCCAGTGCGGCCCGCGGCACGGTGCATAAGGAAGAAGGGCCGGTCCATCACCGAGTGATCCAGTTCGAGAAACAATGCTTGGGGCACCCGCAGTCCGGCCCGGTGCATCGCTTCGATCACTTTAAACTCACGCTCGCGTTCTGATTTGAGCAGCCCGCCGGTGGGGTCGCGCCGTCCGATCAGCGGGCGCCTGTGAGTCTCGCCGCGCTCTCGCCACTCGAGGTCAAAGGAATAAGTTTCCCGCGAGGATCCGCCCGAGATGCGCTTCAATTCGAGGACTTGGAGATGCTCCGCGTCCGGCATTCGGCGCCGCAAAAATTCGGTCAATCGTTCTCGGTCCATTGGCTCGGTTCCGGGGGCGTGGAGGCGCGGTCAGGGGGTAGGCGCTGCCTTCGGTATGGTCAGCGCGTTAGGGGAAGCCCCGGCCGCGGCGGCGGCCGCATTCATCTGGGCAACCTGGGCGCGAACCTGCGACGCTTGCGCCGTTTGTCCGTGGGCATCAAGCTGGCGCTCGACCACGTCGGCGTCCTCGAGAAACTGATCCATTTGTGCACGTCCGGCCGGGCTCGAACTCGACAACACACTGGTCGCCGCAATCGTCTGCCGGAAAATGTCCACGAGCTGATTCTGCAAAACCGACGCGCCCGGGGACGCCACGGCCTGTCCCGGTGCATAGCGATTGATGAACTGCGCGTAGCTGTTACCGATTGCCTCCGGGCCGAGGATGGTGGTGAGCATCTGGGTCTGGTTGTCGTTCGAGGCACCGTAAAGCAGTGCGCCGTCCGCTGCTTTGGAGCTTTCGGCGCCGGGAGTGAACAGCTCAAGTGACGGGCTGGAGCCGGCGCCCTGCAGGACCAGGATCGAGTCGACGTACACGGCACTCGCGTATTCGGGATCGATCTGGACCGAAACCTGCGCGCCGCCGCTGCCGGCGTTGGAGATTGTTGTCACCGATCCAATTTGGGTGCCGCCATGCCGCACCGGGTCGCCGGGCCCGAGCCCATCGGGCTGATTGAACGTGGCCCCGTAATAGTTCGGATTGGCGGCACAGCCCATCAGGGCGGCGGCCAGCAAGAGCGGGCGAACAATCCTGATGTTCCACGCTCCGCGGTGTCGACTCATCCTACGCAAACGCCGGCATGACTTCGTGCGCGAACAACTCGAGGGTCGGTGGTGGCGCGAAGTCACTAAAGAAGATGGTAAACGTGGTGATGCCCTGCGTCATGCGTTTTTTCAGCTCTTCGATGAGCTGCTTGGGGGTGCCCTTGATGCCGGTGATGGAGAATGGCCTGAGCCCCTGCGCCATTTTCCATTTTTGCGCCACCTCGTCTTCGGTTTTTCCTATACAGATCAGGAGTTGCTCGGAGATGTCGATGGTGTTTATGTCGCGGCCGATATCCTTGCAGTGCTGCTTGAGCACGTTGAACTTCTGCTCGAAGCTCTGATAGCCCGCGGGGCAATTCCAGCGGTCGGCATATTTCGCGACCAGTTTGAGCATTACCTTCTCGCCGCTGCCGCCGATGGTGATGGGCGGATGGGGTCTCTGCACCCCCTTGGGATTGTTGATCGCCTCGGCGACCGTGTAGTAGCGCCCTTTGAAGTTTGCGCGCTTCTCGGTGAGCATCTGCTTGAGGATTTCGAGTCCCTCCGCAAGCTGCTTTAGCCGTTCGCCCATCGAGGGGAACTGATAACCGTAGGCTTTGTATTCCTCTGCCATCCATCCCGCACCCATGCCGATTTCCAGCCGCCCGCCCGAGATCTGATCAATGGTGCAGAGCGACTTAGCGAGGAGGGCGGGGTTGCGATACGAATTGCAGATGACCAGCGTGCCGATTCGAATCGTTTGGGTCGCCGCTGCCAGCCCGCTCATCGCGGTGAGGCATTCGACGTGGTCGAGATCGGGCATCTGCCCGGTCCACATGTGATCCACCAGCCAGATGGAATGAAAACCGATCTTCTCGCACAGTTTGGTGCGGTCGAGAAGCGCTTTCCAGTTGAGGCCGGCCTGGGGCGAGAACAAAGCGAATTGCGCCTTCTTGCTCATTCAGTAGCTCCCGTTGGTTGGATGGCGAACGCGTTAGAAATTGTTTGACATGGGCGACCGCGAGGGGTCAACCAGTCATGTCCCACGGCGAGCGAGATGCTATAAGGGCGCGACACCGTGCTCTCCAGGCAGGCGGTGTGAAGGGCCGAATGAAGACTGTACCGGTATCGCGAGTTCGGGGCGTGGTGACAATCCTGGCGCTGCTGCTAGGCTTGTTGGCGGCGATTTCTGGGGCGCGGGGCGAAGTTGAAAAGGGATTTCACCTCGCGAGCGGGCCGGTTGCGGTACCGGGCGTTCCGGGAATTTACCAATGGCGTTTCGAGGACTCACTTGGTCCTTCCACCTCCGACCGGATCGCGCTGCATCGCTTCGCGCAGGGGCCGGGCGCGCGGCAGCGTCACGACCTCGCGGTTCTCTATTTGCCGGGGACCAACATGAATGGCGAAATCGCCCTCTACGATCCGCGCTATTCATTCCCAGTCTACCTGGCGACCCGCGGGGTGGACGTGTGGGCGCTCGACTATCGGACCCACTTCGTGGCGTCGACCGCGACACCGGGGGAAATCAGTGACCTGTTCAAGCGATGGACCAACCAGGAGTTCGCGTCGGACATTGCGACGGCGGCGAGTTTTATCCTGAAGCAGACCGGATCGCCGAAGATCTTCGTGGCGGGGTTCAGCCGCGGGGTGACGTTCGCATACCTGTTCACCGCCCTTCATCCCGAGCAGGTCGCCGGAATTATCGCATTAGACGGGTTGATTCCACGGCGCGCGTCTCAACCCCTCCCTGACGATCACGCGGTCGACGATCTGGCGGGAAAAAATCTCACCTGGGAGAAGCGGCAATTCCTGATGGAGGCCGTGATCGCAAATCCAAGCGGCCCCGCTCCGCTGCCCAAATACCATACTGCTGCCGAAAACCTGGAGCACGTGGTGTACGATTCGAAAGAGTTCGGAGGTAAAGGCGGAATGGCAAATCCGTTCGACGGCTATTCCAGCCCCGAGGTACTGGCGCAGATGCTGGTCGGTTACGATCGTTACTGGCCAGCGGTGCAGAACTATCAGAATCCGTTCACCCCGGAACTGCGTGCCGCCCTGCGGGCGTCGAAAGTCCCGGTGATCGCGTTTGCCAGCACCAACATCGTGCCTGACCAGTCAACCTGGGTAGGCGAGTCTGCCCATGCAACCGGCAGTGATGACGTCACCTTCCAGAAGTTTCCCAAGTGGGGCCATCTTGATGTCTTATGCGGCACCCGCGCGCAGGCGCAGGTGTTCGTTCCCACCGCGGCCTGGCTCAAGCGGCATCAGAGGTAGGGGGATACGAAGGAGGCTCGTGCGACCGGCTGGAGGCGGGCAAGACTAGCACGACGGCGAGCGCCCACATCCCAAGCGTCAAACCCGCGATCGTCCATCCAAGCGCGCTGCGACCGCGGCGGCTGGCGATGACCGCGGTGAGCGGGGCGAGCGCGAGATTGACGACAATCGAGGTTGCCAGGATGGTGGCGGGCGGGAGCCGATACCCCATCAGAGCGAAGCCCGAGGTCACGCTCAAAATGTTCGCCGCAATGCTCATCGTTTGCGTGGTTGCCCATCCGCCATATAGTAGACCATCATGGCACGTGGCGACGTTGAGAGCATCATCGGCCGACTACGCAAGATGAGCGAAGAGGGCCTTACCAGTGTCTTCAACGAAGCGATGAGCAATCAACGTCTGCGCCGCGGGCTGGGGCGCGCGGGCGAGCAATTCATGCACAACAAGGCCTCGTTCGATCGCAACGTGGAGACGGTGCTCGAGTTCGTGAATATTCCGTCCAAGAAGGACATCCGCGAGTTGAAGGCGCGTCTCGATCATTTGAGCTCGCAGCTCCTGAATTTGAGCATCAAGCTGGATCGCGTGCTGGCCAGGGACAAGCCCGCACCAGCCAAGCTCCGCGCGAAGAAATAGAGACCGACAGCCGCATTTATGTGGCGGGTCTCACCCCCGCGCCGGGCATCACGTTTTCAGAGAAGACTATTCCTCGGCGGGTCGAAGATTAGCCCCGATGACCCCCAAGTCGCTCACGCTCCTGGGCTCGTGATCCAGCTCGGGGGAGAGCAAAAGCTGAGCCTGCGAAGGCATGACACTGCTAAGGGCCTCGAGCGAGCGGGTTTCGCGCTCTTTCAGGGCGGCCTGGTCGGCCAGGTTGCGTCTGAGTTTGCGCTTCAGCGCGGCGGAAAGTTTTGCGGCGGTGATTGCTTTTGTGTCAGGCAGAGCGGGCATGGCGCGGTTAACGACAATCGCGTTCACCTGAAGGCCGGCCTTCTCGAGTGCTTGCAGGAATTCTCGCGCTTGCGCGATGCGCCCGGTCTCGGGAGTGGTCACCAGCACCAGCGCCGTGTCGCCGGCGCGCAGTATCGCGTCCGCCCGTTTGGCACGCTCGGCGAAGCCCTCGTACATTCCTTCGAATCCGCTCACGAACGCCTGCACGTCGGCGAGCAGGTTCAGGCCGGTAACTCGATCGAAGGCAGAAAGTACCGCGCGCGCCGCGAGGTCGACCAGTCTGAATTGGCGCAGCAGACCGGCCGGGGCCCCGAGCAAGGCGACGGCGCGCGAGTTGAGCAGATCAAGCAGGCGTCGCGGCGCATCAAGGAAGTCCAGAGCCTCGGACGCCGGCGGGGTGTCGAGTACCACCAGGTCGGTGTCAGCCTGCGAGACCAGCTCCAGCAATTTTTCCATCGCCATGTAGTCGCCGACCCCGGCCAGCGCGCTGGACAGGTTGCGGTAGATGCGGTTGGAGAGGATCGCGTCGCGGGCGGCCGCCGACGGCGCATGCTGCCGCACGATCGAATCGAAAGTCTCTTTGGGGTCGAGTTTGAGGGCCCGAAGTCGAGCGCGCCGGATGGCGCCGTCAGGCACGGGGCGCAAGGCTTTCAAGGAAACCGTGCGCGGCTCGCTTGCGTTACCGTCAAGACCGAGAGCATCGAGCAGGCGCGGCGCCGGATCGACGGTCATCACGTCGACGGCGCGCCCCCGCCAGGCGCCGCTCACCGCAAGCGCGGCGCTGACCGTCGTCTTGCCCACTCCGCCAGGTCCCAGGCATGCGATGAGGCGATACCGCTCGAAATCCAGCGCGCGCGATTTCATTGTGCGAGCAGGGCGGCGGCGAGAGCGCGCGCGAGCGCGGAAATTTCTCGCATGCCGATCGCCGCTCGATAGAGCATCGGCAGTTCAAATGTTACGACCCCGGCTTGCTCCAGCTCCCTGCGGGCGGCAATTGCAGCCGCGCGCTCCGCGATGCGCTTTTGCGCGAGCCTGCGGTGCGCGTCGAGCGCGCCGAGTTGCGCCAGCTCGTGTTCTTCGAACAGCGCATTGGTGGATCGATTCAGGATTGCCCCGGCCACTTCGATCCGACGCGCCCTCCTGAGCGTCTCGGCGGTAGCAAGTGTCTCGCGCACCGACAGGTCTTCGGGGGTGACGGTTATGAGGACGGCGAAACGGTGGGGGTCGGTCAGAAACTCCTGCACGTCATCGGCCAGTCGCCTGAGGGTTCCGACCGGAGCGACGCCTTTGACGCCGTTGGCGACCGCGAGCAGTTCGAGCGCGGTGCCGGTGGCCGGAGCGTCGATGACCACGTATCGATCGTGGAGCGCGGCTTCGCCGGCCATCATCCGGAGTCGCTCCAGCAGCAGGAAAGCCTCTAGGCCGGGAAGTGCGGCCGTCACGTAGCCAAAAGTGCGGCTGCGCAGCATGCGCTCGGAAATTGCTGCCAGCGGCACGAGTCGTTTGATGAAGGAATTCAGTTCCGCCCGCTGACTGAGGGCCACCACTTCCAGCGATTCGGAAGGGCGCACGGTCTGGTCTTCGCAAAGAGCCCCTCCCAGCAGCGCAGCCGCGCCCAAGTGAGTGCTGAGATCGGCGAGAACGGCGGACCGTCGATGCGAGAGCGCAACGGCGAGCGCCGCTGCCACGGTGCTCTTGCCCGTGCCGCCCTTGCCGGTAATGAACAGAACTCGCGGCAGCTCCATCACTCGACCTCAACTACGCCAACTCGTTCAGAAAAGGCGCGGCGAGTGCGCTAGGATTGACGCTGTGACTCGCAGCCACGAGAAGGGCGCCAGCTTCGAAAGCATCCTCATCGCGATACCTCCCGCGCGGATTGCGGAATTCAAGGCGATCATCGAATCCTACGACAACCTGGCAACCTTGAGGACTGAAGACCCTCGCCGGCACCATCTCAGGCTTTACTTCGCATCCGATCAGAAGGACACAGTCAATCAACTAATCGAATCACTTCGCGAACGCTTCGAAATTCGCCGCCTGGTTTAGTGTTCCATGTGCACCGCGAAATCCTTGCCCTCCCATGTTCCGGTGTCGGTCCACAAAAAGGTGAATCGAATCGGCGCTCGCCACGCTTGCGCGACATCGATGTCTACGTAACTGAGCCCGATGGGGGTGGGCGTGGCGCGGTGGTCCTGTCGATGGGCCCATTCGTCCCGCGTCCAATGCAGCATAAACGGCCGCTCGCATTGGATGCGCAGTGTGGTCGGCACCTTTATGGCAGCGACCCTGCGGCGATGGTATTTCCAAATCTCCATCGGGCGGCGGGCGCGCCGCGTCAGGTAGCGCTCCGCGACTTCAGAGATCAGGTCAAAGGCCTGCCCGTCGGCGGCAGAGCGGAGCAATTTGACGTACTCGGCATGCGCCCACATCAGGGGAGTCGCGCTTCCGGTCTGTTCACCCTTAACCAGCAGGGCGCCGGGGATGTCCGATTGATCCCACACCTGCTCCGGGAGCAGGCGGGTCGGCGTGGCGAACAATTCCATCGCGCGAATGTAAGGAAGCGGATCGCGTCCTGCTGCCAGCTCGTAGTGACCCCGCTCCCCGGTCAGCAACGGCCACGGGCGCCCGCGGCCCCACCCAACGAACGGCCCGCCATCGTCTTGCTGCCCGTAACCGTCGTGCGTATAGCGCCGCCAGCAGGGGCCCTGGGGCAGATCGGCCTTCAAGGCCGAATCAATCACTTGCAGCGAACTCTCGATCAACGGGTCACCGGGCCGCCGCACGCCGTAGCGTGCGAGCTCCAGAAACCCATGGTCGACAATTTCCGCGGATCGAAACTGCCTCGGGGTACCCGGCGGGCGATTGCGAATCTCGACCGGAAGGCGATCCGGGTCTTCGTTGGGATGGTCGTCGTTGGCATCGGCGGGCGTGATGCGGATGTAGTGCCGTTGGATTCCGGGAACCAGAAACCCCTGATTGGTCACCGTCCATTGCTCAACGTGCGACTCCAGAAAATCCGCATACTCCTCCAGGTACTGGGCGGTTACCTCATCGTGTCGTTCGCGCGCGAAGCACGCGCCACACACCAGCGCCGCGATATTACTGGCGAGGGTCGATGGAGAAAATCCGCTATTCTCCTCCCAGCGCTCCTGTTGGGTGGCGGGTCCCTGGTGGATGAGGTACTTAGCGCCCGCGCGCACCATCGGATAGGGATCGAAATCGAGCAGTGCACCGGTCTTGTGCAGACGCCATGCCAGTATCATCGGGAAGGCAACTTCATCGAGCTGGATGCCCTGCCAATACGGCTCGCCATTGATCCAGAAATTCTGCGAGAAGCCGCCATCCTCGTGCTGCGAACAGGCCAGGTAGATCAGGGCTCGCACCGGGGTAGACAAGTCGCCCGAGGCCAGCAGTCCGGTGGCGCTGTTCACCATGTCGCGCGTCCATACCAGGTGATATCCGCCCAAGTCTTCGTCACCCTTGGCTTCTCCCCACGGTATACTCATGGAGGCGATGATCGCACCCGGGTAACTTTTGTCTTCGTGCGCGACGAGCAAGTCATGGCTCCGGCGATAAAGTTGGCTGTTATCGCATGACCATTGGCCCAACGGATGATGGTGGCGGCAGGCCCGATCCCACTGTTCGAGGAAACGGTCGCGGTGTGACTCGAAGCTGATGGCCAGCGACTGGAACAGGGTGGTGACGGTGCGATGCAAGGTGCGACCAAAGGCCAGACCGAGGGTGAATTCGTGCCCATGGCTCAGATCGATTTCACCGGTGAGAGCAATATTGCCGTTGGGAGCGGACGCAAATTGATGGTCGAGCTGGAAATTCTCTGACAGGTCCTGCCATCCGTCGCTGCGTCCCACATATCCGCACGATTTCCGCACGAAGGGTACCGTCGCGGCCAGGGCGAGCCAGTTGCCGTCACGATTGGCGGTCAGGAACTCGCGCCCCACGATAGAAGTGGAATTGCCGTTGTTGCCCCAACCTGCGACCCCCAGATGCGGGGCCAGCAGCACGTAGAGATGCAGACGCGCGAGAAACGCGGGGTCTCCTTCCAGCCGAACGTACATCAGCACGGTCGGCTGGTGGGGGTCACAAAGTATGTCTTTGACGATCTGATAGCGCAGGGCGGGATCGCGGTTGATGATCCGCACGGCGAGACCGTGCTCGGAAAGATACTGAGTGGTGGTCTCGAGGTCGCGCCGCTCTTCGTGGAAAAAACTGGTTCCGTCGCTGACCAGCAATTGCAGATCCCGGACCTGCGGCGAATCCGCGGTGGGAAAATAGATTTCGTTGAGAACCCCTTTGGAGCCGGTGAACCAAACTCGGCTGGTTGACGAGTACGCAGTCCCGACCACGTCCTTGGCGCTGCGGGTCCATCGCGGTTCGATGCCGGGAGCGCCCGTGGCGTGGGGCAAATCGTGCAGGGTTGCCATAACGGGTTCCTTTCCTGACGAATCAGGCGGGGCGGCTGCTCAGGTGGCGCTCGGGCCATCTACCGCGGCGGCCGCAGCCTCCACCTTTTCGCGAGCACGGAATACGTATGAAACGCCAATGCTCAACGCATAGAGAAGCAACAGCGGAATGGCGAGGAGAAACTGCGAGACCATATCGGGCGGGGTGAGCGCCGCGGCCACGACGAAGATGCCGAGGATCGCGTAGCGCAGGTGGTGAATCATCATCTTGTGATCGATGACGCCAAGGCGGGTCAGGAACAGCGCGAAAATCGGCATCTCGAAGGTTACGCCAAACGCAAGCAGCAGCTTGGTCGAGAAGGCCAGGTATTCACTGATCCGAATGGTCGGGGTTATGCCGATACTGGCGTACTGGCTCAAAAAAAACGCATAGCCGACCCTGAACACGACCGCCCAGCAGAAATAGCCGCCGGCCAAAAAGAACAGCGTCGCCGAGACTACAAACGGCCGCGCCAGCCTGCGTTCGTTGGTATAGAGCCCCGGTGCGATGAACTTCCAGATTTCGTAAAAGACCGCGGGACAGGCAATGAACAAACCCGCGATCAAGGCAACCTTGATCTTGGTGAAGAATGCCTCGCCGACGCCGGTGCCGATCAAAAGGACTTTGCCGTGGGAGACATCGCGAATCGGCCAGGTCAGCGCCAAGAAAATCTGGTCGACGATTGCATAGGCGAGTATGAACCCGACCGCAAGCGCGATCGCGGCGCGCAACAGGCGCACGCGCAGTTCCTGCAGATGCTCGACGATCGACATGCGAGCCTCGCCGTTGCCAGACTCGCCGGGCGGAGTTTGCTGCTGGTCGGGCATTTGCGAGTCGTCGCTCACGACTGCCCCGGGGGCTTGTCGCGCGGCTCGGACACGGGCGGACGGAGCGGATCGCTGCGCGGAGGGTCGTCCTCCATGGCCTCGCTCAGCTCGCGCATCACGCTGTTACTTGCGGCGCGCAGTTCGCGCAGTATGCGGGCGGCCGCACGGATTACTTCCGGCATCCGCTCGGGGCCGAGAACTACCAGGGCTACGGCCAGAATCAGCAGTATTTCCAAAGGGTTCAAAGCCGGATCGATTTGGCGATATATTGTCCCGAGAATGGTCCTCGGAAAAGCGCCTCGGTGCCGGTCAGATCATCATTATAGCGGATCGTGGAGTCAACGATGCTGAAGACCGCTCTGGTCACCGATCACGCCTATGCCAGACATTTCGCGGGCCGTTCCCACCCTGAACGTCCGGAACGAATCCGCGCCATGATCGACATGACTGATTCGATCAATCGGCCGGGGCTGCAGCAGCGGGTGCCGCGCGAGGCAACCCTTGAAGAGATCGCGCTCTGTCACCAGCCCCAGTACGTGCAACTCATGCGCGAGACCGGCATGCTCGAACGATTCGATTTCGACCCGGATACCCATACCTCGCGAGACTCCTACCAGACCGCGCTTCTTGCCGCCGGGGGCGTCCTCACCGCGGTGGAGGCCGTGATGGATGGAGAGACAGACAATGCGTTTGCGATAGTGCGTCCTCCCGGCCATCACGCGCTGCCCGATCGTGCGATGGGATTCTGCTTTTTCAACAATGTGGCCATCGCGGCGGCGTGGCTGCTCAAACATCGCGGCCTCAGGCGTATAATGATCGTCGATTGGGACGTGCATCACGGAAATGGCACGCAGACGATGTTTTACGAATCGCCCGAGGTTCTTTACGCGTCAACCCACCAATATCCGCATTATCCGGGGAGTGGCTCGCTGCACGAGATCGGAGCGGGCCGTGGCGAAGGCTATACCATCAACGCGCCTATGCCGGCTGATTTTGGCGATGACGAATACCTGCGCTTTTTCGATGATTTCATCCTGCCAATTGGCCGCGAGTTTCGCCCCGAGTTCATTCTGGTTTCGTCGGGATTTGATTGCCATTGGCGCGACCCGTTGGCGCAAATGCGCGTGACCGAAGAAGGCTTTGTCGCGATGGCACGCCGAGTGAAGAAGTTGGCGGCGGAATGTTGCAGGGGAAAGATGGTAGCCGCGCTGGAGGGCGGCTATGACCTCGAGGCCCTGGTCAATTCCGGACGGGCGGTGCTCGAGGAGCTG